>JAABUO010003604.1_pt1 | contig 18435 bp, 14 predicted proteins | sample 5559291 | NCBI WGS metagenome assembly JAABUO01 (sample SAMN10711878, study PRJNA513372) | rock metagenome | isolation source: Antarctica rocks | place: Antarctica: Victoria Land, Finger Mt sud | reverse complement strand
GCCATATCTGGGCCAAACCTGGCTAGCTCGCTGGTTAGCCCTAATCATTACGCAGGGAACTCGCTAGCGTTCACTGCGAATTGATTAGGGCTTCAGCCTTGTACAGCCTTGGTACGCTCGTAACAGACATCGAAGTTTAAATTTCATACTTCATCATTGCAATTGATCTTTACTATTTCATCTTATTATTTAGATCGCTACATCATTGCTTTTACAAGTTAACTATTGTTTTGCATTTGCAATCATGTTTACTCACAAACGCAAGACTATTGAAGATTATTTCAACAATACACATTCAAAAAAGATTAGAACTCATGTGCAAAATATGATAAAGAATGAGAAGAAAATTGAAGATGTGAAAAACAAAGATAGAATTATTCATTTCTATTGAATCAAGCAATTCAAAAAATTGAATGTCTATCTACAAGCATTGAATGATGATCATGAGTTCTTGTTGACTGCGCATGTGAATAGCAAATGAAATCAACGATATTTTTTGCAATCTTTTTTGCAATCAAATATTAATAAATTCATAGAATTGCAAAAGAAAATACAGTGAATCATGTAAGAACACGTCTTGATGTTGCAAGTTTCAATTAAGATTCTTTGATACTAAGCGCTCATTTTAATATGAGTGTGAAAAGTTCTCAATGAAAGAAGCTCTCTGACATCAATGATGTTCAGACGAAAGAATGATATCAGATGAATGACTTGCTTCTGAGTGAAAAGCTCAAAACGATGACGAACGAGAAGATGATGAATGACTCGAATGTCATCAGAAAAGCATTGACAGTGAAGATTTTTTGATGTTTTCAGAATTTCTGAAAAAACGTAGCGTGTCATCTTATTGTGTAAGTTTTTGACAGTTCTTTTTGTAATTTTGTTTACAACATGATTATTATTTCTTTTACTATTTGAACTTTGCTCTTGATTTTGCTCTTGATGTTGCAATCAATTTCGTAATCAATTTCGTAATCAATTTTGCAATCAATTTTGCAATCAATTTCGCGACTTGTATTTCAATATTTATACTAACATTGTGACATATAAAAAAGCAGAGAGCGATCAGTATCGTCAAGTCTTCTTCAGAAATTATCATATCTTTCAAGATTGCAAATTGATATCAAAGCACTTTCAAGAATCATTCATCACGTCTGAGAAAACTCTATGACGTGTAGTATGATCAAAAAGAAAGACGATTAAGAACAAGTCATGCAAGTGAATTGTGCTATCAGATCAGACTGAGAATTGATCGACAAATTTTGACTACGACAAGTATGAATGAACATCAAATATTTCCCACAAATTGACATGTAAAATCTGAAAAGTAATATTCAAAATTAAGAAATCAAGTAATCTTTTTGATTCTTTTAATACTCATATCTTAGAAATCAAGCATTTCTAAATCAATGATCTAGCTAGTTTCACAGTCACAAGCTGATAGATAGAATCATTTATTGCATGCAGCATCACATTATACTTTCATGTAATAATTAAATAGCAGAAGTGAACAGAAGAATTAAACATTCTTTTCGCATAATTTTGTGCAATGATTATTTCGTACTTCAGTTTATCTCTGTATAATTATTTTCTTGTATTTGTAATAAGCTTCTTAATCAATCATGATGTTTGAAATTTATTAAAATGTGCTAGTTTTTAGAATAATTAACAGTTAATTTAAAAGATAAGAATTAATCAGTCATAAGTCAACAGTGACACATGATTAAGATTTGCATTGATCTTCAAACTTTAAGCTTAACGACACTTGAAAAATCAAACTTGTTTTCAATTTCTTTTGCAACTTTCTTTGCAATTCTTTTTGCAACTCTTTTTGCAGTCTCTTTTTTGTTTAACTTGCTTATTATATGATTCTCTTGAATGAGAACATCGAAATTGCAAGCAAGTATGAACAGTTTATTCAGTTCTATAAATATATCTTCAAAGAATCTTAACGACAGTGAGCATGATAGTGCTCAATTCTCTTCTTCTAACATTACTTCTATTATGCTTTTTAAACTGCAGTCATTACACGATGAATGATATGTATTATACGATCATGAGCAAGAATATCAACATATATTTCAGAATTGATGAAAGCAAACTCAATATGCAATGCAAGTAGAATGAAAAGTATCAGACTATCATTATTCAAAGTGAATCTCACAGTTACAAACAGATGAGATATGAAATAACTTTTATCAGACAGCTTTAGTTGAAAGTGAAAGGCTTAAACTCATTTGTCATTTGTGTTTGCATGTCTACGAGCATTCTAACAATAGAAGCATCAATAACAGCATCATGAAACATCATTTGAATAGCAAAGATTGTGATAGATGCACAAACTTAGTGTCAGAAACTGAGCTAGACTAAAGATACTATCAATATAAAAGACTGATATTATTATTACTTTGATAAAATTTAGATACAAGACAATACATCAGATAATGTACAAGATGAAAGACAAAGAGTGAAAGAAAAGAATGAAAGCTCAACTTTTATATACATGAATTGAGCAGAATCAAGACTAGACAGTAGTTTTATTGATTTAAGATTGCAAAAGTTCATGCACACAACTGAAATGATCAAAACAAAATTGCTGAGACTAAATTAAGATGATGATGACTAGATTGATGACTTGATTCATTGAATTGCAAAACAGATTCAATGAATCAACATTATTTAAGATATTGACAATTTATGTTCTAAATTGAGTTAATGATCTGACATCATAACAGTAACTTTTCTCTTCAAGACTGAGCTTCTGCAAAACAACAAGAAAAAACAAGATGAAATAAGAAAGAATTGAAAACAAAGATTGAAATGAAATGAGAATTGATGTAAATGCATTTTAATGTGATGAAGCACAAATGAAACTAGAATAGATCTGAGTCACATCTGAGTTAAATCTGAGCAAGATGTTTGAAAAGTGAGACGAGATGAGATGCATTTTAACGTGATGATGCACAGAGAATTGAAATACATCTGAGTCACATCTGAATCAGATTTAAACGAAATATCTGAGTCAGATCTAAGCAAGATCTGAGTCAGATTTGAGCTGAGTTGAAATAATGAAGATTGAACTTAATGTTCTTGACATTGACATTGAGACATCACACACGACAATATATGTGATTCTTCGACGACAAAGTTGACGAGATGATATTCATCGAACGCTTGCTCACAATTATTCAGAAGATGAAAAGACTTTCAAGTAAAGAAGTGATCTTTTCAATCAATGTAATACTTGAGCAGAGATGAGTTATAACATTTATCATGCTTGAAGTTTAGTATGCTGTTTACATATCAGAATCTTTCATCATTCTTGATGAAGCTGAGTTCTTAAGATTTCTGATGTTGACTTGAAAAAAGATTACTTGTGATATGATTCAGAAGAATGACATGAAAGATTGAATGAATCTTCATGAATGCTGAAAGATTTAACTCAATGATCAGAAAATTGTTCTTGAAAACATGCTTGATCTTAAAAAGATCAACATTATGATCATTTAACTTGACAGCAAGATGAGCGATGCTGAGATTGCAAGCATTCAGTCAGACTTCATCTTCAATGAAGTATTTAGAACAAGAACGACAAGAGAGATTGACATTAAATTCGTAGATGATTTAAGCTATAAACATCTCATCATGTAAATGATTAGTTAGTTTCTTCATCTTCTTGATGAACTCTTTAACATTGATTAACTTGTCTTGAGCTTGAAATGTAAGATTCTCAAGCAGAGATTCAGAAAACTTAAAGTCTAAACGTAAGTTTTGACTTAAATTGATCAAGAAGAGTGATGCTAAAGTGATTGATGATGATGCATTATTAATGATGAATTCAACTTCAGAAAGTCACTTAGCTCAGTTATTCTGCATGTAGTTGACAAAGACTTGAAGATAATATTTCATGATAGCATTGACTTTCTCGATTTGATCATTGATCTCAGAGTGATACGTTGTTAATAACTTAGCATTTATCTTTAACATTTTACACATATGCTTTCAGACATCGAAGATGAATTGTGTATCTCGATCAGACATGAAGAACTTGAGTAAATCATGATGTTTTCAAACATGAGCATAGAAGCAGTTGATAACTTCTTCAACTTTCATAAAAGTGATGAGAATTAAATGTTTCATTTTGATAAGATGATCAATGAAGACTAAAACATATTTATATATGATATTCATGAAAATATTAAGTGATAAAGAATTTACATAGTTCATGAAAACATCACGTCAACGACGTTTGAGAACTGAAAGAAAACACAATCATTCTTGAATTCATTGTCTAAAGAGCTTGAAACGTGTACACACGTGATAGTTTCATATGAAGTGTTGAACATACTTATAAATGTTTGATCATCAGTAAATTCAACTGATCAGTTCATAACTTTTTGCTCTTTCTGAGTGATCATTGATGACACTATCATGAGCAAGCTGAATGATATGAAGACGTAGTTTATCTGAGTTGAGCATGTACTTTCTTTCTTGAAAGTACAGATGATTCTCGTGTTTTTCACACTCGACTAGAGAAATCTTATTGTGATGTCGTGCTTTATTATGAAGCACTTCGATTATCTGAGCTGCAAATTTGTCATTGATTTTGACTTGCTTTCACAATGTCTGAATGAGAGTGTCAGCAAAATCTTCATCAAGATTCAGAATGTTTTGATTTAGCTGAGACTTGACATTTTCAACATTGAATTCTTCGATTTCTAGATTCATGAAAGCTAGAATTTGCAAGAATGTTGAGATAATTGAAAACAGATGTAACTGAACTGAATCTAGAGTGATGATTTGTGACTGAAACTTCATGACTTTGATGTTAAAGACATCAAGAGCAAGATTCTCAACAATATTGAAGTCTAAAACATGAGTTTTCAGAATTGTTTGATGTTGATATTGATGTCGAGAATTGAATGTATCTCTCTCTTTAGAAAGATCTTCTGAGCAACATGTCAAAGCATTCAACTTATCATCAATCTTGTCAAAATGATAAGCGATGCGATAGTTAAATCTAGACAGAAACTCACTTCAACGAGCTTGATGATAACTCAACTGCTTAGTTGACATGAAATACTCAAGATTTTTGTGATTCGTGATCATCTCAACAGAATAGATAAAGTCTTCAAACTTTGATCATCATTTCTCAAAAGTGCAAACAATGATCATGAGTTCTTTATCGTAGATCTCATAGTTACACTCGATTGAGTTATGCTTCTTCGAAAAGTAAGCGACTGAATAAAAAATCTCATTCTCATCGTATTGAAAGAGAATGTCTTTGAACACATAGTTTAGAGCATCAATTTCTATCACAATCTTGTGATCTGAATTATAGTGACAAAGAATAATCTTGAAAGTGAAGACTTTCTTAAGAATGTTGAATGCAATCTGACATTTCTGAGATCAGACAAAGAATACATCTTTTCTGATGAGATGAATGAGCGAGATAGCTATTCTACTATAGTCATAAATGAATCTTTTATAGAAGTTCGCGAAATCTAGAAAACTTTGAACGTCTTTAACGTTGATCAAAATGAGTCAGTTGATAATGATATTTATCTTAAAAGAATTCATCTTGACTTCTTTGATGATGATTATCAATTCTAGATACAAAACTTGAGTGATGTGAAACTCACATTTGATTATATTCATCTGAAGATCTGCTTCTTGCAGCTTTCGCAGAATGAGCTTGACATGAATCTCATGCTCAAGTTCATTGTCAAAATAAATCAAGATGTCATTCAGATAAGCTGTACAGAACTTATTCAAATGTTTGCAAAGAATATTGTTGATGTACTTCTGAAATGAGACAGACTCATTACATAAATCAAAGAGCATGACTAGATACTTGAATAATTCAAATCAAGTGTGAAAAATGATGAGAATTTCATCTTCTTCTTTGATTCAAAGTCGATTGAATGCAAAGATGATATTCAGCTTGATAAAGATTTTAGCTCGACTTAGACAATTCAGCGTTTCTGAGATCAGAGACAGAGAATATCGATTCTTGACTGTGATAGCGTTCAGATCTTGATAGTTCATGCAGAAGCAAAGTTCTTCTTTGAGTTTCTTGATAAAGAGAACAGAGATAATCATTTGAGAATGACTGACTTGAATGAAATCTTTGCTCAGATTTTCATTCAGATAACGACGAAGTTCTAGAATTTTGTCACGACTCATGTCGTACAAAGCAAAGACTGAGAATTGAGCATCTTCTTTAAGATGTATGATTTGATCATAAACTCAATACAAAAACAAGATATCAATGTTCTTCTTAAAGAAGATGTCTAGAAACTTGAAATATCTGAATGATAGAATTGTGACTGAATCGACGTTCTTACTTTGTCAATAAGCTTCAAGATCTTCTTGTGTCATGAATGCAGTTAAATGAAATTTCTTTTTCATTTGATGAGATTCAGATGATGATTCTTATCATACATACTGTCTTGAGAGCGAGATGAGAACTGAGCAAGAGTTGAGCTGTTTCTTGAACAGACAGTCAAAGTGTTGAAATCGTGTTTAAAAACTAATCAGAATGCGTGCGTGACTAGAATGTTTAATCTATAGAGATAGTTATAACTAAGACTTTAAGAATATAGAAGAAAGAAGATACAAAAGACAAGAAGAATACGCTCTATATAGTAATTATCGAGATTCGACGCTAGTCTTAAAGAAAACGTGTTGAAACACAAGAAAGATGTTTATTTGAAAGATGTTTGTGACACAAAGAAATGTGTTTGTCATGGACATCTATTAACTATTCGTAACACAAAGAAGTGTGTTTGTCTAGAAGACAATAGAAGTTGATTAGAAGATGCTAGAAAAGAAAAAAGATGCTGAGTCATATCTGAGTCAAATCTGAGTCAGATCTAGATCAGCTCTTGACTAGATCATTGACTAGCTTTAATCAATACACAGTGAACTTGCTAGCGTTCACTGTGAATTGATTAAAGTTTGATCTTTGACACATTCGTAACATTATCTCTTTCTTCGAAAATTCATGTTCGCATGAATAGAACAAATGAAACGCAAAAACTTTCACGGTTTTTCAATTTAGTGTGACTTGTCTGAATAAAGCTTATGAAATTCGACTAGAACTTCTTTCAAGTTCTCGAATTCTTCTTTATCGACATAGTATCATTCGTCGTTTCGATCTAGTTTCGTTCATTTGATCTTGTATTGTATTCAATCTCGATAGCATCTAGAGTTCAAAATGTCATCTATCTTTCAATGATCATCGTTCTCGATTGTCAATGATCTAGAAGATTTCAAATGCTGTTCTGACAATGAGTCTTTGAAATAAGATCATAATAGCTTTGAACTGAACATCAAATGCAGCTGCTTCATGCTTATCAATAAATGAAGATGATAGAAGATCTCAACTTTCACAGTGATTTGATAGAGTTTTAACTGTTTATCTTTCAAATTCTTACATGATTTAGTTGTTTTTATGTTTCTAAAGAATAATCAAACTTAGTCGTCTACTTCATAGATGACATCTCGTCTATGTTTATTAATCTCAGCTTCGATGATCTGCTTCGTCTTTTCTAATTGCTGACGATCAAAGATAAGAAGCTCTTTCATTCAAATGACAATATCGTCTGCTTTTCTAGCTTCAAGACGTTCACGAGTTGTTTTATAATCAGTTGTATCTGAATCGAAACTCATTCGTGAGTGAAAATTCTTATTGAAGTAGAACGAAGTCATTGAGATGATCAAGAAGATATTGAAATTCTCGCTGAATTTCATCGTGAGAAGTCATTTCGCTCAGTCATTCTGTATGTAATTACAGTAGATTCTAGATTCGCATTCAACGTCTTGATTGACTCGCTCTGATTGATCATTGAGTTCAGAATGATAAACTGTTGATAAACTAGTCGTGATTCTTAGTCGCTTGCAAAGACTTTGTCACATTGTTGATATGAACTGAGAATCTCTGTTCGAAACAATGAAACTGAGTAGATCATGAAGTCGATGAACGTTTCATAGCATGATTCAAATCGTTTCTTTGACTGAGATGTTCTCGTCTTCTCAATGACAGAGAACATAGTGACGTTTCTTGATGAGATGACATATGATTGTGCAAATGATGTTATAATCTTTCGATAGAGATAGCTCAGTGATAAAGTTCATAGTTATATCTTTTCATCGTTTCTGTGAAATCAATAGAGAATGAAGAAGTTCATTGATACTATTTCTAGATGTCTTGCTTTGTTGATAGACATGACAATTTTGAATGTAACGTCTAATCGTTGCTTGATGATCTGATCAATAGTAGAAACGTTGAACTAGATCAGTAGTTCTTCAATTGTCAGAATGAGAGATGAAAGACTGATCATGAATTTTCTTTAGTAATTTCATATGCATATTCTCAGAGACTCACAGTAGATCTTTTCTGAACAGAACGTCGTCAACGATCTCGCAGTGCTTCAATTCAGTGCTATGTAGCTTGAGCTTGTTTTCACTTATAGCTTGTCTATACTCATTGCAAAGCTCATTCGTTTTATTGACATCTTTTACTCGCTGATAGAGATCAACTTCAGATTCAATAGCTAGAATATCTACTCTATTGAATGTCAAAATGATTTGATAGTGATCTTCAGTACGCTGAGTTGATTCAGAGACGTTGATCAGAGACATTCTGATTAAAGCATTGACTTTAATGTTCATTTTGTCTGATCGAAAAATGATCTGAAAGTTAAACTCAAATAGAATGTCTAAATAATTGACTTGACGTTGAGTCAACTGTTTGTTTTTCATGAATGTCTTCAAAGTCTGAAAATCGATGAACATCTGAATGAGCAACTCGATGCATTCAAGCTTGAATCTTCAGTGTTCGAAACATCGAATAATGATTAACAATTTCTTGTCATAAATGTGATAATTGCATTCAGCGAGAATCATGCTCTTGCTGTAGAATGCTACTGAGTGAAGAACACTCTCATCATCGTACTGAGATAGTATTTCATCTTTGACGTAGTCAGAGACATTGATTTTCAGAATAGTCTGTCGTTTTGAATCGAAGTGTCATAGAACTGAGATCGAGCTGATCTGTTTCTTTAGATCGTCAAAAGCTTGAACACAGACTTCATTTCAAACAAAAGATGTATTCTTTCTAGTCAGCTGAGTGAATGATTTGACTAGCTTCGAGAAGTTCTTAATGAAACAACGATAGAAGTTAACAAATCTTACGAAGCTTTGAACTTCTTTTAGATTGATCGACGTAGTTCAGTTGATTATGACTTTCACTTTGATAAAATTCATACGAAGATCTTGTTCTGAAACTATGACTTCTAAGAAGACAGTTTCTTCTACGTTGAATTCGCACTTTCAAATATCTACTTGTAGATCAGCTTCTCATAGATGATTTAATATCATCTTGACATGTTGTCGATGTTCTCGTTGAGTTTTGCTGTAGATTAGAATGTCGTCTAAATAGACTTGACAAAAGTCATTTAGAAAGTCTCAAAGAACGTCATTCATATATTGCTGAAACAAGACAGAATCATTGATAAGTTCAAAAAATAACATCTTTGATTTGTATGCTTTTAAAGCGATGATAAAGATAGTGTAGTTCTCACTATCAGAATGCATTCGCAGTTTGTTGAAAGTCAAAATGATATCTAATCAAGTCAGATGCTTGCAATCAACTATTTTGCTGATTATCTCATTTATAAGCAATAAAGAATAGCGATTTCTTTTGATAATAGCATTGAGCTTTCGATAGTCAACGCAGAATCGTAGATCTTCATTTGCTTTTAAGATGAACAGAACGAATGAGAAATACGAAGCTTTGCTAGAGATTATAAATTCTTTGAAAAGATTCTCGTTCAGATATTTCTTTACTTTCTGAAGCTTGTAAAGAGACATTCAATATGCTCGACAGCGAAATAACGTTGCGTCACTAGTAAGCTCTATCTTATGATCATACGAACGATGAGACGATAGCTTGTCTGCTTGAGCTCGATCAAAGATGTCTAGAAAATTCTGGTATTTCGATGATAGCTTGACTTTAATATTCTCTAGATTCTGAATCGTTTCATCGACTGAGAAGACGTTTATGACATCTAGTTTGTATTGAGTATTGTAGATGATTTTTCTATTGATGTTCTCGACGAACATAGCAAAAATCTCTGTCTGATTCTTCTTTTTTCGTTTTACTAGTGCTTGAAAAGAAACGACATCTATATTTTGAATCAAGAATGACTTTTTCTGAATAAATAAAACTGAACGCTTGAGCATCTTAGAGATTTTGCTGTGAGCTGCTGAAGAGAACAAAGTTGATCGTGATCAACTTGAGTGCTTTGTATTTGACGAAATCGAAAAAATCGAAATAGAAATATCGAATTGATCAGAGAATACGATAGTATCATGTTTTATGTTCAATAATATTTCATTTTTGTTCATTCAGAGTTTGCTCAATATAGCTTCATGATGCTTGATATCAGCTATCAGCATTGACATAGTCAATTCTCTATGACTTTCGATCATGAGATTGAGTAGAATCTTATGAGTAATAGTCTTTCTAGCTAGCTTTTCATCATAGTCTCGTATTAACTTCTCTTTTGCTATCAATATAGATTGTATTTCAAGTTTCTGACATATCTTATCGACTAGCTTGTCATGTATCAGCGTGTAGACGACGAAATCACTATCTATCAAAGAGCGAAGGCTGAAAGAATTGCTCTGAGAGATAAGAGAAGCATTGATCAGAAATGACTTTTCAAAATAATTTTCTTTCAATAGAACTTCGATTTGACTGCACAAAGATATGATCTCTATCTCTTTGATGACTCTGAAAGAGATAGCTAGTTTTTTGAATCAGAATTTGATTCAGAGTTCGATGTAGATTGATTAAACTCGTCATCTTCTAATGCATTGACTCTCGAAGTTCGATCAGAGCACTCTCTAGAAGTATGATCTGATTTGTGACAGATGAAACAGATTTCAGTTTGTAAATTGATGTCTTTGACGTTAGTCAAAATCGCGTCATACGATTTTGAATGATCGACGAGTGTAGTGACTTCGATCTTTCTATAGAGATTCAATGAATCTCGTTTCTCAGCAAAGATGACTTGCTTTCTGACTTTGTTCAGAAATTTCTTTTCTTTGATGTCACTCATGACTCGATGCTTATTGTTCAAATGAATCAGATAGCTACGAATTTCATTCAGAGATTCTGACTGAATCAATTGACTACTTCAAGCTGCACGAAAACGATAAACTATCTTGTCTCGTAGATCAACGATCAATTGCTTTTCGTGATACTCTAGATAGAAGAACAGACGTTGAAACATCGAATAGAAGTCGCTGAATTTGCTCTTTTCTTGAAAGAGATTAGCATATTTTCTTCGAAAGTTTGTCTCTTTGTTGAAATCATCATAAAGCTGAGCAAGTTCATTTAACAAATCATCAACTGTGATATAGAGATTCAATGAATCTTGTTGATGTCAAGCTAGAGTAGCTTTGACTGCGTCTTCTTCAATTCTGAAGTGAACGTAGATCAGAATAACTCTATTGATATCAAAATGATCGACGTTAATTTCTAGCTTGTCACGAATCTTTTCTTGCCAGTCATTTCAGATAGATTCTTTTTCATCAGTAAACAAAGATGAATTCGAAAGCTTTTGAAATCACTTGAAGAAATTGAACAGAGTAGAAGAGAAAGAAGTGACTTCTTTAAATGATCGCAGTTGATGTTGCAATTCAGTCACTTGATTTTGAAACATCTGATTTAATTGATTCAAGCGTTCTTTGACTCTATTCATTTTCTTGAAACGAGTCTTTCATATTTGTTCATTTGATATCTTGTCAAATAACTCACAAGCTTTCACGTCTAGATCTCGTTGAGTTTGAAGACTGTTCAAATCTTCTAGAAAAACTTCTGAGTCTTGTTCGATTCAGTGTTGTAGCTGCTCTACATTTTTTATATCTCATGAAGTAGAAGCTTTATGAGATTCATCGAGAGTCTGAGAATGAGACAAAGAGTATTGATGTTTTCATACGACATCGATTCTAAGATATTTCAATATGCGAGATGATAGCTCAGAATAGATGACTGAATCTGTAGTGTCAAAAGAATAAGAGCTTTGATTACTCTCGAAGATATTGTTCACAGATGATTGAATCATAACGAAGAATTGATGATCGAGCGAAGAACGATGTTTGATAGTATGTAGTGAGATCGTTTGTTAAAGTGTTTAGTCTTCAAAGAAGAGTGTTGCTGATTTGAGAAGGTTTTTTGATGATTCTCAAGCAATCAAGATCTTAATTTCTTGATTCTATCAATTGATTTGAACTGATGCTACTGACTGAGCGATAGATTCTCTAGCAATCACACGATCGTATGTTCTCGTTGATTCTATTGATCTCTTGATGTTGTTCTGTCTTTCGATGTCGTTGATCATCAGATACACAAATTTCTTTGTACTCATTTCGTTGTCAGTCGAGTGAATTTGAATGAGTATAGAAATCAGTATCATGTGATTAACGAATTCTTAAAGTAATGTTGAGATCGTGTCTAGAAACTAATCAGAGTGCGTGCGTGACTAGAATGTTTAATCTATAAAGATAGTTATAACTAAGACTTTAAGAATACAGAAGAAAGAAGATACAAAAGACAAGAAGAACACGCTCTATATAGTAGTTACTCAGATTCGACGCTAGTCTCAAAGAGAACGTGTTGAAACACAAGAAAGATGTTTGCGACACAAAGAAATGTGTTTGTCATAGACATTTGTTAACTACTCGTAACACAAAGAAGTGTGTTTGTCTAGAAGACAATAGAAGTTGATTAGAAGATGTTAAAGAAGAAAAAAGATGCTGAATCATATCTGAGTCAAATCTGAGTCAGATCTAGATCAGCTCTCGACTAGATCGTTGACTAGTTCTAATCAATACGCAGTGAACTCACTAGCGTTCACTGTGAATTGATTAGAGTTTGATCTTTGACACATTTATAACACAAAGTCGCGTGACGCGATTTTGATTCATCAGAGTCTAGATTAAAAGACGAGATTGACTCAAGATTCAAGAAGACATCGATTTTCTTTAAAATGGTGCTAAACACTTCAATGTTTTTAACATGAGCAGCATGATCAAAGCTTCAAACTTTCAACTCAATTATGTCAAGTTGTATAGAAGATTGATTGAATTGATCTGCTTGAGAAACAATAGAAGTTCTAAAGAGAAAAGAATTTTGACACTTGATTTTTGATGAGTATTCTTTTTGAATGACTTGAAGAATACAACTAGAAGCTTCTTGTTTCAGATGAGAGACAAGATTGAATGAAATTTGTTTCTTGTGAACAAGCTGAGTATTAGTTGACTTTTTGTGAGTGAACGAGAGATTATATTGCTTCTTGTGAGCAGATGAGAAACTGAGTTGCTTCTTGCAAGCGAATTGAAGACTGAATTGCTTCTTGCAAGCGAATTGAGAACTGAATTGCTTCTTGTGAGCGAATTGAAAACTGAGTTACTTTTTTCAAGTGAATGAGAAACTAAATTGCTTTTTGCAAGCGAATTGAGTACTGAATTGCTTCTTGTGAATGATCTGTAGACTGAATTGCTCTTTGTGAGCAATTCGTGAACTGAGTTGCTTCTTGTGAGTGAATTGAGAGCGAGACTGAAGAAAAGCTACTTTGTTAACTTCAAGCGAGAAATTTTCTTCTTGTTGATTAAAATCATAGATCTTGACGAGAGATTGATAACAATGATTAAGATAGAAAAAGAAAGACAAGATGAGAATATTGTGTTCAAAATTGATATCAATGACGTGATGATGAAGTCATGACAGATTCATGATGATGAAATATTGACTTAATTCAATGACATAAAAGAATAGTCTTTTGATGTGTTCATCAAGAATCATTGTGATTTCAATGACATAAGTAATGTCATCAATTAAAGCGACTTGATCATCAAATTCTCAAAGTCTGCAAGAGTGAATTAATTGATGCAAGAAAAGATGATGTTGTTACGCGAAGAATTTATTCATAAAGACATAAGCGAAGACTTCACTATCAATCAGAGCGAGAATAAAAACTCTAGATTGAGCTTGATGTAAAATACAGAATACTATCATGTGACTATTTTTGAATGTTGAATTGAATTCAAAGAGTTTCAAAGCAAATTTAGCAGAAAACTTTCTATATGATTGAAGTGAAAGTGAAAAGATTGAAACTAGTAGACAAGATGATATGTATACAGATCTCTGAGCATGACTTAGCTCAAAGACTAAACTTTTTTCACAGACAGCGAGATTTCTTCATCTATATTGATGACATCACTGTTGTAGACATTCATGATACACAGAGTGAAGAACTTCTTATTTTGTCAAAATCGTGTCTAGATGATACAATTGATGAAGATCAGAGTTGATAGTGCTTGATTTTTAGAGATAGCTATAACTGAATATTAAGAATACAGAAGAAGATTGATACAAAAGCTTCTATTTATGTAATGTTCAGAGACTGCACTAGACTCGAAAGAAATGTGTTTGTGACATGAAAAGAATGTGATGTAGATGAACAAGATGTTGATGAAAGAAAAGAGTGTTGAGAAAGAAAAAGAATGTTGAGTCATATCTGAGTTATATCTGAGTCATATCTGAGTCAAACCTGACTAGCTCGCTGATTAGTTCTAATCATTACGCAGAAAACTCGCTAACGTTCACTGCGAATTGATTAAAGCTTCAGTCTTGTTCAATCTTGATACGCTTGTAACATATTTGAGCATTCTTTAATGATTTTGCTTGAATGTTGCAACTTGCAGTAGTAGCACAGCTTTCACTTGTTGCAGATTTTCTTGATCTCAGAAATGATCAAAGTCTTATCTTGAATGATGATAATGACGAAACTTAGATTCATTGACTCATTGAAAGATGAAAGAAAGAAAGATGAAGATATTGTTGAAACAACAGTCACAAAGATGATGATCTTTGAACTCAAAAAGTTACTAATCAATGCAGAGATGCTCTTGACTTTGATGAATGAGACAATGATGAAGATGAAGTGAGATTGATGATGCTTAAGCTGCTGAAGCTCTTCGTTGATGTCAAAGAATGCTTGAACTCATTGATGAAAGATGAATGATCGAGTTTCATCAAGATTTCGTCAGAAAAAGATGATGACTTGAGTGAAATAATTGACATTGTGCTTCAGACAGTCAATCAACAAGAAATCTTTCATCAAAGAATGTTCTTTCTTTTAATAAAAGAGATTGTAATAGTTGACAAAGCTATTCATGTCTTGCTTCAGAGTTTCACGAAGATATAAATGAGCATCTTCTGTCTTGAAAGAATTGTCGCAGCAATGATGCAACTTATGTTCTCAATCTGCGAAAATAAAAATGATGCAAAGATCATTGATTCAATATTGACTCATTAGATTGTGAGTCTTCTTATCAATGATGAGTCATGACTCGACATAAATGATCTTGACTCGATGAGAGAAATAATGATCATCGTTCATGTTCATGCGTTGTATCAGACTCTGCTTTCATGCATTCAATCGATCTTTGCCTCTCTCATACTCAGATATGTCAAGAAGCTTCTTGAATCTAGAAGCAATGATGATAGTGACAGAGTTCGCAGAAGAATGAATGATGAAGAGAGATTGATTGTTCAAGATTTGTGCAACGATCTGAGCTATCATTGCAAGAGACTGAGAATTCAATTTTATATAAATTGAAGAATTGAGAATGATGAATGAGAACAAAGTGATGACATCATGTTATTGAACTTGATTTTGAAGCTCTTGTATTACGCGAAAGATCTCAACTGAATTTTCGATTACACTTTGAGTGAACTGTTCAACAGCACGCTCATCGTCAATCAAGAGATTGTGAAGCAACTTTATTTGAACGAAAGAGTAATTAAACGAGATTTCAACGTATAAAAACGTTGCAGAAAGTGTAGATCTTTCATAATGTCAAAAACTGAGCTAGACTAAAGATACTATCAATATAAAAGACTGATATTATTATTACTTTGATAGAATCTAGATACAAGACAATACATCAAATAATGTACAAGATGAAAGACAAAGAGTGAAAGAAAAGAACGAGAACTCAACTTCTATATACATGAATTGAGCAGAATCAAGACTAGACAGTAGTTCTATTGACTTAAGATTGCAAAAGTTCGCGCACACGACTGAGATGATCAAAACAGAATTGCTGAAACTAGATTAAAATGATGATAACTAGATTGATGACTTGATTCATTGAACTGCAAAACAGGTTCAATGAATCGAGATTATTTAAAATATCAACAATTTATGTTTTAAATTGAGTTGATGATCTGACATCATGACACTTAGTAACTAAGATCACGAAAGTTCAAGACATTCGTAACTTTGTTAAAATTAAAGCTTTGATAAGTTGCTTCTTAGTTGCATATTGCAAAAGAGATTGCAAAACAGATTGCAAAAGAGATTGCAAAAGATTAACAAATCACAGCATTGCACTTTTCATCAAGAATATACTTCAGAAGTCTTTGCATTACAACTTCAAAAGACTTTCGTTGCTTTGAATAGTTCTCATGTCGTTATTGATAATCTTCAATTTCGATGAACATTTGAAATGATATGATCAAGCATTACTCTGTCACACAGAATCAAACTTACAATCTCTTTCAAGAATCAAACGACTGTTGTTCAAGTCAACATACTCAAGAATTTATCAATGAATTCTAAAATCTTCATTAGTCTAGATGAATGAACTAGTTCTAATAGATTATCTTTTCTAGTCATCATGAGATTTTACTACATTGAGCTCGTTATCAGAAACCAGAAATTCTAGCAGTACTTGAATTCAGAAAGTTTGATAGAGTACTAATCGTTGCTTGAATTCAGAAAGTTTGATAGAGTAACATCAGAATCTCGATCAGCAATTTTCTACTCATATCATGACTAGAAGCTCAGAATCAGTGAGCATTGCTCGCTACAAACTTCGAAATGCTAGAAGAGAATCACTTCTATCACAGAATCGAACAGCATCAGAAGAAGAAGACACGAATGCGTCGTCAAATACAGAAGAAGAGAACATAAACACATTGCTTTTCAATCATGAAATGATCAAGATCAGCATCAGTACTGAACTGAATGCTTGAATAAGCACTCATGAAGCAGATGACATCGTTGTCTTTATCAAGTACATGTGTCAACAGCACGACATTGAAATCAAGATTTACAATGACATGATTCAGATGTTAAAAGATGTCAACAAGATAAACATCACGTTGAAGATTATGCAGACGCGTCTGCAGAAAGAGAATAGAGACAAGAAGATGATTATACATCATTTAAAAGCTGCATCAAGTCAACAAAGCACTTCGATTTCTGAAAATCATTTCTTGAAATCAATCAAGTTATTGAATTCATCTTTGTTTGAAGATTCAACGCAGAATGTAGACAATTGACTGTCTCAAATGTGAAACAAGCTGAAGATAAATAAAAATCACTTTTCTATCAAAGAGTTGAAGATTGCATACATCGAAAGTCGAGTCAGTGAAGCTGCGATCAAACATATTGCATCTTGCATGCAAGATATCTTCTTGAACTCGTTTCTAGAAGTCAAAGAAGTACTATCGATGATTAATAAGATATACAACGATCTCAATCATCATCACACGACTCAACGTCAGTATCTGAAGCTGTATCAAAACAAGATCTTCTTTCATGAATTTTGAATGAAATTTCAGAGATTTAGTGCAGAACTAGAATACAATAACAAGACTCTACTAGATGATCTTCAGCATAAGATCAGCTCAGATCTTCAGCGAGCAACGCTCAATGAACGAATCATGAACTTGAACAAGTTTGTCAACATCTGCATGCAAGTCGATGTTAGATTGACTGAATTGAATGCTCGATCAGTCGTCAAAGCATCAGCTACTCAAGCTGCTCACTCTGTCATCAGCATATCGACTACTTGACTTACGTCATCAGTCTCTTCGTGAAAGAAACTCAGAAGATCGAAGCTTAACTTTATTCAGAAAGAGTAGTTTAAGAAAGAACTCTGCTTCAAATGCAAGAAGTCAGAACATAGAGCATATGACTGCTTTGAGACGACTCAAGTGCATGAGATTGCTACGAATTTGAAAAATGATCTGCTCTCGTCAAAGTAGTGATTGAGAGCAATATACTCATATTTTGCTTCATTTGATTTCAAGTCGTTCACTGTTGATGTCATCTTGAGTAGTCTAGAAAAGATATTCAAATCTTTCGCTCTGATAGATACTGAAGTCACTGACATGACTTTCATCAATGAATCTTTGATGTCAGAGCTATGTGAACGCTTTGATATGTTACGAGCGTACCAAGGCTGTACAAGGCTGAAGCCCTAATCAATTCGCAGTGAACGCTAGCGAGTTCCCTGCGTAATGATTAGGGCTAACCAGCGAGCTAGCCAGGTTTGGCCCAGATATGG
>JAABUO010003596.1_pt1 | contig 18436 bp, 28 predicted proteins | sample 5559291 | NCBI WGS metagenome assembly JAABUO01 (sample SAMN10711878, study PRJNA513372) | rock metagenome | isolation source: Antarctica rocks | place: Antarctica: Victoria Land, Finger Mt sud | reverse complement strand
ACGGGCCTTGACCAATATGTTGTACTTCTTGAGCTGGTTGTTGTAGCCATCCCATGACACGCTTTTGCTGTTGAGCTTGTACTGTGACTGGAATGTAGCGTCTGCAGAACTGCTTGAAGGCGCAATTATGCGGCTGAAGTGTGTTTCCACGCCGTCAGCACTTTCATAGACCAGCTTTACCAAGCCTTTGCGTGGTCTGTCCTCAGCAGAGTTGCCTGCTGAGTTGCTATACAGAAGCTCTTTCAGTGATCCTCTGAGTTGCGCTGTTTTAACACCCAGCACAAAGCTGATTGCGTCCATAAGGTTGGATTTCCCAGAGCCATTAGGGCCAACAACTGCTGTGAAATTCTTGAAGGGTCCGATATTTTGGAACCCCCGGTATGACTTGAAGTTCTCGACCTCGAGCCTGACCACCCTTCCCGACACTTCGCTGCTGTCCTCCTGATCACCCATGCCTTCCTTTACAGCTGGCGTGAGGTGAGGCAGACCCACAAGCCAGTTGAAACTATGATTCGGCACAGACGGACTACCGGCGTACGCTGTCCTCCATCCCGCCGCAAAAGTGGTCACAATGAGAAACGGAATGAGACACTCAGCAGGCACAGCACAGGGCATAGCAGGCTCACATTCGTCTTCTTTCTTGGCATGCTCTCGGCTCACGTACGCAGACGTGATGGACAAGTCAGAGCTATCAACTCCTTGCCATCGCTTCTGATGACATGAGTAACAATGCGGCAGCAGTAGCACTTGGTAAGTTTGGCCAGCGGCAACAGACATCTGCATGTTCACCCTTGCACGGCTTCCATAAACGCTGCTCTGTCACGGCACTTTGTCCCAACTCAAGCAAGTCGTATTTGCGTCGCCGTGCTCTGGCACACCGCAGAGGCACCCCGAAAAGCTGCCGCCCGAGTCTGCGCTACTGTACCCCTACAGCAGCTGAAACACAAGCAGGTGAGACAGTCACAGTCTACGCTCTCATGAGGAGTCGTCGCTCAGATACATTGGTGAGTGTGATGTGCTTGTACGCAGCGCCTTTTAGACGTCGTGGCCGTCGGTATCGCGATAGCTTGCTGGACAATATAGAGGCTGATCAGGCTGTTGCTGTCAGAGATAGGAAGCAGCGCTTGCAAAGTCCCCAGGAAACAGCACAGCATCAGCCAAACAGACGCTCAGCTTTCCCACCACCTGCTGACTCCAAATCAGAAGCGTCTAGCTCTAGCAACACAACAGAAGTAGGTGTAGGCTGGGGTGAAGATAGCAGAGGCCCCGATGACTGGGGTTGGGGCCTTGACAACCCTACCCTGGCTGCAGCAACAGGCAGCTATGAGAGTGAACTGCAAGCACAGAATGGCAGGAATGGCAGTTTTTCTAGCCAAACAGCGTTTCCTGGTGCTGAAGACAACTGGGACGACACAGAGCTAGACGAAGACTGGGGTGATGAATTAGCTGATGGAGACATACCTGAACCTAGCCCTGATGTCACTGTACTGTCCAGCAGAGAAGTGGTAGGTCATGTGGTGCAAATAGTCAGATGTGCTTCATGACTGCAGTCATTAATCAAATCATGACATTTCAGCATGTGCCATGCAGCCAACCCTGTGTAGCACTCTGACAGTACCCTGTGGAAAGAAAGAAAACATTTCATGGAATGACCTGCAATGTTTGCATGTGACCTGGTGAGAAACATGCTGATCAGACGCCATTTGCTTCTGCTGCAAGTACACAACATACTGATGCTGATGGCAAATGTGCGCAGGACCAACTGCTAAAGGTGGTACCACAGCAGCAGCAAGTGCAGTACTATGGCGGCACTCCAGTGGACCTGGGTGTGCGTGTTGGCACAGGCTTGGTCTTGACAATAGCTGCCTCCAAGATTCCACTTCTAGCTGCTGGAACTTTGTGCTACCCCCTGTGGTGGCCTGTATACAAAGCATGGTCACAGAACCAGAAGCTACGAAGTTCGTATAGGTGGGCCCTCTTGACATGTTACCACATGACTAGGCCTCAGATGTAGTCCTGTTTTGCTTTGCACGAATATCTCCAAGTCAACCAAAACCCACAAGTGTAGCTTTCTCAACATGTTGTGAGCATGCACTGTCTTATGCGCTCATGCCATACAATGAGATAGGGCATGATTTGAGCATTAAAATCAGCATGCAAATATGCTTGCACCCATTGTGGCGCAGGTATGTGGGTCTGTGGCAAACCAGCGTCCTATCTGTTGATTTGGCAGCACCTGCTGGAGGTCTACGGCAGCAGGTCTCCAATCCAGTCATCAACTTCCTGTTTGGAGATGCTAGCAGCGCAAGAACACAAGTTGATGTTCCATATAACCAAAGGTTGGCATTTCCTGTGTTTTGTGCTAGACCCAAGCGGGCCTGCCTGTGGGCGCCTTGGTGGGCGCCCCCAAAGTTTTGTGCATAATTCACCTGTTATGGCATGTGCGTGGTCAATTGATGATTCAATAGGTTCAATGCCCTGGCAGCAAACTTTGTTTCTGTGCAGATATGAGGATGTACATGTGGGAGAGTCTGCTGAGCTGTTGCTACTATCCAACACGCCAGACTTTTCTTCTTTCAAGGTAGGCCTTGCTTGGCTTTGTCAGTGCAGCTGCTAGCCTGTGCTGTGCATGCCAAGAATTTAGCTAAGATCCCTGCAATGCTCTGCGCATGTCCCGACTCCAATCTTGCACAGCGTTGACAGCAGTAATATTAATGTGTCTGTTGAACAGGCTTTGAAGGAGGTGTATTTACCAGAGTCTGGCGTCTGGATTGCAAAGTACCCTTTTGTTGATAGAGATGTGTTTTTGGACATCAGCCTTGACATTGCCAGGGAACGGCAATCTCAGTAGGCAGGTGCAGAGACAACATGAAGTGTCTCTGCAATTTCTGCAGCTGCGCAGTAAGTGTGTAACACTGCAGCTTGTCTTGCAACTCATAGCCCAATGTAGTGCAACTGGTTGCTTCAACTACTGTGTTGAACAACACTGTGTACCATATGCCTCTGCGCTTCTTTCATCTGACATGACTGTGCTTCTTTACGCCAAAACTCTAATTGAAATGTGCACTTTGACAATCTGTTGAAGCTTCACAGTGTGTCCGCAGCCTCAATTGATGCTGACGTTGACAATCAGGGATTTTTAAAAAACGATTTTTTTGCTTCATGTGTCATTGAGCAGCAATATGCAACTGGTTTACATGTGTGCGGGGTCGCCCTGGGAATGTGTATCTCAGATTCAATCTATCAAGAAAACCAATTTGAGCTAGACTTGCAATGCTGGGAACAGCTTGGTTCCAAATCCGTCTATTCTTGTCATCAAGGCATCAAGATCAGCTGTGGAAACAGTCCAGGCACTTGGAAACACAATGCGGAAGAAGTTTGGCAGGCCTTGCAATGGCTGAAAGCCTATCATGGCATCCCCTGCCTTCTGCATGGCATCCTTGATCCTTGGCGCCACCTACGGTCAGAGGCATGAGCTTCATCAATGCTGCCCAATAAGGTGCAAACCATGACAAACAACTGTTTTTGAGTGTCTACATAATCACAGCTGCGACACAATGTGCTGAGACGAACATGTCATCAGATGTACAGAGTCTAACTAGGATTATCAACAGGCTACCTGGACACCGAAGCTAAAGCTCCTTCTTTGGCATGTGACACACCACAATGACAAAGGCTTTGTATGCAGTTTGACCATGCCACAGTGGTGAGCAAGCTGTGGAAGACTATTACCTTCCCAAGGTTTGCCAAGTCCTGTTCACTTGCTGTAGATGGATTGAAGGGCCTCAGGGCCGGTGGGACCCACCAAAAGCACACATTCACAAAGCTACGAGGGTGGGACAATACAAATGCACCACCAGATGACTTGATTTTCTGCTCAAAATGTATTGCCAGGTCAGCACTGTGGGTCACACGAGCTCCGTAGCCCTGGTCCCCATATGCCTACAACACAACGCGAGTGGAAGAGTCACAGTGCAGCCAATGCGACAAGGCCGTGTGACCATTAAAGGCCTTCAAGCATGCTCTTGGTACATGCAGCTGCTTTCTTGAGTTTCAGAGGTACCTGGTGAAAGCTGGCGTCAAACTCTTAGAGAGTGCCTCAGCAACAACAAGCTATGCTTTGCAGTGCAATTCAGGCTGCTGGGAGGCATTTTGATGATGTGTTGCTGTACATAATACAACTGTATGAGCATCGTGCTACATTACTGTTGCATTGAGATTGGCAGGGTGACTGACCTTCCAGGCTAGCCACAGTTTGAAGGCATCAGCTCGCCTGCCGCATTGTATGGTCTTGTCTCCCAGATCATACTCCTGGTTCAGCTTGTCTGGCTGAAAGAGATAGCTGGCATTAGATGCGTTGCTCTGCTGCAGTAGGCCTGCAGCAAGCACTCATGTGGGGTCACTCAACTTTTGGTGAGGTGTATGGGCCAGACACAGCTGTAAAAGTACAGCCATACAGGCATATGCAAACACGTGAGATCAGACATGGACCGTGTGAATGATAGCAGAACAAACTGAGCAATATAAAAAGGATTAGGCAGTGTGCAACAAGACGCAGTGCATGGGCAGGTCACTGATCTCAGCTGACCTTTGTGTGTAGTGAGAAAGGCAGAGCACTGCAGCGGCAGACCCATGAGCTTATGTGGGTTCCAAGCTAGGCTGTCAGACAGCTCACAGCCCTTCATCAGGTGACGATGCTCAGGACTGAGCAAAGCTGCAGCCCCCCAGCACCCATCCACATGCATCCACACCTTGTGCTTCTTGCAAATAGCTGCAATCTCTTGGAATGGGTCAAACGCACCCAGGACGGTTGTGCCGGCAGTTGTGCCCACAAAGAATGGCGTCTGAAGCAATAGGAAAGGCATCGGTAGACTCAGGCTGCCCTTGAGCAGTTTAAATCACCCACATCACGAGCATGCCACGTTCAGCTGATGCTGTGAGACAATCCTGGTTGCTCACAAGAGTACAGAGATTCTAGAGCATGACTTTCACCAGCTACAAACAGTACATGCAGCTGTACATTTAGAGCTGAATGCTCACGGCATGTGTGTATGCACCACGCCACTGGTAACTGCAGCACATAACTGTTGATGCATGCTTGGATTCTGCTCTTACCTTACCTTGCTCCTTGGCCAACACAAGAGCTTGGTCAAGCGCTTCTGGTAGCATCTGGCCCACATCATTGCATTGCACCTTTATCAGGTTCTCTGTACCCAGACCTGCAGCAGATCATCATCCAGTTATTGTAGCAATAAATGCGAGTCTTCAACGGTGACATGTGGCAGATGGCAGTGTATGCTTGAACCAAAGCTCAGCATGGAGTGATGCTGCAGATTGCAAGTTTCACCCAAAACGGCCATGAATGTAACAATGACTGCATTGTAACAACTTCTGACAATTCTAACAACACTGACAATTCCTGTTCTCGACAGGTTACACAGCGCTGCTACCTGGCTGAATGGGTATCATAGTTGCAAGGTGTGATGCAGCTCAAAGTTGGTCACTGCACCTGTCAGGAAGGCTGCTTTGAGGTAAGAGTAGTGTGCGTGCTCAGAGGTAAGAGCCACCATGTGTGGACCCCCAAATGCCCCCCGGGTCCTGTATTCTGGATCAGCGTGGTTGCGAGCAAGGTGCATCCCTGTACAGCATGCACTGCATGCTCTAGCAATCAATTGATCACAGGAGGTCACTATGACATCCCTGAGAGACATTTACGCAAGGTGTGTACAATCACAAGGCGCATGCGCAGCAGCACCTCAATTCTGGTCTTCAAGCTCACTGCAGACACAAGAGAAAAGAAGCAACAGGCTGTGCAGTAAGCATGATACTGGACCTAATGGGCAACATCATGATGGCAGGGAGATGTACCATATATGTTGGAGATAGAGCCCCCAGGGGCAAAAAGGCCATCATGGCTCTGTGCATACTGACCACCAATGCACCTTGCTAGCTTTGACAACACCTCTACTTCCACTGCTGTGAAGACTGGGGCTACTTCGTAAGTGTGCACATTGGTGTTTGCTGCTACAGCAAGCCAGTCTGCTGCAATGCTGACAGCATCAGCACGCGCGTACAGCTGGTTGAAGAAACCAGGGTGGCCTGTTCTGACTGAATATTGCAAAGCTGTCGACACACCAGCAAGCAAGCTGTCTGCTGGGGTGGCTGCCTGACCATCTTCAATCTCTAGTGGTATTCGAGCTTCCTCAAAGTGTTGCTTGAGCACGTCTGGATTGGCTAGTCTAACAACGGGCTCATCCTTGCTGCTCTGTGAGCTGACATATGCGCACAGAATGTCAGCGACCTGCAAGCCGAGTCTTCGTTGGCCTGATGCGCCGCAATGCAAGCGCGTGCACATACAACTGACAGTGAGCTCCCTTGACTTGTTCTGCATTCTCAGCAGAGCTCAAACAATTGCTGAGAAAGTCAGCAATACCTTTTTCAGAAACTCATCAGCTTGTCGTCCTTCTATCCCGCTCTGCTGCACTTCGTGACCATTCTGCTGTGCAGCATTTGCACCATGACCGTTCATCGTCAACGCCACAAAGTCCACAAAGACACGCTCGAGCCAGCGCACCTAAAGTCTGCTCCGAGACCATCATGATGTGACCGCTTACTGTGCACGGGCTGCGCTTACTGTACGGTAATTTGCCCCACGTGCCTGCAAGGGAGATTCGCCCATTGGCTTTGCCGGGTGGCTAAAATTAAGCATGCTTGTTGCGTAAGCACAACAGATTAGCTAGGTACCTGTTGACAGTGGAAGAACGACGTCCACAAGACACACTTGCTCTATTGACGAGACTGGCTGCCATTCAGAAAGCTATCATGATGGCAAACAAGGTGTCTGTCGGACACCAGTTCAGTGGTAGGTCACCACGCTTGAGCGCCCCAGTCGCTCACCTGCGTGATATCTTTTAGCATGTCGCTGTCATGTGGGTATCCTCCTGATCTCGCCGGTTGTATCTTGCAGGTGTTCGACTCCAGACCGGGCGGCCGGCTCGGATTGTTGGTCAGGTGAGTAGTCAGGCTGGCTTGAGCTGTAGGGAAACTCAGCACTTACATGGTCTGCTCCAGGCATTTAAGACTGTAGGGACCGCTGGAACGAATGCCTGTTTCCATGTGCAGGCATATAGCCTATACCACGGTCGTCCCGTCTCAGACGCTGACTTTCAGCCAAGGAGAACTCGTTATGAAAACACAGGCCAATTGCAGCTATTGCACCGGTCGTATAATGCTGGCACGCCAACCACTGTAGAACCAAGTGTGGGAAACGCACGCTTGAGTCAGACTAACACTCAAGACGTTGATATTCAAGACTTGACTTCACAGCTGAAGGTGCCCCTGTACAAGCAGCTCATTGGCAACACTGCCATGGTCGACCTGTCGTCCCTTAGTGCCAATCCTCAGGTATTCAAATTGATGCTCAAGTTCATCAGGCAATGTGCAACACTATTTGCAGCCAGTGCTGTCCCCTCTTCAGCTAATAGGGCAAACGAGGTGATCCTGTGCTCTCGGTGCTATTTTAGGTCAAGATCCTGGGCAAGTGTGAGTTTGCAAATCCATCTGGATCCATTAAGGATCGCATTGCCGACCACATTTTAACAACAGCTGAGGCCGAAGGCAAGCTAAAGCCTGGTGGTACTGTGGTTGCGGCAACATCTGGCAACACAGGAGCATCAGTTGCTATGATCTCAGCCATGAAGGGCTACCACTACATAGGTATGCTCCATGGAGGCCTGCAGTGCAGTCAGCTGGTGCGGTGCTGTTACTTGCGGTTTTCACAACATCTGCTGCGTTGCTTGAGTGCTCCTTGCACGTAATCTGCATTCACCCGCATGAGCAATCACGCCAAGTCTAAAATGGCACAAATTAGTTTAGATGTGTGAGTGTGGGTGCAAGAATGTTTTGTGGGAAATTAGCGAAACAGAGAAAGCAAGTGTGAAAAAGGGGCTGATTAATGCGGCTGCGATCAAATGGGCAAGCTGTCAAGCTGTGTATGTCGCTGTGTGTGAGCTGAGCTGAGGCTGAGTTGATTGTTGGAGCGCCTAATATGCTGTCAAAAACGCTGCCCCAAGCTGCAGTATAATGCGCCATAGGAGCTGGCACAACATGTCGACATGCTTTCATAACTTTTTGATGATAGTAATTACGCATTTGTATGTTTATGGGGATGTTACATTTTTTTCTTGGTCTCAAGCTTTGTTGGCCCTAATCTTGATACTTCAATTTACACTTTGTTGCCTGCAGTTATAACAAACGAGAAGACCTCCAAGGAGAAGTGCGATGCCATGGTATGCACTTGAAATGTCACTGCATCTTGCTCTCTGCTGCTGGAGGTTGGTGGTTGCATCGTGTTATTACCAGCAATGTCATCAATCGCAACAGTGTATAGTGAGCAGCATGCCTGTGGCATATGCAATTATTCAGTCAGCTCTGTTTGGGTCAACATATTGGGTTTGGTTGGAAGCTGCATGCAAGCAAGTGTGCATGCGCAAATTGCTACAGTACCAAACAAAGTTTCCAATCGTCCCTGGACTGGTAGTGACGAGTCTGCTTGCCATGTAGAGGTCATATGGAGGAGAAGTGATCATTGCCCCCAGCGGAGTGCCGGCAGACCACCCAGATCACTACCAGAACATGGCAGTGACCCTGTGTAAGGAGAACGCAGACTACTTTGATGTAGACCAGTATGACAACCCCAACAACCCAGAGGCCTACTACCGTACTCTTGGCCCTGAGGTCTGCCACTGCCTGCTTTGATCCTTCTGGCTGTGCATGATTGCTTCTTTAGCTTTGGATTCTGCGTCTATGTTTCTGCTCTGACATCGCTGCTGTAGCTCTTTGTGCAGTCAATACAACCATTGCTGCTGAAGATGGGGGCCATCAGCATTGCTGCTTCATTTGACACTTCCCAGCTTGAGGCTGGCTGTGATGCGCTATGAAGTTTCACAGTAACCATGGCTTTGTCTCCTTTTGTTATCTCACAAGCTCATCACTCCATTAATGGTTGGTAGTCATGTATTCATCATCAGCTCTGCGCATCCTGCATGTTGTCCAACACAAAGTGACTTGCTCGGTGCAGATCTGGATGCAAACCAAGGGGCGTGTGTCCCACTTTGTGGCTGGAGGCAGCACTGGCGGCACCATCTCAGGCACAGGCCGCTTCTTGAAGGACATGAACCCTAAGATCAAGGTCATGCTGCCAGACCCTGTGGGCAGTGTCTTCTGGGACTTCTGGGCCAACCGCAAGGCTGAGAAGGACCTGGAGGCTAAGTCTTACCAGGTACATGCTCTGTCATGCCTTCTAATGAAGAACAATCTGTGTTGCCGTTGAGCTTTGTTTGAATTGCTTAAAGATAAAAGTCAGCTCTGCCAATTTTGCTTTCATGCAAAACGTTGCAACCGAGCCAGGTGAAGCATCATGGACAAGTCATTGTGTACAATGTGGCATGCAGCCTTGCTTGACGTGGCCTGCTGTGTGTGCAGTGTGAGGGTGTTGGCAAGGACTCCATTCCAGGAGCCATTGACTTTGATGTTGTGGATGACATGATGCAAGTCACAGACAAGCAGTCCTTTACGGTGAGCTATATATCAATGCATTTTGGGTCAGGACCTTCACATTGCTTTGCATGCGCATTTAGAATGTCAGCACAAACAACAATATCCACATCTCTGTTTGGGGTTCTTGCTTGGGTTCTCACTTGTTTGCTGAAAGGTTATTACTGTACACACATCTGACATTTGCTCCCACCTTCAGCCATGTTTCACATATGAGTGAAGCAATCTGTCGTTCAATGATTTACAAGCTTCAGCTGTGTCACCAAATGGTCTGGAAATTTTGTTGCCTGTGCAGATGTGCCGTAGTCTGGCTCAGAAGGAGGGCATGCTGGTGGGGGGGTCTGCTGGGCTCAACCTGCATGCTGCTGTTGAGATCTCCAAGACTGCAAAGCCTGGCAGTGTCATTGTCGCCATCCTTGCTGACAACGGTGTCAAGTATTTGACCAAGATCTACAACAACGACTGGATCAAGGCCAAGGTGTGTCATTGCGTGTGGTGTGCTTAGTACAATGGTTGCTTGCTAATGTGCAGCCTCTGTGTAAAGTCATAGGGTATCTCTGCACTTTGCTGCATCAATTGCAGATGTTTGCATCAGTTTGTGCAGACATTACCACAAACATGAGACAGCGTGTACACGCTGTGACTCATGCATGGCAACTTTGGTGCATGTTTCTGCCAGATTGAGAGGAGCAGCAGCAACTGACATGGCACTGGTGCACAACCTGCTTGAGGGTAGTCAGTGTTCACACATGATACCAAGAAATGTATTTTGTTGCAGAGTTTTGATGAGGGGTCTCCTGACCCTCAGGCTCACTTGGTGGACGCCCCCCTTAAGACTGCCCGTTCTGCTGGGGTGACCTACAACCCCGCCTCTGAGGAGCCCTCTGCCAATGGAGCAGCCAAGCGCCCCACTGCTGCACCTGAGGCCCGCAAGGCCATGGCTAACGAATGGATCAGCCCAGATTTCGCAGGAATGGGCATCTGAATTGATTTATTGTTACGTGTTGTTGGGTGTAGTGAAGAGATGATATTGTTTGCATCAAGGTGTACCATGCTTGTGTTGTGCTTAGACCTGCCTTGCTCCAGAGTTGAAAATTCTATTTCATTCTTGAACTGTCCTGTTTCCACGGATTTAGGGGGAGTTTGTTGGCTACGCTGCGCATGACTGTGTACATATAGATTGGATCGGACTGAGGTGGGTCTGTGCAATGTTGCTGCTGTGCTTCTGCTGCCACCGTGAAGACTTTGATACTGTTCAAAAATTGCCAAGCAGTGTGTTATATTCAAGCTGATAGTTCTCAAGCTGATAATTTCTTTGCATATTGCACAAGCTCCACTAGGAAATGCATTCTGTAATGCAATCAATGGATGTGTCAAACAGCGATACTAATTGGCCACGCGATCAAGATAGTCATTTGTGTGGACTAGGCCTGATGGGATCAATCGAGACTGTCAGGGACTACCTGCAGCACTGTTGTACTACAGTAGACTTTATGTTTGTGTGAACCAAATGCATGTGATGGTATTGTAGAAAATGCTTTGCATGTAGGAAGTAAGATTTGACTGTATGAACTCGCTGAACTGAAGTTGTTGCCTGTTGGGTCCCAGTTGCCCCCCAGGGCATTAAACAAATTAATTGCGATTTTGCGATTTTGAACGCTTAGTCAAAGTTCACACTTTTGCTCCAACGTTCATCATAAGGTGCTGCGCGACGTCAAGGCCTGGTCCTGCAACGATAAGGCCTGCTGGCACTTTGCGACATTAACGTACAACTCTGCGTGGATCTGTCAGCCGTCCAGCCTGCTGAGTGTTGGGTCCACTCGTGTTTCCAAGTCTTGACCAACTGGCTTCCGAAGTTGGCGTTCACTGACGCTGATCGAACCGCCAGTCGAGGTCACGCCATCATCCTTGGAACCGTGGCAGGGCAATTGAGTGCGAGAAGTGTCACGAACCTTGCAGTAGTAGACTTCAGCAAGTTCGAGCAACAAGCGCAAGACATAGCAACAAAAGCCTCTTGGTGCCGGACGTGGACTGCCTGAGACCATGGCTCAAGCTGTACCAACTAGCTCTTCCCATCCTCCAACAAGCACAGTGACCCTAGCACAGTGGTTGTACGTATGGATCATGCAAGCGCTGGGGTCAGCAGTGCTAGGTGGTGGCATCAACTTTGCCATAGCCACAGGCATGTACAGGTCAGTCTGCTGATCGCCAAACAGCCAATCAGCCTGTACAGTTCCTATCTGTATGTCCACGATACAATTCCATGTCTCTGTGCTCACAAAATGTCAGGTTGTTTGACCTTGTTTGCATTGGCAGGCATAACAGGCACTTGGTTTGGCTTTGGAAGGTCAACCACAACACTCTAGCAGGCGACGCAGCTGTCACTATCTTTGTCCAGACAATCATAACTTGGCTTCTTGACTCGGCAATGGTGTGCAACGATGTGAGGACAAGAGCATACGGTATTCGACCAATATCGACGTCACCCAAGGCCCTCAACAATAAGTTCTTGAATTGGTACATATCAGCAGAGGGGATGGAATTACTTGAGCCACACATCACCTTAAAGGCCAGGCTGAAGTGCTTTGTGATAGGCATCATCAAGGCTTTCCTGCTGTGCATTCTGGTCTTCTTCATCTGGTGGCCAATCACTGTGGCTATACTGGTTGGAGTTGGTCACAGCATTGGAGCTGGGCAGTACCAATACAATCACTGGCCGGTATGTGTATCTCTTGTTGTGCCTTCTACAAAACATAACAATCCTGGCTGCCTCCACCAATTGCTGCTGTGATACTGCATTGAATACTAGCCGAAATGAGGCAAACATCAGGCATGCCTCATTCTGCCTGTCCACCTGCTGCATGCAGCTCATTTTAGTCACTTTTGCTGAGTGCAGTTTTACAATGCACTGCTCTGTTCACTTAATTGCAAAGCGCTCGTCCTGCCAACTCACATGAGGCGTGCTGCTTGATCTCAATAAGGGGTTCAATACACATCAATGTCCCAACCCTTGGCCTGTGGCGATGCAAGCGCTTACCACCAGCATTGCTATGCTGTATGTGCGTGCCTCCTGGCGCAGCATGCACAAGGCATCTATCAACGCTTGCTATTGTCACAATCAGCTTCCAAGGCACAGCTTGCTGAATGGCCTTGTGATCTGCAGGAGCCGCAGATCTTCAAGCTGATTCTAGGTTTCACGCTGGGGCTGCTGGTGACGCCGGTTGTAGTTCTGCTTGCTCTCGCAGCAAAAGGGAGGCAGTACACAGACTCTGTTGCTGCGCAAAACAGTCAACATGTCCGCCTGACGAAAGAGGCCGAGACTTTGACTACTGTAGTGTGACATGGCGCAGAGAAGCACTGGATGTGACATCATCATTCCTTTTCTGAGAATCTTCTGAAACAGTTGCTCAGCAGCCCCATTGTGAACAAATTGCAATGGCACTCAGACACCAAGTTGTTCAGAGCATTGTACATGCCTTGAGGTTGTTTAAACGATGGCAAGACCATATGAATGCTTTTGGCCCTGAAGGTTTTGTGTCGGATGCTTGGACTTGCCCCTTTGGTGTTATGCATACTCTACATTCTATACGTGGTAATCAAACAAAACGTTTTACAGCATTTCAAATTTGATCATTTCAAGACAGAATTTCATTAGAACGAAGATAAAATATGTCAGGAATAGTGCATCTGGACATGAGGACTTCTGACTTGCAGGCATTGTGACCTTCTGTAGATTTTCTGTATCTCAAGCATTTTGTTGAACTGCAGCTGAAGGTAATGAAGCTGACAGTGTGACGTGTTGCCCATACCTAGGCAGGACTCCTGATGCTGCTAGATACCTGCAGGTCTGATGCCCAGCAAGTTTGCATTTGCTTACCATTTACACATTGGCTCTTCAGCTGATTTTGAGATGGGCGGCTTGCGATGCATATGTGGCATATACTTGTGCCCATGTGCCAAATGCTGGTGTTCTGAGTAGTCTGTCGAGTCTCAGCTGCATAGACTCAGGTGGCTAGGTCGCATTTTTCATATTGCCGAATGATAGATCGCCTAAAAAACTTTCGATTGGTGAAATCAAGGGATATTGCCCACCTGGTCGCCCTAGGTCTAAGTTCCACTGATGTTGTATTATGTGACTGTCAAATCTGTCGTGTTAGTAGGATGCACAGGACAGGCTGCTCTGGAGAGACAAGACTTGCCCTGCACATACCTAGCTCATCATGAGCTGGAAAGCATTGAAAATAATTCTTATATCGTGCAAGCACAGTTACCATGTCAAGCCCATGACATGGTGTGATTGCGCATAGCTACTTGATCACAGCACACCAGAGCTGTCAGGTCTAGAGCAGACCAGCATGCCCCTTTACAGCACACAAGACAGAGCAAATAGGTATCAAGAATGAAACAGCTATAGGAGACAGCATCATCATTCCTGCATTGGCTCAGCAAGAGTTGCATCTGGGCTTGACTTAATGGCTTGCTGAACAAGCGCTGCTGCATCTGGCAAGCCAGACTTTGGAGTGCTCATGGATGACATGTTGAAGACAGTGTCCTTGATGACCTGCAGCCACGCAGTGGAACTGTAGGTAACGCAACAAGACAAGGGATTTCTGCCAACCCACAGCCAAGTGCTGCAGTACAGAATGTTACCCAGCTACAAACAATGCTAGAAAGACAAGGATGCCTGCTGCCACAAGTAAAGCAGATGCAACAGCATTGCTATCGGCGTTAGGAAACGTGCAACGCTCTGCTACAGAGTCTTGCCAGGAGGCTGTACCAGTAGAATCTGCACAATGGCAGCAAAGTTGTGGGTGTGAACACAGACCTGACTGGAGATGCCCTTCACTTGCTCAACAGACATCTTAGATGAGTCTCTGCAAATCTTGAGCAGCTGGTTGTCATTGGCATGTGGCCGTCTGTCCATGGGTGCAGCGAAGCGGCCAGTGCGTCCAGAGTGGCTCAGCTGGCTCTCTGCTTGCTCTAGTTTCTCAGCTGCAGCCCCACAACACGACTCAAAATATATATCTGATAATTATGATGACTGTTGCAAGCATCACGCTGCAGATGTTTGCTGCCGCTACCATGTTTTGGGAAGTGACAATCTGTGTGGTCAGAGTTTTGGGTGTACACTTGTCAAGCTATGCAGATGGCCTGCAGATAGATATTGGCTGCAGCTCAGGCCTTCTTACAAACTTCTAATCATGTTGCAGCATGCCTGTGTTTTTTGTGCTGCAGAGACAACACCCACAAAATCATGATGTGCATCTGCTCCAGAAAGGAACAATTGTGATAGATCAAGGTGCTGGTGTTGTGCAGCCCTGCCTTATTACAGCTTGGCTGTGGGTTGCTCACCTATGTCAGCAATCTGACCGGTTCTGAGGTCTCGTGTGCCCAGTAGTGGACTGGATGAGAGCGTGTTGACCCAGTACTTGTTCCACAAGAGGTCTAGCATGTAGCTGTCCAGGGAGGACTTGAAGTAGGAGATATCTAGAGGGTAATACCGGTCTGAGTGGACACCGAAGTCCTCTATCTTGTTCAAAGGGATAGTCTGATACTCAGAGGGGGCTGCATCAGGGGGCTTGTAGCCCTGTGACCCCAAATCCGCAATCAGTAGGTGTGTGCATAGGCATGCATGGTTGACCTATCATTTGGAAAGTCTGTGTTGATCTATGCAAGCATACGAAAGCATGAAGTATGGACAGCACACCTCTGGGTATGTTCTGAAAGCACCAATCTCAACCTTTCCAGCTGCAATAGTGCGGTGGGGGTCTATGACTATGGCCAGGAAGGGTTCTGAATACATCTGCTGCGTACTTTGTGTGCCCACATCAATGCCTGACAGCCAGCATCCATAGCCAGGATGACTGTGATACCATCCAACCATATTTTCTAGGCGACCCACTTTCTGCACAAAGGTGAACCAGAGCCCATTAACAGCACGGCACTCTGAGTGGCCACGCTGAATACGTTTGAATGCAAGTAGCCACATGTGCGCACCTTGCCTGTCTCGCCAAAGTCTACCATGTACTCATAGGCCTCAGCTTGAGCGTTGACACGGGTCTCTGTACCCTCCACAGGCAAGGCAAAGACATCAATGACAATAAAGGTGTCCTGATGCACCTTGCCTTGGAGCATGCCCATGATTTCTAAGTTACCACCGGACTTGGCATGCATTGCCATTTTCAGCAAGGCTAAAGCTGAGATCCTGACACTACAAGCGACACAACACATCAGCCAAGGTTGATCAGCTAAGCGCTGGTCGTACGTGGCCACAGGATTAATTGCTCACTGCTTATAAAGATGTGGATCCTTTGACCATGGCTTCTGCTGCTGAACAGCCTGCTGCTCAGCGTGATTATAACGGAAGAAGCCTTCAACTTCCTCGTCCACTTGTACGTTGTTTTCAAGTTCCCAACGGCGCTGAGCCGAACTAGATGCTTCGGCCATTTCACAGGCGCAAATGTACGCAGCCTGCTGAGGATCAAGAGAAGCACATCATGTGCACCTTTCTTGGCTCATCAGAGTATAGTCAGGATCCGCTCCGGAACCAGTTCGATATTCGCCATTTGCAATGCATGTGAAGCAAATACTAGGAGCAAATTCTACAAGCCAGCCGTGGTAATTTCCTCTGAAATTTACGCAACACGCGTAAACCTCAATATGCATTTAGATTGCATTCTGTGCGACAATCTGCAACTGGCAGCTGTCATGACATCCTGCCCTAGAGTGCAAAGTACGGCTGTCCAGGATCTCAGGCAACAACTCGCTTCTGGAGTCTTGGCCAACATTGAACTAGCAACGCAGGGCACTGTCATGTTGCAAAACAACTGGCAACTGATCAGCTCAAAACAACCTGCACAGAGATGCGACTCAGCTGGAAATGAAACAGTCTCTGAATGGGCTCTAGTGATGGGCTCTAGCAGCGACACAACTCTGGCTTGACAGGACGACTGCTGAGCCTGCTTGCAGCAGGCAAAGCTACACAATAGTCAGAACACAAGAGCACAATAAGCGTCAACCAAACACATAGCTATCTACCGGAATCAGGGCTTTCTTTGGCTAGCCACTCTTTCAAAGCTGCTGCACAGATGTCTCGGTCTGTGGAGCTGAGACTGAACTCATCTCCAATTTCCTTGGCAATGGCCTCAGGAGTGTCCCCCTCAGGGTCGTATGTAAAGTCAATGGTCTTCTTACCCCCCTTGGCGAGCTGTCCTTCATCGTCACCTTCATACTCCAGGTTCAGCCTCACATACAGCTTGCCATCCTTGATCTTGCCTGTGAAATGGAAATTGTAGTCCTCCCCTCTGACAGTTCCAGCTGCGCAAAGAACGGCATCTGGAGGACCTCCTTCCGCATCAATTGATGGCCGAGGCGCCGGTATGCTGCTGCTGGTTCGCCCCAGCTTCACATCTGGCTGCTCTGCCAGCAACTTTTTCTGACTCTCACTGGGTTGCAGCTTTCTGCACATCAGATCCAGGCGGCATGAGAGAAGGGGAAGAGCAAGAGCTGCAACATTTTTGTGTTTGTGAGTTGAGCAAGGAAAGACAGTGAAACAAACTATGCACATGTGATGCTTGACATGGAGTAAAAAGGCGTTGTGCTTTGCTATCAGACACGCATGCACATGGTGTCTGGACATTGTCAACGCAGATTTTGCATCGTTAAGGCTGCAAGGATACTTGACACTGTGCTGACACATGGTGTGTAAAAGCTGGGCATCAAGCATGCTATGACTGCTGGCACACTTGCAGGAAGGTTGTCCCAGTTGGTGCCTTTGCAGCACAGCACAGCCATGACGGCAAAACAAGCCAGCATGCGCGAATGACATGCAGGGACAGTGGTATGAACTTGATACCAATTTTGAATGTTGGTAACCCACCGTATGAAGAATGGATCCAACAGTAACTGGGCTGCTGATGGGTAAACTCCCTGTGGGTCCAGACAACGCAAGATCAGCTGCTTGGCATCTTGATGTGACACTGCAGCCAGCAGCTCTGGCCAGATCTGGCAGTTGTTGCTGTCCAGCCGCTTCAGGGTGGCTAGCTCCAGTAGACAAAGCCCAAAAGCAAAGATGTCAACATGCTGGGTGTACTGGTTTTCCGTGTTTACACCATCTGGCAAGACACCTGGCGAAAAGCGTCTGGGAAGAAGAGTGGCAAGGCCAAGATCACCAATCTTGATCTCGCCACTGTGGCCATTGATGTAGATTTTATCACAGCGGAGGTCGCCATGAACAATGGGAGGGCTCTTGTCGTGCAGGTAGCTCAGGCCTTGCAGGATCTGCTTGCCCCACTTCTTGACTGCTTTCAGCTCAAGATGCTTGTGCTGTGATCGGAACTCTCGCAAGTTGCCAGAAGTGAAGTATTCTGTGATTAGGTTGACGCAATTTTGCTCCTTGTCTGCCCAGCATTTGAAGCAGCGGATGACATTGGGGTGATCCAAATCCACTCCAATGCTCATCTCTGCAGCTATCTGGTGTATTTGGTCATGATCAAGCTGATTAGCCTCCCTCTGTATTTTGCTCCAGGCTATGTCAATGCCCTGCTTCTCGTCAAAGCCTTTGTACACCCGCTTGAACCTTCCCTTGCCAACTGTATGGTTGTACCGGCTGAACCTGCAAGGAAACTCAGTGTGACTATGCGAATTAGCCAAACACCAAACATGGGGACATTTGTCAGGCTGGTTAAAAACCCCTACAGTATCACGGTGCACACACACACCCACTGAGTGTCAAGGACGTACTGCAACCCACCTGCCGCTAGGATCTGTTTCCAGGGTTATATCTTCGTCATCCTCAGAGGCCTCTGAGCGTCCTGACGTACCGACAGGGCTGGACAGGTTTTCTCCGGATGAGATGTTCGCCATGATCTTCTTGCCAGCT
>JAABUO010003602.1_pt1 | contig 18444 bp, 14 predicted proteins | sample 5559291 | NCBI WGS metagenome assembly JAABUO01 (sample SAMN10711878, study PRJNA513372) | rock metagenome | isolation source: Antarctica rocks | place: Antarctica: Victoria Land, Finger Mt sud | reverse complement strand
CGGCGGCGTGGGCGTCGCGGTCGGGCAGTCGAGCCTGGCGCAGGCAACCGCCGTGGTGACCGTGAGCGCGGTTCCCCCGTTCGCCCCGAGCGCCTCGACGTAGGCCGCGCCGGCGGTGTCGCGGCTCATCACTATGAGCGCGCCAGACGAATCTACGAGGAGCGGCCCCCGCGCGTCGCGCCCTGTATCGTAGCGCCAGAGCGGCTGCCCGTCGGCCGGGCGGACGGCGTAGACGTGTCCTTTGCGCGTCGCGACGTACATAGTGCCCCCTTTGTCGGTTATGGGCGGGCCGGGGATGTCGCCGACGACGCGGCGCGTGTCGAAGAACAGCCAGGCGTGATGGTGGGCCGCGTCGAGGGCATAGATCCCCACCGTGCCGGCCACGTAGCCGACGTCGGGCGGAGCCGCGGTATCGGTGATAGGCGCCGTCAGCGGAACGTCGACGGTGGGCTGGGCCAGGGCGACGCCGCCATCGGTCACGTCGAGCGGATGCCCGACCGACCAGCGCCACGGCGGCCGCCGGTCCGAGTAGGCCACGACGACCCAGGAACGCGCCGCCCCCGTCACCGCCACCCACGCCGTCCACCCACTGCTCGTCCCCTGCACCGTGACGTACGAGGGGAGCCCCGGCGCGAGCGGGAGACGCCAAAGCGCGCGCCCGTGGGTGTCGAGGGCGTAGAGGGCGGCGGCGCCTCCCGGCTCCGGCGCGCTCGCGGCCACCAAGAGTGTTCCGTCGGGAGCGATCGAGACGGGGGTCAGCCCGCGCGACGCGATCGGCGTCTCACGCCAGCCGCGCACGGGCCGGCCGTCGTCCCCCAGGGCGGTGACGGCGTAGGAAGAGCGAGAGGCCAGGACGCGCACGCCGTAGAGGTAGAGGGTCGAGCCTCTGCGCCCCGATACGAGACCGGCGTCGGGGGCGAGGGGCGGGCGTTGGGGAACGTCCAGAAGCCTGCTGGAGGTAGAGGACAGAGGGGAGGTCGTGTCGGAGGCCGCGAGGCCGCCGCGCCCATCGACGACATACGTCTGGACCGCTAATCCGGACAGAGTGGTGCGCACCAGCGCATTGCCCCCCTTAGGCGACGACACGGACGGGCTGGGCGAGGGGCCGGCGCACAGGGTATCGGTGATGGGCCGCTCGGTCGGGCACCAGTTTGTATCCCCGTTGCTGTTGCCCTTAAAAAATAGGAGGCCTCCATCGCTCCGCGCCACATAGACGTTGTGGCTTCCGTCGATGATAGGCGGATGCGCGACCGGCGCCGCGATCGAGAGCGGCCCCCACAGCAGCGTCGGGGCCGCCGGGGCCGCGTAGGGCGTATGGCCCGTCCGGGCCGAGTCGTGGCCGGTGACCGCCCACGCGGGCGCGGGCTGCGGATTTGCCAACCGCGCGATGCGGGGCTGACGCGCGAGCGAGATGGCGCCCAGACCAGCCGCGGCCAGCACGACGAACAGGACCACGGTCGACGGGCCCGCCGACCTGTGCTCCGCCCCTGCTCCTCCCCGATCCACGGATACCACCCCTCCCCTAGACGACGCGACACACGGCGCGACGCCGCGCCGGACGATGCCGCCCCCCCACACGCGGGGGCCTCCCCAAACTGTAGCAGGCTCCGTGCGACGATTGCGCGGTCGCCGCGCCCCCTGGAGCCTTGGCTCACGGCCTTGCCGTTCGACGCGCCATGTGCTACCGTCTAGCGTAGAGGCGATGGAGGACCGCCGCGGCGCCCCAAACCGGGGGCGTCGAAACCGCGGAGTGTCCGCTGATGGCTCCTGACCGACCTACCCGTGGTCGCGTCGGGGGCTTTTTTTGTGCCGCCAGGAGGAGAATGTGACTATACTCTCGTTGCTAGCCGTCTTCATCGGCGGGGGCGCCGGCGCGTCCTGCCGATACGGCGCCGGCCGCGTCGTCGGCGCCTACTACCGCGGCGCGTTCCCACTGGGGACCTTCCTCATCAACGGCGCCGGTTGCTTCGCCCTCGGCCTGATCTACAGCCTGCTGGCGGCGGCGCGCCACGACACGACGTTCCCGGCCGCGCTGCTCGAGACCGGCTTCCTGGGCGGCTATACCACCTTCAGCACCTACGCGCTGGAGACGGTCCTACTCCATCGAGACGGACGGCCGCGCCTGGCGGTCCTGAACCTCGTGGGCTCCGTCGCGCTCGGTCTACTCGCCGCCGCGGCCGGGGCGGGCGTGGCGGGCGTGACGGGGGTGGCGTGACGGGGATGGCGTGACGGGGGTGGAGATGCGACGGGCGGCGATCGTCTTCGCGGGGGGCGGGCTCGGGGCATGTCTCCGCGCACTGCTGCTCGCCTGGCTGCGGCCGTGGGCGGCCACGCTCCCGCTCCCAGTGCTGCTGGCCAACGGGCTCGGGGCGTTCGCGCTCGGCGTCGTCTTCATCCTGGCCGACGAGGCGGGGCTGCTGCGGGCCGAGGCGCGGCTATTCCTGGCCGTCGGGGTGCTGGGAGGCTTCACCACCTTCAGCACGTTCGGGTGGGGCGCCGATCTCCTGCTCGCCGGGGGTCATGGACTCGCCGCCCTCGCCTATCTCGCGGCGAGCCTCGTCGGCGGCGTGGCAGCGGCGTGGGCCGGGTTGGGCGCGGGGCGCGCGCTGACGGCGCCGCTCGGGCGAGGTGGGGCCCGTCGGCCGCGTCCAGACGCCGCCGCCGACATCGCCGCGATCGAGGCGGAAGACCGCGACACATCGGCATAATCACACCGGCATAATGATGAGGAGGGCAAAACAGGGATGGGGGACCGCAAGATGTATCGAAGACACATGAGGGTGAGCAGGACGGCTGCGGCGACTGCGGCGGCGGCCGCCGCGACCGTCCTGATCGTCGCGATCCTATTAGCAGCGTATTCAACGATCTCTCCGGCCTTGCGAACGGCGCGGACGGCGCGGGCCATATCGTCCGCGCCACGGGCTATGTCGTCCACGCCATGGGCCATGTCGTCCGCGCCGGCCGGCATCGGCAAGATCGACCACATCGTGTTCATCATCAAGGAGAACCGCTCGTTCGACCACTACTTCGGGCGCTTCCCCGGCGCCGACGGCGCGACGACCGGCCGCACCTCGACGGGCGAGGTCGTGTCGCTGAATCGCGCCCCCGACCAGGTCATCCCGGACGTGGCGCACGCGGCCCAGGACGCGTATCGGGCCTACGACGGCGGCCGCATGGACCGCTTCGACCTCAACCCTGGCGCGGTCAACCTCGGCGTCAACAGCGCCTACAGCCAGATGGGCCCGGGCGATATCCCGAATTATTGGGCCTACGCGCGCCGCTTCACCCTCGACGACCACTTCTTCTCGACCGTGATGGGGCCGACCTTCCCCAACCACCTCATGACGATCGCCGCGCAATCGGGCAACGTCGACTCCAATCCGACGATCCCCAGCGGGCGCTGGGGGTGCGATAGCCCTCCCGCGTCCTACGTCATCACCGTCAGCCCGGCCGGCCGCGCGGGGAGCGCCTCTCCCTGTCTCGACATCACGACCATCGCCGACCGCCTCAACGCGCGCCACATCGGCTGGCGCTACTACGCGCCCTCGATCGGGCACGCCGGCTACATTTTCTCGACCTTCGACGCCATCCGCCACATCCGACGCGGACCACAGTGGGAAACGCACGTCGTACCCTGGACCGGTTTCCAGGCCGATGTCGCGCGCGGTGACCTCGCCCCCGTCACCTGGCTCGTCACCGATACCGCCGAGAGCGAGCATCCGCCCGCCAGCGCGTGCCTGGGCGAGAACACGACCGTCGCCGATCTCGACGCGCTCATGCGTAGTCCCCTCTGGAAGAGCACGGCCGTCTTCGTGACGTGGGACGACTTCGGGGGGTTCTACGACCACGTCGCCCCGCCCCGGCGCGACCAACTCGGGCTGGGGCCGCGCGTCCCGACGCTCGTCATCTCGCCGTACGCGCGGCGGGGCTACGTCGACCACGCGACCTACGACTTTAGCTCGCTCCTGCGCTTCGTCGAGCGGCGGTTCGGGCTGGCGCCGCTGACGACACGCGACGCCCACGCCGCGGATCTCTCCGGCAGCTTCGACTTCACCGCTCCCGCCGCCGCCCCGTACCCCCTGCAGCCGCACGCGTGCCCGATCGTCCCCGGCGTCCACATCAGCGGGAACGAGACGGGAGATCCGCTGCAAAACGTCGTCGACCTGGCGGGCGCGCCCAGGATCACGGGTCTGTTCGGCGACCCAAGCGACCTCACGATCGCGACCCGCTCGGCGCGCGGTCCGCGCGCGTTCAACATCACCCCCTCTACGAACGTGCTGGGCCGCGGCGGACGCTCACTCACGCCCGCGGCTCTCCGCGTCGGCGACATTTTGCTGCGCCATGGAAATACCGTGCAGGACGAATCGGCCGACGCCGCCACCCTCATGGGGATAGTCGTGCGCGTGGACACGGCACGCCAGATTCTCACAGTACAGGTGCGGACCACCCCACCCCCGTTCCACACGAGGCGGCCCGTGCCCCCGGACAGCCTCGTGGCGCTAGACGTCTCCTCGCGGCCGCGCATCGTCGATCGGGCCGGCCAGGTCACGGACCTACGCGCCGGTGACCGGCTCGCCGTGACCGGCGTCGTGAATTGGCGGACGCGGACGGTGTCCCTGGTCCGCGAGATCGTCGTCTCGTCACGCTGAGCGACAGGGCGTCAGATCGTCGTATCGTCACGCTGAGCGACGGGGCGACAAACGGAAGGGAGGGCAGACGTTCATCATTCGTTCAGGCAGCGGCTGGTACGCTGGGTAGTGATCGTGCGGTAAACCTTGGGGAGGATCATGACGGGACGAAACGACGCGCGGACAGCGGCCGGACGTAAACGCGGGACGGCATGGGGGTATCGCGCGCGCTACGGCGCGGCGGGGGCGGCGGGGGCCGCGTTGCTCGGGGTGATCGCCCTCGCGCTCCTGCCGATCGCCCGCCCCGCCCCGGTCTTCTCCCCCGGAGCCACGCCACGGCCGGCGGCGACGACCGCCACAGTTCAACCCTCTGGGTTATCCTTGGCACGCACGACCGCTACGGCTCAGCCATCCAGGTTATCCGCGCCACGCGCGACCGCTACGACGCGGGCGACGCGGAGGGCCGCGCCGCCCGCGCCACGCGCGATCGACAAGATCGACCACATCGTGTTCATCATCAAGGAGAACCGCTCGTTCGACCACTACTTCGGGCGCTTCCCCGGCGCCGATGGCGCGACGACCGGCCGCACCTCGACCGGCGAGGTCGTGCCGTTGGGCGAGGCGCCGGACCAGGTCACACCCGACATCAGCCACGCCGCCAGCGCCGCGTACCAGGCCTACAACGACGGCCGCATGGACGCGTTCGACCGCATTCCCGGCGCGGTGGACCTGGGGGTCAACGACGCCTATACCCAGATGTATCCGCGCGACATCCCGCGCTACTGGGCCTACGCGCGCCGCTTCACCCTCGACGACCACTTCTTCTCCACGATCATGGGGCCGAGCCTGCCGAACCACCTCGTCACCATCGCCGCCCAGGCCGCCGGCGTCAACAGCAACCCGATCTTCGCGGGGAGCGCGGCGTTCAACGACACGAGTTGGGGCTGCGACGCGCCGCGCGGCACGTACGTCCGGACGCTGAGCCCCACACGTAAAGAGGGGAGGGCCTTCCCCTGCTTCGACATGGCGACCCTGGCCGACCGCCTCGACGCGAAGGGCATCGGTTGGCGCTACTACGCGCCCCCTCAGCGACAGGCCGGCTACGTCTGGTCGACCTTCGACGCCATCCGCCACATCCGCTACGGCCCACAGTGGCGCGCCAACATCTTCCCGTGGGGCTTGTTCGAGCGTGACGTCGCCCACGGGCGCCTGGCCCCCGTCACCTGGCTCGTCACCGACACCGCCCACAGCGAGCACCCGCCCGCCAGCACGTGCCTGGGCGAGAGCGCGACCGTCTCCGAGGTCAACGCGGTCATGCGCAGCCGCTTCTGGAAAAACACCGCCATCATCGTCACCTGGGACGACTTCGGCGGCTTCTACGATCACATCGCGCCGCCCCAGTACGACCAACTCGGGTGGGGTCCGCGCGTCCCCGCCCTCGTCATCTCGCCCTACGCCCGCCGGGGGGCCGTCGATCACACGCCCTACAGCTTCGCGGCGCTGTTGCGTCTGGTCGAGGAACGCTATGGGCTGGCCCCGCTCGCGGCGAGCGACGCGGGATCGCCCGCGCTGGGCAACAGCTTCGACTTCGCGGCCCCGCCCGCGGCCCCTTACATCCTTCCGCCCCCCGTCTGCCCGATCATCCCCGGCGTCAGCATCAGCGGGAACGCCACGGGCAAACGCGGCCAGAACGTGATCGAGCTGGCCGGCGCGCCCCACATCGTAGACCTCATCGGCCACGCCGGCGACCTGACCATCGCGACGCATTCGCCGCGCGGCCCCCAGGTCGTGACCATCACCGACGGCACGCGTGTGCTCGGCCGCGACGGCCGCCCCCTCGATCCGGCCGCCCTGCGGGTCGGCGACATCCTACTGCGCCAGGGGGCGACGGCGCAGGACGAGTCGGCCGCGGGGGTCACGATCGAGGGGCGCATCCTGCGCCTCGACGCGGCGCGGGACACCATCGCGCTGGGGGTGCGAACGGTCCTCCAGGCGACCGACGCACGCCTGGCTCTGCGCGGGCTGGGCGTCACGACGCGGCAGGTGGTCACCGTCGAATTGAATGAGGGGACCACGCTCGTGGCGCGGGGCGGCGCGGCCATCGCCGCGGGCCTGCGAGCGGGCACGCTCGTGTCCGCCACGGGCGTGCTGAACTACCGCACGGGCGTCATGCTGCGCACGCGGACTATCACGGTGCGCGACGCGCGCGTCGTCCCGGCCGCGACGCTCCTGTCGACACGCGACATCTTTTGACCCGCCGCCGACCCCCCCCGACCGGGCGCCGCTCTTTCCACCGGCTAGCCGTCGCCGCGCCGCATGAACCGCTGCCGGAACGACTCCGCATCGTTCAGCCGCGGGAACGGCGCGTCCGGCACGTCGAGGTCCAGGAAGCGGCACAGCGGCGCCCAGCCCTCCTTGACCTCCCAGACCAGCAGCCTGTCGGCGGGAACGTGGTCTTTGACTTCCTGGTTGTGCCGCTCGTAGACGGCTATCGCGTACGGCTTATCCTCGAATCGCCCGTGGAAGAGCCCCTGCCACGCGAGGGTGTCGAGCACGCGGCCAGCGTGACCGGCAGCGGACTCCTCGGGCGCCGACAACCCCGCTCGACTGGCGGGGTAGACCGTGGTCGAGACGCTCTCGTACCAGGCCTCGGGGTCGCGCACGTTGAGCAGCACCTTCGCGTCGGGGTAGACCTCCATGAGCCTCTTGTAGAAGATGCTTTCGGGCCAGTCCACGGCCGATTGAAAATCCGCGAACAGCGCCGTCCAATCGACCGGTTTACCCTCGGCCGCCGCTTGCCAGACATCGATATCCTGGGGACGCTCGAATTGCGTCACGAAGTGGTAACAGGGCGCGAGCCCGAGGTGTTCCAGCGCGGCTTTCGTGGACATCGTTCCCGTCCGAGGGTACCCAGCCCCGATCAATCTCATGGCGCCTATCCTTTCAAGGTGTCCGCTACGTGGTGTCCGCTACGTGGTGTCCGCTACGTGGGCCACCATAGCATAGCGCCTCGGGGAGAGTCAATGCGGGGGGATAGCCCACATAGCCCGACATATAGCCCCGTAGGATGTGCTACTATTGTGCCCAGAACGTGTGCCCAGAGCGCTACCCACCGGACACGATGATCGGAGCCCGTATCATGCTGACAGAAAACCAACCGTTGCAAGACGTCGCCGCGCAAGTTGTCGTCGACCGCCGGTATCTGCACGCCCATCCCGAGCTTGGCTTTCAGGAGTACGAGACGTCGCGCTTCGTCGCCGCGCGCCTGCGTGACCTCGGCCTGGACGTGCGGACCGGGATCGCGGAGACGGGCGTGGTGGGGTTGCTGCGGGGCGGACGCCCCGGAAAGACCGTGCTGCTGCGCGCCGATATGGACGCGCTGCCGATCGATGAACTCAACGACGTCCCCTACAAATCGCGCGTCCCCGGAACGATGCACGCGTGTGGGCACGACGGCCACACGGCGATCCTGTTGAACGCCGCCCGCGTCCTGGCCACGCGACGGGAGGATCTGGCCGGCACGGTCAAGTTTGTCTTCCAGCCCTGCGAGGAGCGGCCGCCCGGCGGGGCCATACGGATGATCGAGGAGGGGGTACTGGAGGAGCCGGCCGTCGACGCCGTGTTCGGCCTGCACCTCTCGCAGTGGCTCCCGGTCGGGACCGTGGTGGCGCGACCGGGTCCGACGATGGCGGCGGCCGATATGTTCCATCTGGAGATCAAGGGGACGGGAGGGCACGCCGCGGCGCCCCACCTATGCGTCGACGCCGCGCTCGTCGCCGCGCAGGTGCTCGTGGCGTTGCACACCCTCGTCGCGCGCGAGGTCAAGCCGATCGAGCCGGCCGTGCTGACCGTCGGGATGATCCAGGCGGGGACGGCCCCGAACGTCATCCCCGAGACGGCGCTGCTCCACGGAACGGTGCGCACGTTCGACAAAGAGTTGCGCCGCTACATGGCGCGGCGGGTCGAGGAGGTGGCGCGCGGCGTCGCCGCGGCGATGCGGGCGGACTGCGCGTGTACGTACGAGTGGGGCTACTCGGCGGTCGTCAACGACCCCGCCATGGCCGACCTCGTCGCCACGGTCGCGCGCGAGGTGGTCGGGCCGGACAATGTCGTCGCCTTCGAGCCGACCATGGGCGGGGAGGACTTCGCCGCGTTCCTCGAGCGGGCGCCGGGCTGTTTCTTCTTCGTCGGCACACGCAACGACGAGCGCGGCCTCGTGTGGGGCCATCACCATCCCCGCTTCGATGTCGACGAGACGGCGTTGCCGATCGGTATCGAGATGTTCGTACAACTCGTGGAGCGCTACCTGGCGCGGTGATAACGCGCCAGGCCGATGCCGACGCGGCGGAGTATATCGCTATGATCGCACGGGAGAGGTGAGACAAGGTTGAACGACGAGAGCATGAGCGCGAACGGCGCGAACGGCGCGAACGGCGCGAACGGCGCGGGCGGCGCGGGCGGCGCGGGCAGCGCGGGCAGCGCGGGCGGCGCGAACGGCGCGGGCGGCGCGGGCAGCGCGGGCGGCGCGGGCGGCGCGATCAGAGTGACGGTGTGGAACGAGAACGTCCACGATCGTCGTAAAGATGAGGTGCGCGCGATCTATCCCGCTGGGATACACGAGGCGATCGCCGCGGGGATACGGACGCGCCTGGGGAATAGAGCGATCGTACGCACCGCGACCCTGGAACAGCCCGCGCATGGGCTGACGCCGGAGACGCTCGCGGACACCGACGTGTTGACATGGTGGGGACACGCGGCCCACGACGAGGTATCGGATGAGACCGTCCAGGCGGTCCACCAGCGCGTCCTGGCGGGGATGGGCCTGCTCGTCCTCCACTCCGCCCACTACTCCAAAATCTTTCGCGCCTTGATGGGCACGACCTGTAGTCTGCGCTGGCGCGTGTCCGACGACCGCGAGGTCGTGTTCACGGTCGCCCCGTCGCATCCCATCGCCGCGGGCGTCCCCGCGGCGTTCGTCATCCCGCGCCAGGAGATGTACGGCGAGTTCTTCGACATCCCGCGGCCGGACGACCTCGTGTTCATCAGTTCCTACAGCGGCGGCGAGGTCTTGCGCAGCGGTCTGTGCTACACGCGTGGGCGGGGCCGGGTTTTCTACCTGAGCCCGGGGCACGAGACCTACCCGGTCTACCACCAACCAGAGATACAGCTGATCATCGCCAACGCGGTGCGCTGGGCCGCGGGGAGAGACGACGCGACGGGGGGCGACGCGACGGGGGGCGATGCCGCTCGTGGAGAGCCGTACAAGGCGATCAAATCGCCGACCGGGTGGTTTGAGGATCCAGCGCGAGAGGAGTAGTCGGGGCCGCTACTCGCTCTGGAGCTTGTGATATTCCTCGAACCAGCGGCTGAGCGTGGAGACAAGGCGCTGGTCTTCGCGCTCGCGCTGGTCGCGTGAGCGCGCGTCGATTGTCTCGAAGATAAGCTTTTGTAGCCCCGCCGGGTCGCGCACGGTCTTGAGCACGACCCGCTCGGCCGGTCCCGACAGTTCGACGACGACGTCGCCAGTGTCGGCCAGACGACCGAGCACGGTCGGGATCTCGAGCGCGATGTCCTGCACCGAGGAGAGTTGCACCACGTCGCGCATGGCGAAGAGCAGGGGTGTGTTGCGCAGTTCCATCAGCCGCTCGGTCGTCAGCACGTATTCGTGTTGCAGGTAGGCGAGCACGCGCCACACCGCCCACGGCGACAGCGCCAACACGACCACGGCGATCGCCGCCGGCAAGATGGTGTAGCCGACCACCGCCGTGACCGCGATAACGAGGAGGACGGCGAAGAGAGGGGCGAGCAGCCCGACGAAGAGCACGACCGGATGCCGGCGCACGACCTCGACCACGGCCTCGTCGGGCAGCAGATTGAGCCGGCCCTGCGTCCGCGCCGCGCGCGGCGAGATGGGGCGAAACGGCTCGGTCAGCGCGACATGCGTGGGAGCGGCGCCGTCGCCGTACATCACCGTCCGGAGTTGGCGCGCGATCCTGTCCGGGACCTCGGCCTGTCTGCGGCGGCTCTCTTCCTCGCACAGCGCGCGCTCCTCGGCGGCGATGAGGCCTTGCAGGCGGCGCGGCCGCGGCACGTCGCGCAGGACGATCGCGCCAAGCCGGCCCGCCGTCTCGACCTCGACGTCGCCGAGATCGAACAGACGCGCCATGAGGCCGCGGCTGACGTAATCGCTGTCCTCGATCTTGAGGAGCGAGCATTCACGCCTACGCACCGCGAGCACGCCCTCCTGCGCGATGACGCGCCGGCTCGTCAGGACGTAGACCCTTTGCGTCCACGGGAGCGCGTCGAGGAGGACCCACTTGATGAGGTAGGCCACGAAGGCGACGACAAGCGCCCACAGGACATACGGGAAGAGGGCCGCGAGGCGCAGGTTGGGGGCGGCAAAATCGAGGGCCGTGTAGGGCAGCGGGACCAGCACGAGCAGCGGGAGCGGGAGCGCGGCGCGCACGAGCACCCACACATGCGGCCGCACGACGACGACGCGCCGCTCGCCCGCCTCCAGCGCCGGTACGCCTCCCAACAGCACGTATCTACCCTCCTGTCATCACCCGCGGCCGCGCGCGCGGTTGAGCCGGCCGTAGAGGATACCGACGAAGACGAAGGCCAGGAAGAGCAGGAGCAGCACCAGCGCGATGGGCAGCTTGCTCCACAGGTCATTGGTGGCCGCGGGCGGCAGCACGACGAGCGGCTGCGAGACGAGGCTCACGCTCCAGGTATTAGAGACGGGATGGCTGAACACAAGATCGGGCACGCCGATCTGGACGGGGGCGCCGACCGCCGCCCCCGACTGGATCGCGTCGCTGAGATAGTGCTCGACGACGGCCATGATCAGGAACCCATTGAGCAGCCCGAGGGCGAAGCCCCACAACTTCTCGGTCCGAACGAGCCCGCTCGTGCGTACCCCCACGATCCGTCTGAGGCTCAGCGACGCCATCAAGACGACGAAGACGAACAGCAGCACGGCGCTGAGATCTTGCGCGCCGACGGTGTCGAGCGGGAGCCCGAGCCGGCGCAAGGCCGCGACGACGATAGCGGCGCTGAACACGATGACGACGATGCCGAAGAAGATCGCCCCCGTCGTGAGCGCGACCGCGCGCACGCCCCGGAACACGCCGTAGACCCCGAACAGGACGATGACGAGGAGCACGACCTCGGTGAAACTAATAACCATGTCGCCATTCTACCAAGATGGCCGGTTGCGGCGAGGAACCGTACACAGTGGCGACATATATAGTAGCGCCTACAACACGCTTTGACAGCGCATCCTCACTCTGTTAATATCGAAAAAAATAGCGATAACGTTTTCGAAGACGGGCGGGCAACGATGACTGACGGGGCGCGGCGCCAGCGGCGTTTGACGATCACCGACATTGCTACAGCAGCTGGCGTATCCATCCCCACTGTTTCGAAAGTGATCAATGGGCGGACGGACGTGGCGGCCGCGACGCGCGAGCGCGTCCTGGGCGTCATCGACGAGACCGGCTACGTCGTAGGTCGGGCCGCGCGCGCCATGCGCCACGGACGAAGCGGCCTCATCGATCTCGTCGTCCCGGCGCTCGATAGCGAATATCTCTTCGAGATCATTCGTGGCGTTGAGGAGGCGCTCGAGCCTACGGGCCTGCGCCTGGTGCTTTCCGTGAGCGGACACGCGGCGCGGCGCGAGCGACAATGGCTCAACACAGTGATGGATGGCTCGACGGATGGCGCGATTCTCGTGCTGGCGCGTGGTCAATCGGCACAATTGGACGAACTCCGTCAGCAGAGGATTCCATTCGTTGTTATCGATCATCGCGGCGAGTTAGGCTCTCACGTCCCCTCCGTCGGCGCGACCAACTTCGCCGGTGGGCGCGCCGCGACCGACTATCTCCTCTCACTTGGACATCAGCGTATCGCCATGATTAGCGGGCCGATTGACTTGCGCTGCAGCCAAGAGCGTATCAGTGGGTACCGCGCCTCCTTACAAGAAGCGGACATCCCTGTCGATGTGACACTTATCCGCCATGGCACGTTCCTATTCGACGCGGGGGATACGGCGACGAGAGAACTGCTCGCCCTCCCCAATCCGCCCACCGCGATCTTCGCCGGCAGCGATTTGCAGGCGTTCGGCGTCTATCAGGCTCTGCGCGCCTTGGGTCGTGTGGCGCCGCGGGACGTGAGCGTTGTCGGCTTCGACGACGTGCCGTCAGCTGCCCGCGCCAGCCCACCTCTCACCACCATTCGCCAACCCCTCGGCGAGATGGGCCGCGTGGCGACAAGCATGTTGCTGCGCCTCCTGTCCGATAAGCCGCTCGATACCATGCGCGTCGAGCTCGCCACCACGTTGCTCCCGCGCGCCTCCTGCGCGCCTCCGACGAAAGGGGGTGATACGATACGCCGGTGACGGATGGACTGATTCTTGGCAAGACGGACAATCGATGTGTACGGGATGCATGAGTCAACTGGGAGGAATAACGGTGATCATACACTCGCTTTTGTCGCGCCAGCCGCGGCGCAAGCCCACCACTCGCGCGTTATGGCGTTCGCTGACCCTCACTGGCGTGGTCGCCAGTGTCGCCCTTGCCCCGCTTTCGCTCCCCACCACACGGGCGGCGCATGCGACCCACCGCGCTGCCGCACCCGTAACTCTCACGATCTGGGACATTCAAACGGGCGTCGAGCAGGCGAATCTTACCGCGTTCGCCGCCAGCTTCACCAAGGCGCATCCAAACATCCGCGTGCAGTATCAGTGGTTCCAGAACGATCCCTACAAGACGAAGCTGACCCTCGCGGTCGGCGCCCACCGTGGCCCGGATATTTTTATGGGCTGGGGCGGCGGCATCCTGCAGTCCTACATCAAGTCCGGCGCCGTCGCCGACCTCACCAGCGCGTTCAACGCCGACGCGTCCTGGCGCAACCGCTACCTGCCGGTCGTCATGGGCCCCGTCACCTTCGGCGGCCACATCTACGGCGTGCCCTACAACAACACGCAGCCCGAGGTGGTCCTCTACAACAAGGCAATGTTCGCGCAGTATCATCTCACAATCCCCACGACGTGGCCGCGGCTCCAGCAGGTTAGCAAGACCCTGCAGAGTCACAACGTCATCCCGTTCGCGCTGGCGGGCAAGTCGGAGTGGCCGGAGATGATGATTATCCAGTATCTGGCCGAGCGCATCGGCGGTCTCGGCACCCTCAACGACATCGCTAACCGGAAGCCGGGCGCATCGTTCACCAGTTCCACCTGGATCAAGGCCGCGACCATGGCTCAGCAACTGGTGAAGGACAACGCCTTCCAGAGCGGCTTCTCGTCGGCCAACTACGACACGGGCGACGCCGGCGCGCTCCTCTACGGCGGACGCACAGCTATGATGTTCATGGGCGTGTGGCAGTTCGGGGATGCCCTGGCCAAGGCGCCTAACTTCCTCAAGAACATGGCCTTCTTCCCCGTCCCGGCCGTGCCCGCTGGCAAGGGCAAGCTCACCGATCTTGTCGGCGGCCCGGCCAACTACTATTCGGTGTCGTCCTACAGCCCGAACGAGGCGGCGGCCCTCGCCTATCTAAAAGAGCAACTCAACGCGACGCGCGCCAAGGAGATCTTGAGCGCCGGCGAGTTGCCTCCCGTCAACCACCTCGATGTGAGCGGCGTCCACGACCCCGCGGTCAAGGCGCAAGCCGCCCTCATCGACGCAGCCTCAAGCTTCCAGCTATCGCTAGACCAGAACCTCCCGCCACAGTTGGCCCAGGATTTCCTAGACCTGACCGGGCAGCTCTTCGGGCTGTCTATCACGCCGCGGCAGTTCGGGAGCCAGATGCAGGCCAAAACCGCGGCCTACTTCGCCAGCCACCACTAGGCCGGTAGCGTTAAAGAGTGCGTGGTGAGATGTCCACCCTCGCCACGCGCTCTGTACCTCGCGGGCGCCAGGATCTGTTCGACGCGACGCCAGTCGGCGCTCTCGGCGACCGCATCCCCACCTGTTTGTCCCCTGTGAGGAGGAGAAAATGTCCTTGTCCCGCTCCCAGCCCGGCGTCTCCACCGCCCCCCTGGCCGTGCGGAGCGCGCGCGGCGTCGCGCGCGCGCGGCGCCGCCGCGACGCCACCGTCGTCCTGTTCGTCACGCCGGCCCTGCTGCTCTACGGCGTCTACATCCTCTACCCGGTCGTCATTTCCATCTGGTATTCTCTGCTACAGTGGAACGGTATCGGGGCGGCCCGCTTCATCGGGTTGGACAACTGGGCTCGCCTCTTCCAGGACGGGACGGTCCTCGGCTCGCTACGCAACACGTTGGTTCTGCTCGTCGGCTCTATCGTGGTCGAAATACCGATCGGGCTTGGCGTGGCGCTCCTGCTGCAACGCCTGGGGCGCCTGGGCGTCGTGCTCTCCAGCATCTACATCGTGCCCCTGCTGATGTCCTCGGTGGCCATCGGCATCATCTGGGGGTTCCTCTACAACCCCCAGTTCGGCCCCCTCTACTACCTCTACAACGCCTTCGGTCAGCAGGCGCCGGGACTGCTCGGCAGCGCCACCTACGCCATCTTCGCCGTGACCGTCGTCGCCCTGTGGCAATACATCCCTCTCTACGTGTTGCTGTTCAACGCCGGGTTAATCGGCATCCCCCACGAACTCTACGAGGCGGCCGCGATCGACGGGGCCGACAGTTGGATGCGCTTCTGGAACGTCACGATCCCCCTGTTGCGGTGCACCTTCATCACCGCGCTGGTCCTGATCATCACTGGGGCGCTCGTCTACTTCGACCTGATCTATGTGATGACCGGCGGCGGCCCGGGCAACGCCTCCTACACCCTGGCCATGTACATCTACCGGGCCGCGTTCCAGAACCAGGACGTCGGCTATGGCTCGGCCATCGCCATGCTGCTGTTCGTCATCTCGTTCGTCGTCTCGGGGCTCATCGTCCGGTTTTCACGCCTCTTGCAGGACTAACAGGAGCACACTGATGGCACTCGCACAGCATCCCCCCTCCATCGCGATCCGCGCGCGCGCCAGGTCTCGCTTCTCGGGCCTACGCGGGAGTGTCCTCCCCGCGATCGCCGCGCTCATCTGGTTGGCCATCGTACTGATCCCAATCGCCTATGCGCTGATCCAGACGGTTAAACCGCAGCAAGATGAGCTCACGACGAGCCCCTGGACCGTTCCCCATTTTACGCTCGACAACTATGCCGGCCTTCTCACGCCCGTGTTCCTGCGGTATGTGCTCAACAGCGTGGTGGTCTCGGTCGGCGCGGTGCTGCTCTCTACCCTTATCGGCTCCCTGGCCGCGTACGCGCTGGCCCGCGTGCCGGGCCGTATCAACGGAGTCCTGTACCTGCTCTTCGTCGCGGGGTTGGCCGTGCCTATTTACGCGGCCATCATCCCGATCTATCGCTTCTCGATCGACGTAGGCCTGTACGACACGCTGATTGGCCTACTGCTGCCCTTCGCGGCGACAAGCCTGCCCATCACGGTCTTCATCCTGACAGCCTTTATGCGCGCCATCCCGGTCGAACTGGAGCAAGCCATGAGCATGGATGGAGCCGGCTACCTGCGACGCTACGCTCAGCTGGCCCTGCCGCTGGCGCGCCCCGCCTTAGCCACCGTGGCCATCTACGCGTTTATCGGCAACTGGAACAACTTCATCCTGCCGCTCGTCCTGACGCAAAGCGACGTCAACCGCACGCTGCCGCTGGCCGTCTGGACCTATCAGGGCCAGTACGGCATGAATGTGCCCCTGGTGCTCAGCGTCGTCGTACTCTCCACGTTGCCCCTGCTCATCTTCTACATCCTGCAGCGGCGCAACTTCATCCAGGGTCTGACGGCTGGCGCGCTCAGCGCCCAGTAGGTCAAGCGCTATGCTCATGGTTAGGGCGCTCAGTTGAGGCGCCACAGCGGTCTACCCTTGGATCGGCGGGCGCCGTCGCGCAACAGCCGAAGGCGCCACGCGGAAAAGCTAGCGATAAAGAGAAAGGACGACCGCACATGATCACGGCGCTATATCAGGACCCTAGCGCGCCCCTCGACGCGCGCGTCGAGGATCTGTTGGAGCAGATGACGCTCGACGAGAAGCTCGCGCAGTTGGGCTGCTTGTGGAGCACGGACCTGGTGAGCGACGGAGTGCTCAACCCGGATGCCGTCGCCGCTCGCATGCCGCATGGAATCGGGCAGATTACCCGTATCGGGGCGTCGACCGGTCTGCATCCGCACGAGAGCGCCACCTTCATGAACGCCGTCCAGCGGGTCGCGGTCGAGCGCACCCGGCTGGGCATCCCCGTGGTCGTCCACGAAGAGTCTGTCGGAGGCTTGTGCCACCGCGGCGCCACTGTCTTCCCGCAGGCGCTCGGTCTAGCCGCGACATGGGATCCAGCGCTCGTTGAGCAGGTCGCGGGGGTGATTCGCGCGCAAATGCGGGCCGTTGGCGCCCGCCTCGCGCTTGCCCCCGTCCTCGATGTCGCGCGGGACCCGCGCTGGGGTCGCGTGGAGGAAACCTACGGCGAGGACCCTTTCCTGGTGGGGACACTCGGTAGCGCCTATGTCCGAGGGATGCAGACCGCTGACTTGCGCCAGGGTGTCGTCGCCACCGGAAAGCACTTCCTGGCCTACGCTATGTCGGACGGAGGCCGCAACTGGGGACCGGTACAGATGGGGCCGCGCGAGTTGCGCGACGTCTACGCCGAGCCGTTCGCCGCGGCCATCCGCGACGCGGGTCTGGCGGCTGTGATGAACTCCTACGCTTCGGTTGACGGTCTCCCCTGTGCCGGCAGCCAGGAAATCCTCACCGATCTGCTGCGCGACGAACTCGGCTTCGCCGGTGTCGTCGTGGCGGACTACTTCTCGGTCGCGCAACTCCTGGAGCACCATCGCGTCGCCGCCGACCCTGGCGAGGCGGCGCGCCGCGCGCTCACGGCGGGACTGGACATGGAATTGCCGGCGGTCCGCTTCTATGGCGAGCCGCTCAAGGAGGAAGTCGCGGCCGGTCGGGTGTCGATTGATGTCGTGGATACGGCGGTGCGACGCGTGTTACGAATGAAAGTTGCCCTCGGCCTGTTCGAGGAGCCCTACGTCGACGCCCAGACCGCAAGCGCGGTGTTTGATACGCCGCCGCAGCGGGCGCTCGCCCGCACGGCGGTCGCGGAGTCGGTCGTGCTCCTGACGAACGATGGGATACTCCCGCTCGCCCCCACGCTGCGTCGAGTCGCGCTTATCGGACCAGGAGCCGACGACGAGCGTCTGCTGCAAGGCGACTACCATTATCCGGCGCACCTCGAGATGATCTACGCGGTCCCGCGTGATCTGCACACCAAAGGGATCGACGTGCTCCCACAGGCTGGAGGAGCCTACGCGGCCGGCCCCTATTACACCCCGCACGTCACACCACTCGTCGGGCTGCGGGCGGCGCTCGACGCGGAGGTTGATGTTCTCTACGCCGCGGGATGCGATGTCCTGGGCGACGACCGCTCCGGTTTCGATGAGGCCGTCCGGGTGGCCCGGACGGCCGAGGTCGCGGTCGTGGTGGTGGCCGGCAAGAGCGGCCTTTTGCGCCCGGTGACCGTAGGCGAGGGCAACGACGCGACTAACCTTGCGCTCACCGGCGTCCAACACGACCTGCTCGACGCGCTCTCCGAGACAGGGACGCCGCTTGTCGTCGTCGTGCTGAGCGGACGCGTGCATACGCTCGACCGCGTCATCGCGCAGGCCAACGCAACCCTGCTAGTGGGTCATTCCCCAAATGAGTGGCGGTGAAGGCAGGCAGGGGCCATAGTGAAGGCAGGAGAGGAGGAGAGATGGCGACACCTCAGAAAGAGCCGCTGCGGCCCCTCACTGCCGAGGAGCA
>JAABUO010003600.1_pt1 | contig 18451 bp, 20 predicted proteins | sample 5559291 | NCBI WGS metagenome assembly JAABUO01 (sample SAMN10711878, study PRJNA513372) | rock metagenome | isolation source: Antarctica rocks | place: Antarctica: Victoria Land, Finger Mt sud | reverse complement strand
GTCATGTGGTGTGCCTTCATTGGCTGTGCTGTCCCAGCTGGCAGCCACATCAGGGGCTGTGGTAGCAACGGAGTTATGCTGACACACTCTTTTGCCTATGCAGAATGGACAATTAGCATTGTCTGTTTTGTTGCCCACTCGAGCCTCCCACTGATGGGGATGACCATCTGGACAATCAGGGCATGTCCAATGCACCCTTCGTTTGCTGTATGGGGTGATGTTAACATTGCCCAGGTGAGCATTCTTGGCATGGTCCCACTGCTGCTGCAGCTTTGGGCTGAGCAGGCTGATGTCTGGACCCTGCTGCTGTTTGGGTTGCTGCCTGATGAGATGAGTTTGCTTGGTAGCTGCGTCCCATATCAACAGACTGCGGGTCTTGTTTGCTGCAGTATGTCACAAGTTGAAGCTAAAAGTCAGTGACTAAAGCAAGACATCGCTTCAGTGCAGACAGTGAAACTAGTCAGATTCAGGCAGCTGTTACCTCGTATACAAGGGCAAAAGCACCGAACATGCGGATACTGCAAGGCCTTCCTGACGCTCGATGCAAGTCCAGGAACGGGCTTGTGACGGGCTCGCGGCGAGTGTGTGGCTTGAGATGGCCTGCAAGCTGTTGGTTTCATACGCACGCTGGCCCGATGCGTTGTCTGTGAAATAAGGCGCTTTTGAAAGCATGTCACCTGATGCTACGACCTTTCAACTGCAAAGCTGCGGGCATGTCCGCCGATACTTACTAGGTTGATCGAGACAAAAGGTGCGAAAACGTATCAGGAACTCCGCATATGCTGCAGCACAGCACAACCGGCGGTCAAGACTGCAGCAAAGACTTATGCGCAGCCGTCGCAGCCTTTGTTGAATAGCACTTGCGCTTTGCGATGAGACACATGTAATATCAAACGTCGGGGTGTCTCTTGTGCCATGTGTTTGTTTGATGTGCCATGCCAAAATATATCCCAAAACCACATGATTCAGCGGACCTGACGTATGCTCTAGAGGCTATCCAAATGTCTAGACGGTGAGTCGCGGGACGCCAAGGCGCGCAAGCGGCACGGGGGAGCATGCCTCTCTTGAAGCATGCTGTCACTGAAACTGCTTGTTTGTTTTGCTTGTTGCTAACGCTTCCTGTCCTGACTGGGAGACCGTTGAATCGGACCTCATCTCCTATCTACCAAGCAACAACCAAGAGATGTTATTCGCAATAAGTGACACAACTTACTGACCCATACAACACACCTGTCACGCAGAAACATATAGCGACCCCCGCTGCAACACAAACTGACGATTCTCTGATTACCATTCTGTACGACGTTTTCAGTTCTCAGGTAGCGATCCATACGAGACCTCCTGAAACGGCTCTCCTCACCTGTGATGCCTGCTGTGTGTTGAGATCAATGGTCACCTACTCCAAAGTCAGCACACGAGGCGCTACCAGCTATGGCTGCACCAACGAGACGCAACACGAGTCCAGAACTGTACAAAGTATGCAATGCAGGCCTGCAATCCAGAACTCAGACTGCTGGTTCGACTGATGTTACCTGACTGATGCACCATGCTGCTCTGTAAAGCTACTGACTGCAGACAAACGGCAAGCTGATGGTACACGGCCACAAGCTCCCTGCTACATAGCCAGTTCAATCAGCAATGGTGAGACCACTGTGCAGCTGAAGACTCACCCGATACATCAGCAGTACACAATTATCAGTGCGCTCAACAACAGCCTGCACCAGCAGTCAAGGCACACATACATGCAAACAGGCAAGCTCAACAAGAAGGTGGGGAAGTTCGACGCACACTCCCTGCCCACAAGAAGTCTATGAAGAGAGCTCTGCCACCTATCACCAATGCACAAACCCTCATGCATATTGCATACAATGTGCACTTTCTGCTAATGCAAGTTTTGTACTGTGTACTACATATGCTCCACATGGCTCTGTGCACGCTTATGCCACTCTTGACCACTTCCACATGGCTTTTCATATCAATGTATGCGACTGCTGTGAGCATACACACAGCAGTGTCTGAGAACAGGCAACCAAGCAAATGTGTGCACAGCCCTCGGGTGTTGCAAACATGTGTCATCCTTGTTTCACTATTGAGCGCAACAGCAAACCTAACCATGTTCATCCTCACTCAGGTGCACTGCATGCTCACTCTGGCTGCTGCATATAGCTTTCTCACACAACCTCACTGGATTAGTGCTTGTCTCATAATGCTATATGCTCCAGAAGCAATTGAAAAACTGACAACAAGGCTTACATATGTCATAGAATATGCCATACAATCTCTTGTTAAGAACCTCAAACAATTCAAGTTCGCCCACCCCAGGATACGGAACGGCACATACTGGAGACGAATCAGGAACAGGACACGACAGTTGCGTAAACAACCTGTGTACAAATACATCAAGGTTCTATGTTGGCTACACCATTTCATACAACATGCAACACCTCAGCAAACTAAGTACTCAGACGAGCATGCAAGCAAACCTGATAATGAACATCACACACACATGCAAGGTGAAGCAAAGTGTGATAAGACAGGAGACAGAAATGCTGCAACACAGCACAACACTGACCAACATAGGGACACTCACTGGCATAGGGGCAGAGCAGCACATCATCGCAGATCAGAAAGTGCTTTGATTAGACGCCAAAACAGAACAAAACAGAGGAAGCTTGCAAGTACAGAAGCTCGTTTTACTACACAACCCTGTCTCCGTGGAACGCATGATGCACAAGTGACATGTGCTGTTCCTATCAAAGTCCTTTGCGTCGATGCACCCAACTGCTGCAGCCATGCTTTAAGCTACAGCGAAATGAACTATTCCGGAACAACACATCTCAACACAGAAAGAGAGGAAACAATTGTCCCAAGGCACACCTACAGGGGTGGTGCTAAACAGATGCACATCCCAGACGGGGAGCCAGACCTTGGCCCAAATAATAACCTGTATACACCGGTGGTACCGATTTCAGGCAGCGGCCATGAATGGCTGAGCAGTAACCACATTCTGAAATGTGTGCTATATATGCTGCACATGCGATACCCTGACGCTAAGCACCAGAACACAACACTGCGCAGGCACTCGCATTCTTGACAGACCCACACCTTGTCAGCATAGACCCTGTTGTTCTGCTCCTCAAACAGCCTGAACAGATGAGAGGCGTCACACATCCTGTGCCCTCTGTGCAAGAGCTGCTGCACAAGGTGAAACAACCGTATGCTAACAGCCCACGGGGGTACAGCACTGATATCCCCCAGGCCGTGAGGGATACTCTCTCTCCAGATGGCCCAAGCCCTGCCGTTACATTTGGGGACAACACACACTGGAGAGTGATGCTCATCAATGCAAGGAGGAAACATGTTGACTTCATAGATCCCTTTGGGATGGGCTTCCTGCATTCAGTGAGAACAAGCAGTCAAAAATCCTATAAAAGAGACAAGACTGGCACATGGACGTTCACAGAGTGGACCAAAAGGCTACAGCCTAGAGGAGACACCTGGAATTGTGGAATATGGGCAATATGGATACAAGAGAAGTGGATGCAATGCTGGAGTCAGACAGATGCAACAGAGGCATTTGCCGACTGGCTGGAACAAGATGTTGACATGATCCCTGAAAGCCAAGATCCTAGGCAACACTACCACGTTGTCATGCAAATAGAAGGCACAGCAGGAGAAGACGGCATGACAGACATATACAAGTCACAAGAAATATCTGCATCTAGGATGGCAAATCACAGGGATAAGCAAGCCCTATGTGAAGCGTAGAAAGAGCGCATGCGTAAAGATGCAAATAATGAAAGTGGAAGCAGGGGTAACATAACAAGCAAACAAGCAGTAGCCGCCAAACTCTGTTGCACAAAAGCTATACAAAAGAGGTCATCCACCTCACACAGCAACAGGAACAGTCAGCCCCAAGAGTCAGAATACAAGCGCACAGCGAAGAAATGGACAAAGGCTTGGCAGCAGCAAGGTTTGAACAGCCAGCCTGATGCAAATGAGCAGCAGCACAAGAGAGACGTGGAATCGATGCAGCGGGAGCACGGGGAAAAAAGCAAATTGGGACATAATAAGCAACGCGCCCCTGCTGGGAGCACACAAGCACACAGGCCAGGCAGCGTAGAGGCATGTCTGGCTGCAGCACATACAAAGAGTGCATCAGTCAGTACCTGAAACAACACATGATGAGCATTACCAGCCAGGAGCCCACGAGACGCACACACCAAGCTCAGAAGAAGCGGCAAACCTGAAGCAAAATGAGAATGAATTACACAATCACTCAGAACTTTACAGGGTACAGAAGAGGAAACAGGCAGGTGCAGCTTCAGACACACTTTGACAGTGTTGCCAACAGCACTGCAAAAAGCATAGCAAAGTACGTGGTGACTCCCAGCAAAAAGCCAACAGGCAAGGAGAAGAAGAAGAAGACAGCAGGAGTATACACTCCACACTGTGACCACATGACAATACTGACATGGATTGTGATAGAATCTACATTTCCGATGAACTAAGGGAGATTGCAGACCAGAAAAAGCCATGAGTCATTGTAATGACAGAAACCAAGCTGACTGACATAAAACAAGACAGGCTTTTCTTTGAACCATACCTGCCAGAATACAGACAATACCACAGCTGTGGAAAGGGCAACAACAGTGGCCACTGCAGGACCGGCTCAGGAGGGGTCACAGTGGCGATCCATAACTCCCTCACCACTCAAAACTCAATAGATACAATCAGCCACAACCACCCTGCAGCTAAAGCACACCTAAAAACGCTTAAGATTAAACCTCCAGGAAGTGACTGCTTGACCATATGGGGGTTTAAACCCGCCCAGCGATGACATGCAAAAGAGACAACAGCTGTGTCAAGTAATACAGAATGACATGAAATTGGAGGTAGACAAAGCATCACGAGCAGGCCTGCCACAGCCCTAATCTAGCCCTAATCTAGCCCTAATCTAGCCCTAATCCAGCACTACGACATCATGGCTGCGGACATGCATGCAGCATTATTCACAGGAGACGTGCAAAGGACCAAGCTTGACGGGAAGGACATCAGGCATCAAAACTTTGTCAAAGCTGTTTGTCTTCACACAACAGAACCTGACAGACAACCACACAGGCAATACATTTTTCGCCATACAACGGAGTGCAGCCAAGACAGCAGAATCGATGACATACTCATATCTGAATCCGTGTGCACTGAAGTGTTACCTTCCACAGAGATTTTGAACACATCAGGTGATGCAGACCATGCACCAGTCTTGGCCAAACTGCCACTAACTTGTATGAATTTCGTGAAGCCAGGTCCAGACCCAATTCCACTGCCTCGTGAGCCCAGACTAAAAACACCAGTCCCACAGGAAAACCTGAAAGAATTCAAAGAGACTTTTGACCAGGAGACTGGAGCATCAACAACAAACCTGTTGTATGAGCTAGACAGTACCTCAGAACTGGCATACACAATCGCGGAGTCACTGAGTCAGAGTGAGAGCTTGAAAGAGACACTAACATCTGTGAGCATAGGGAATAATACTGTTGAGCACTTTGACTGCCTTCTGCAAGCAATCCTGCAACAAGTGTTGCCGATAGCCCGACGTATCTGTAAGTTCTCAAAAGAAGGTCCAGCCAGTGGCATCAGACTGAAGACAAGATGTACTTGCCGCAAACTTGAGGGATTAAGCAAATCAAGAAAGGGCCTCCACAAAGTGGCCATGCATCACAGAGGTACCAAACCTGAAGGCGAAGAAGCCTGCAATAAAATGCGCGACCTTGTACAGACAGAACAAGGTCCCAGGACAGAATAGAAACAGCTTCCCACAACTGCCCAGACAGAATGACAGGAAAAGCTGGCAGGAGTATGAACAACTGTGCACAAAGGCCCGCAAGACAGCAGCCAAAAGCAAAGACAAGATCACAAAAGAGCTGAAATGGCAGAGCGGCGCCGCAGCACGACAACGCATACAGAAGCAGTACCCAACAAAGCAAAAACAGATGCACAAGCAGTTCTTTAGAGAAGCAAGTGACAAAAAACAACTCACATATGTACAAAACAAGGAAACAGGACAATTATTGAATGATCCTAATGCAGTGCTTGAGTACGTACAGAGCAGCTTTCAAGAACAAGCAAAGCCAGCCTCAGGATCTGCAAAGACGGGGTCTTTCAGGCCAAAAGACGAAAACAGAAAGTATCCGTGGAAAGATGGTGCATACAGCAGTATTGACCCTTCTACACTAGAAACAGCTACTGGAAGGCCAGGATTCAGAAACATATCATTACTTGAACATGTACGCGATCCCTGTATCTTTCAGGAGAACATGAGACACCTACAGAATGGAAAAGCACCTGGCGCTGATGGCACCCCAAATGAACTGCTCAAGCATCTACCAGAAGAGGTGCACCAGGCAATCCACAAGCTGTTCATCCTAATGTGGATGACAGGAACAACTCCCAAGGCGTGGAAGGAGTCTCAGACGGTGCTCCTGCACAAAAAGGGCAATGAACATGACTTGGGAAAGGCCAATAGCACTAGCCAACACTCTGTACAAGCTCTGGACAGGTGTAATTGCAGAATGCCTTTACAGATATGCAGACCACTTCAACATCCTAAGTAGCGCCCAGGAGGGCTTCTGAACGCAAAAGAATACAGTACGGCAGCTGCAGAATGTAATGAACATCATGTCAGATGCAAAAATAAGCCAGCAAGACTTGTACCTGTTGTACGTGGATTTCAGCTCAGCATTCAACACCATAGACCACGACAAACTGTTGTGTATCATGCATGACTTGGGATTTCCAGAGGATGCTATTGAAGTGATAGCTGAACTATACACCTATGCCATGACGAAGATCAGGCTCTACTGTGCAGAAACAGGACCAATCAAGATAGAGAGAGGCACAATCCAAGGAGATACCCTGTCCTTGCTCCTCTTCTTGATCTTCATTGAGCTTTTGTTGAGGTGGTTGCAATCAGGAGGCAGAGGCTATAAATATGGCTGCTTGAGCAAGAGCCTGCATGCTGACCACACCACAAGCGCATCTGCATACGCTGTTAGCAACACCCCTATCAGCAACTGACCTCGCAAGACAAGCAGAGAAGATTGAAGCGTTTGTGGCCTGGTCAGGCATGGCTGTGAATGTCAAGAAATGTGTTGTGACAGGAATACTGTGGGGCCAAACCCGCAGGAATTGCAGTGACGAGGTGCTTTCAGACAAAATGATGAAGATGCTCCAGCAGAGGCTGGAAATGGTCAAAATATATAACACACCTATCCCATTCCTGCACCCCCACACTGAGCCCTACAGGTATCTTGGAGCGGACATCACTCCAACATTCAATTGGGCACCACATGTTGACAGAGTTCTGAAGGAAGCCAGGCGGAAAGGCGAAAGGCTGCTCATGTCTCCCCTGTCAATCAAACAGAAAGCTCAAGCACATGACACTGTCATTGGCAGCTGCATGGCATACCCAACTCCTCTGGGTCTCATGACACTATCAGATGTCAGCAAGTGCGATGCCATCAAGCTTGACATCTGCAAAAGAATATACAAGCTACCCAGGTCAACGCCATCTGCAATGATCCACCAAGATAGGGAGCGTGCAGGTCTGGGTCTAACCTCAATGAACGTGATGTATGCCAAGCTGACATGCACAAACCTGACAAAAGCCCTAAATGACAAAGGCCCCCTGGGGTTTGTCACTCGCCCAATGAAATTACTGGTGAATCGCTCAAACAAGGACCCAGTGCAAGGTATCTGAGGCAGACATCACACTACCACCTTGCACGCCAGCTCACAGTCCTGCAAATATCAGGCCTTGAGCTCACAGTACCAGCAGGACACCAAGACCTGCGGGGCGATTCACTAAGCAGCACCTTGTCAAAAGCAAGATATGATCCCTGCTATCTAGACTTAGAGCAAGTGATACCCCCTGAAGTCTATCACAAGCTACTAGAAGTAACAGACAATTTTGCCGAACTGTGCTTGCCAAACAGACAAAAGGTCATACTGCTCAGTACCTCGGAGCTGGCCCTCAAGTTTGGCAGAGTGATCACCAACCAACATAAGAAGACACTCAACCAGCTGACCAAGCCTCAGGCATTACTTGCTGTGCAGTAGCTGCAGGATTATCATGAGCTGGGTGTTGACTACACTCTGCATGGTACGGAGTGTGTGTGGAGGACCATTATGTGCATGTCTCAACGCTGAGTGGTGCTCAGGGATACGAGTCAGCCTTGGCCAACATTTGCAAGGACATGCAGAATCATTACTTGGGGGGCCTACACCGTGAGGGGCCTAGGCTTTGGAGCTCCAGGGAGTGCAGCATGAGTTCTGTTAATGATCGTACTGTCTCTGAACAGTTTGCAGCCTGGTCGACTTGTGTTGTCACAGTACAGGAGAGGGGCTATATGGTGAGGGAGGGCAGGGCACTAATAGCCAGCAGGGGCTGTGTGCTGTCAGCCTTCCTGCAGTACTTTGCGCAATATGCGGATTTCGCATCAGACATGGTTTCCAGCTGGATGATGTGGCAGGTGACCTGGCCAGGCAGCAATGCATGCACTACATTAGTGAACATTCACGCTGTTTTATATAACATATCAGGCGGCGTTGTACCTTGCACATGATTGTGTTGTCATTTGGACACAGGTCTTGCACCACCCTGAAACCGTAAATTCGGTGAGACGCTGCTACTGCTGCATCCTCACGTACCTGCCAAACAGGTGCCATGGCACATTATATCACAGCAACAATCAAGTGGCAGATATCATAGCGTCTCTGCGCCGTGCTTCTGCGCTGTTATGCGCATTGGCGCGGGTACTGCAAGCAGCAACTGCAAGAGTGTACTGGTCATGATTATTTGCAATGCAGGTGGCAAGATGGGGCATGCCCGCTGTGCTAAGGCAGTTCTGGCCGTGCTTTGACGCCTGGCTACAAGCCAGCAAACATGGGTCAGTCAGAGACACCATGCTGGCCGCACACTTCTGCCTCCCATTGCATAGACAGACTCAAGGCTAGGCAAAGGCCTGCCCAGTGTGCACACAGCGTGCACAGCAGGGGCGGCTAGGTTTGGAACTGTCCAAGTCTGAAGGGTTCATTGGCTGCAGCAACTGTCATGAGTGCAACTACCCAAGACCTTGAAAGCTCCAAATTTGGAGCTGCTGCAGGCAGAAGACATGTCTTCTTCTTCTATCTCCAGAGAAGAAGAGCACAGAAAGCTTATCCAGGCTAGTCTGAAGGTAACTCCAACGCGATACCTGCTGGGGTTCAGGCTGACAGATGTATATGACTGTTTGAATGCCTACATGCTTCCATCTGCTGCTTGATGTGAGTCATGGACAAGAAGCTGCAGTGGAAGCTTGTGTCCAAGCTCTTGGCAGCCACAGCTGCTGCCCACCTGATACTGTCTCATCAACATTCATATTCATGTCCAAGACTGCCATGCACGTTGCATGTGTTTGTTTGATGCGCATGCCAATGCAAAGAATCTGCCCAAAACCACATGTTTTTCAATTCTTGTCGGCCAATCACATGGATGCCACTGCAACTGACTCATGACTTTGCAACCTGCATGGTATTCTGCTTTAGGGTTTGTGGCCTGTACTGTATTAGGGTGCAGCCGAGATGCTTGAAAAGGCTGTGTCAATCTGTAGGGCCTGTGAGTTTGGCCAGCATCCTGAGGACATTGCTCTGAGGTAAGTTTGCTTTGGTACCCACTTGCAGCTGGGGACCAGGGATATTTCCAGTGCAATGCAAAAGATGCCAAAGAGATGAGCCACCAAGCAGGCTGCCACACAATCAAAGTGTACAGCCAAGACAGCAGCACTAAAGTGAGGCACTGAGATCCAATCTATTAAGGAAATGAAGCAAGAGACACCCCGACGTTTGATATCCCATGTGCCTCATCACAACGCTGCAAAGCGAAATGCTATACGACAAAGGGTGCGACGGCTGCGCATAAGTCTTTGCTGCAGTCTGAATCGCCGGTTGTGCTGTGCTGCAGCATATTCGAGGGAGTTCTTGATTTGTTTCTGCACGTTTTGTCTCGATCAGTGTAGTGGGTATCGGCTGACATGCCCGCAGCTTTGCAGTCGAAAGGTCGTAGCATCAGGTGACATGCTGTCAAGGGCGCCTTTATTTTCCAGACAATGCATCGGACCAGCGTGCGTATAAAACCAACAGCTTGCAGGCCACCTCAAGCCACACACTCGCCGCGAGCCTGTCACAAGCCCGTTCCAGGACTTGCATCGAGCGTCAGGAAGGCCTTGCAGTATCCGCATGTCCGGTGCTGTTGCCCTTGCATACGAGGTAACAGCTGCCTGAATCTGACTAGTTTCACTGTCTGCACTAAAGCGATGTCTTGCTTTAGCCACGGACCTTCAGCTTCAACTTGTGACGTACTGCAGCAAACAAGACCCGCAGTCTGTTGATACGGGCTGCAGCTACCAAGCAAACTCATCTCGTCAGTCAGCAAGCCAAACAGCAGCAGGGTCCAGACATCAGCCAACTCAGCCCAAAGCTGCAGCAGCAGTGGGACCATGCCAGGAACGCTCACCTGGGAAATGTTCACATCATCGCAAACAGCAGCCAAAAGGTGTGTTGGACATGCCCTGATTGTCCAGATGGTTATCCCCATCAGTGGGAGGCCCGAGTGACAGGCAGAACAAACAATGATGGCTGTCCACTCTGCTCAGGCCAGAGAGTATGTCAGCACAACTCTTTGGCTACCAAAGCCCCTGATGTGGCTGCCACCTGGGACAGCACAGCCAATGATGGCACACCACATGACTTCACAGCTGCCAGCAATTGCAGGAAGCAATGGCATTGCCCAGTCTGTGGCCACAAATGGCTGGCACATATTCATAGTCGCACTAGACAGAAATCTGGTTGTCCTGAGTGCTATAATCTCAAGCGCGCAAGGCCAAAGGTGCGTCATCCCACCTTGGCGGAATGCAATCATCCACTCCTCAAGGAATGGGACACTGAAGCAAATGCCAAGGAGGGGTTGTTCCCTGACAAGCTCAGGTTGGGCAGTAACAAGCGTGTCCATTGGGTGTGCTGCAAATGTCCTTTGGGGATGATGCACAAGTATGTGTCAACAGTAAATTCTCGGGCTCTGTTAGGTAGTGGATGTTCGTGTTGTGGCGGGAGGTCAGCTTGCAAATGCAACTCCCTACCAAGCTTGTATCCTAATATTGCTCGAGATTGGGATTACAGCAAGAATGATGGGAAACCTTGTGACTATACAGCCAAATCTCATGCTATTGTGTGGTGGGAGTCAGGTGATCTGCGTAGTTGGCAGCAGTCTATTATCTCCCGGACAGACAAACGCCTCAAACAACATAAGAACAGAGCCATTTGACTCATTTCTTGATGAGTGTTTCACACGAGGATGCTTGCTGAGTCCAAGCTGCATCAGCTTGCCTATGATTAGGTGTGGCAAATGGTTTTGCACACTACGCTTTCATGGTATCCAATGACTCTGGGTGTTAGAGTCAGCAAGCTTCCTACACCTCCTTGAGGCGTACTTTCTTTTTCATTCATCTTTCCTCAAAGGACTTGGTTTGTTGCATCATAAAAAATTGCTACCCTTATGTACAATGTGTCGTGTTCAGCCTTTGTTATCTGTCAGAGACACCCCGACGTTTCATATTCCATGTGCCTCATGGCAACGCAAATGCTATTCGACAAAGGGCGCGACGGCTGCGCATATCTTTGCTGCATTCCTGACCGCCGATTGCTGTGCTGCAGCACATGCGAGGGAGTTCCTGATACGTTTTCGCACGTTTTGTCCTAATCAGTCTAGCGGGTATCGGCGGACATGCCCGCAGCTTTGCAGTTGAAAAATCGTAGCATCAGGTAATATGTTGTCAAGCGCTTCCTATTTCCCCAGACAATACATTGGACCAGCGTGCGCATAATTCTGACAGCTTGCAGGCCACCACAAACCACATATTCGCCGCGAGCCTATTATAAGCCCGCTTCTGGACTTGCATCGAGTGCCAGGAAGGCGGTGCAGTCATCCCATGTTCGGTGCTGTTGCCCTTGCATACGAGGTAAGCAGCTGCCTAAATGTGACTAGTTTCACTGTCTGCACTGAAGCAGTGTCTTGCTTTAGCCACTGACTGTTAACTTCAATTTGTGACATACTGCAGCAAACAAGACCCGCAGTCTGTTGATATGGGACGCAGCTACCAAGCAAACTCATCTCATCAGCCAGCAACCCAAACAGCAGCAGGGTCCAGACGTCAGCCTGCTCAGCCCAAAGCTGCAGCAGCAGTGGGACCATGCCAAGAACGCTCACCTGGGCAATGTTAACATCACCCCATACAGCAAACGAAGGGTGCATTGGACATGCCCTGATTGTCCAGATGGTCATCCCCATCAGTGGGAGGCTCGAGTGTACAACAGAACAGACAATGCTAATTGTCCATTCTGCATAGGCAAAAGAGTGTGTCAGCATAACTCCGTTGCTACCACAGCCCCTGATGTGGCTGCCAGCTGGGACAGCACAGCCAATGAAGGCACACCACATGACTTTACTACTAACAGTCATTTCAAGAAACACTGGCATTGCCTAGTCTGTGGCCACAAATGGCAGGCAATGATCAGCAGTCGCACTGCAAGGCAAAGTGGTTGCCCTAGCTGCTTCAACATGAAGCGCGCAGGGCCAAAGGTGCGGCAGCCCACCCTGGCTGAGTGCATTCATCCACTTCTCAAAGAGTGGGACACTGAAGCAAATGCCAAGGAGGGGTTGTTTCCTGACAAGCTCAGGTTGGGCAGTAACAAGCGTGTCCATTGGGTGTGCCACAAGTGTCCTTTGGGGTTGACTCACAAGTGGGTCTCAACAATAAACAGTCGAGCTCTGGCAGGTAATGGATGTTCGTGTTGTGACGGCAAGACAGCTTGCAAATGCAACTCCTTGCCAGGCTTGTATCCTGGAATTGCTCAAGAATGGGATCATGGCAAGAATGACATGACACCTAGTGACTCTACAGCCAGATCTCAAGCTGTGGTTTGGTGGAAGTCAACAAACCGGAGTTGGCAGCAGTCTATCAAGTCTCGCACAGACGGCGCCAAGCGGCGCAGTAAGATAACAACCTAACCTGTGCTTGTGTTTGTGACTGAAGTATGTCTGTTGAGGCCGTTGCATAATGTTTGCAGCAGATTGTGCAGAGTGTTCATGGTAGTTTGAATAAGAACTATTGCCTCAAGAGACCCTTTCAGACTTTTCCAGCAATCAACGGTTGTTTTGTGTGTTCTGTTATAAAATAAGCGTTGTTTGGGCAATGACCAGGTCTGAAAGGTCACACCCATGACATGGACTGGCTTTGCGTTTCCATGTATTGAGTTTGTCTGATCGTCATTGCTGCAAACGATCTGTATGACGGCTTGCTGCATGTTGAAACCATTTGATTGCTTGCTTCATGTAATAAATGAGTGGTCAAATGAATGACGAATTGCTTGATGGATTCAGTCATTGAGGGTACTGCTTAATTGGTTTTAATACACTGAATGATAGAAAGGTTGCTGAAATCAGCAATGTATGAGCAAATCAGATTATCATGTGCTAGCTGCTGGATTGAACTGACCAGTGCATGCTCAGAAACAGGGCCCAGTCAGGACGCAAGAAACGGCAACCAGTCAGCATTTTAGCAAGGCTGCGCCTCACTACACAGAAGCGAAGCTGGTGAACACTATAAAGGGACTGGGCAATGGCCAGCTCTTCACACATGCCCCCATCATCTATTCTCTTCAGGTGGATAAGCATGTGTCTGTCTGTGTGTTTGTCTGTCTGTCAGTTGTTTGTTGGTCTGTCTGTCTATGTGTGTGCCTGCAGTGCAGAAAGTGCTCTCTATATGGCAAGTACACCAGGCACCTCAGGCATCCCTTGCAATGCGCTAGCTGCATGATCATCATGAGCTTATTGTTGATTACACTCTACAACCCGTGTGTAGGGACTATGTAAGAGAGGACAGCTATGTGCATGTCTCACCATTCAGTAGCGCACATGTATATGGTTCAGCCTTGGCCCAGGTCTGCAAGGACATGCAGAACCACTACTCTTGGAGGGGAGGGTGGAGGGTTGTACCGCCAGGGGGCTAGATCGAGCACGGTATGCGCTGCACTGTCTATAGCACCGCTCATGCTAGTTTCCAGCAAAGTATGCATATTTTTGTCTTGATACCAGTCAAACACTTAGGCACTCACTCATTCCCACGCGCACTTCATTCACGTACTCACTCACTCAATGGCTCACTCACACACTCACTCACCTTTAGTTCCTCACATGCAAATGCTGTCATGCCTGCAGCTCAGGCACATGGCAGCAGTGTGACCCAACCTTGGTGCTGAATCAACTCCGTTTCTCTTGGTGGTGCTGAATCACTCCGTTTCTCTTGGCGGCTGGCTTTGCCAAACATGCGTTTGGTAAGTCGTTGCCTTACTTGCTGCCTCCCCTGTTCTCACTCTTCCTCGTTGTTGTCTCCACTTGCTGATTTGTATACCAACCAACCAACCAACTCATCCACTCAACCACCCACTCATTCACCCACCCACCCACCCACCCACCCACCCACCCACCCACTCACTCACTCACTCACTCACTCACTCACTCACTCACTCACTCACTCACTCACTCACTCACTCACTCACTCACTCACTGTATTTCCTCGCTTGCTCACAGAGTTGGTAGCATGCTATTGGTTCTCGGACAGATAAGCGCCTTAAGCAGCATAGAAATGAAATCTTTTCTGGGCCGTGACCAGGCCTAGTGGATCACAACCAGTTACTGAGTTGGCTTGTGTTGTGTCTAGGGTGGTCATGACCTGGTACAACTTCCCAAAGTGTTTCAAAGCAAGTTGCTGCACGTCAAGATGAATGTCTGATGAGATGTCATGACTCCATACCCATCGTCATGTACCAATTCAAGTTTGTAAAGATGCATCTCTGTGCTGATGAATGCGGCATATGGATTCATTTCAAACAGGCATCACATCATGCAACTGTTGAGGCGTTGTAACAAGTGCAACAGTGGCAGCCAGTTATCAAGGTGTTCACATAACAAGTAGGCGTTTGGCTTTTTCACAGCTCTGTAGATTGCAAAGTAAAGCAGCAACGTGTACATGTAACATTAGTGGGCATTTTCATTCTGTAACACATCGCTGATCGTCTGAGATCTTGCATCCATTCTGACAATATTTTTACTCCTGCTTGTGTAACAGGCAAGCTATGCTATGCGAGAAATGGCTGTGCTGCAACAATTGCTGTTGCATCAGTATATAGTCATGCATACGAATGTACAAGTCTCACACTCTTCTAGAAGTGCAGACCTCCACCTCCTGTATGCAGGGTGCTACGTAACCTCTAGTACGAAGTCTCATATTTACCTGTGCATACACTGCGCACTGCACATCCATTGGTTGCAACAAACACATCACACAGGCTGAACACAACACAAGGTCACAAGCTCTTCAGGACATACAACGCAGGCTGAACACAACACATCGTACAAGAGGGGAGCTATTTTCTATGATGCAACAGACCAAGTATTTAGAGGAGAAATGCATGCATAAAAAGAAAGCTAGTCTCATCAATGTCAAGGAAGCTTGCCGACTCTAACACCCACAGTCATTGGATACCATGAAAGCGTAGTGTGCAGCACCATTTGCCAAACCTGCTCTTAAGCAAGCTGATGCATCTTGAACTCAGCAAGCATACTCGTGTGAAACACTCATCATTGAGTGAGTCAAGTGGCTCAGGTCTTATGCCGCTTAAGGCGGTTGTCTGTGCGGGAGAAAATAGACTGCTGCCAACTACGTAGATCACTTAACTTCCACCAAACAATAGCATGAGATCTGGCTGTATAGTCACAAGGTATCCCGTCATTCTTGCTGTAATCCCATTCTTGAGCAACCTCAGGATACAAGCTTGGCAGGGAGTTGCATTTGCAAGCTGTCCTCCCACCACAACATGAACATCCACTACCTAACAGAGCCCGTGAATTTACTGTTGTCACATACTTGTGTGTCAACCCCAGAGGACACTTGTGGCACACCCAATGGACACGCTTGTTACTGCCTAGCGTGAGCTTGTCAGGGAACAACCCCTCCTTGGCATTTGCGTCAGTGTCCCACTCTTTGAGAAGTGGATGATTGCACTCAGCCAGGGTGGGCTGCCGCACCTTTGGCCCTGCACGCTTGAGCTTACAACACTCAGGGCAACCAGATTTCTGTCCAATGCGATGATTGATTCGTGCCAGCCATTTGTGGCCACAGACTGGGCAATACCATTGCTTCCTGCGATTGCTGGCAGCTGTGAAGTCATGTGGTGTGCCATCATTGGCTGTGCTGTCCCAGGTGGCAGCCACATAGGGGGCTTTGGTAGCAACAGAGTTATGCTGACACACTCTTTTGCCTATGCAGAATGGACAATTAGCATTGTCTGTTCTGTTGTACACTCGAGCCTCCCACTGATGGGGATGACCATCTGGACAATCAGGGCATGTCCAATGCACCTTTTGCCCGCTGTTTGGGGTGATGTTGACATTGCCCAGGTGAGCGTTCTTGGCATGGTCCCACTGCTGCTGCAGCTTTGAGCTGAGCAGGCTGATGTCTGGACCCTGCTGCTGTTTGGCTTGCTGACTGATGAGATGCGTTTGCTTGGTAGCTGCGGCCCATATCAACAGACTGTGAGCCTTGTTTGCTGCAGTACATCACAAGTTGAAGCTAAAAGTCAGTGGCTAAAGCAAGACACTGCTTCAGTGCAGACAGTGCAACTAGTCAGATTTAGGCAGCTGTTACCTCGTATGCAAGGGCAACAGCACCGAACATGCGGATGCTGCAAGGTCTGTCTGACGCTCGGTGCACGTTTAGGAGCGGGCTTGTGACAGGCTCGCGGCGAGTATGTGGCTTGAGGTGGCCTGCAAGCTTTGGGTATTATACGCACGCTGGTCGGATGCATTAGCTGGGAAATCGCCCTTGACAGCATGTTAACTGCAAAGCTGCGGGTAAGTCCGCCGACACCCGCTAGATTGATCGAGACAGTACGTGCGGAAACGTATCAGAAACTCCCTCGCATATGCTGCAGCACAGCGAAATTGGCGGTAAAGACTGCAGCAAAGACTTATGCGCAGCCGTCGCACCCTTTGTCGAATAGCATTTGCGCTTTGCAGCGATTGCGATGAGGCATGGAATATCAAATGTCGGGGTGTCTCTTGTTCCAATCAATCAATCAATCAATCAATCAATCAATCAATCAATCAATCAATCAATCAATCAATCAATCAATCAATCAATCAATCAATCAAACAATCAAACAATCAATCAATCAATCAAAAAATCAATCAATCAATCAATCAATCAATCAATCAATCAATCAATCAATCAATCAATCAATCAATCAATCAATCAATCAATCAAGGATTCAATCAATCGATGGGGCCAGCTAGCCCATTTGACTAAATTGCAGTCTTTCATCAAGAAACGAAACAGACAAAAAAGTATCATAGACAAACAACATCATCAGAAAACCATTGAGAAATTGTCGCCGTGCTTAAGAAGTACATAAATATGCAACAAATAAGAACCTCTTAGCATGACACTGTATCAGATAACACTGTAATCCATATGTCGACATGGAAGTCATCATACATAGATTTTTATACAGACAAGTGGAACATTACAAAGATTGCAAAAGGTCTGCAGTCCACATGCATATATCATATCATAATACGGCTCATTTGTGTTAGCTGATAATTCATGCAGGGTTGGCTGGCAGAATCTTGTAAAACCCCGGTCTCGGGGGTGTCTGGAAGGCTCATCTCGAAAGGTCACTAGACAGATGGCGTGTGCAGCACAGAGCTCGAACTGCCAGCCAGCATATCCTTTGCGAGCTATGCTTACTTCTGCGGTTATTGCGAGGGCGACCTGTGCTTTCCAGCACTGAAGCTTGAAGGTCAGTTCCGTGCTTGAGATCAGACGCAGGCATGCGACAAGGGGTGCTCTGTGTGTGGTCTGCTGTCGTCCCATCTTGGCGCGTCACCTGTACAAGCAACTCTTACAATTTACACACAGCCTCACATGACTGGGGATGTGCTTACGGCTGCAGGTGCTCTTTAAGCTGTAGCTGCGGGCCCGGGCCCATCGAGAGTTGACTTGACTATCGTGCTGAGCCGTGTCGAGCGTGCTCCTTAAGCAATTTCAATGCACCAGAATTCAGGTAAGCCGCTCAGTCTGGCGACACCTTTCGTACCGCTGCTTGCCGTGGACAAGCATGCTGTGGGCGTCTAGATCTACTGTGACTTTGACACGGCCATGCTGCAGTATTCATGCCAAACGTCATGTTAGCCATACACATGCCCGCCATTCCTCACTCTGAACAATAATATGCGCCGGCGATATTGCAAAGTCACTTGAGGACCTGCTCCTGATGAGTATCCAGTCTCAGCATGTTG
>JAABUO010003599.1_pt1 | contig 18451 bp, 23 predicted proteins | sample 5559291 | NCBI WGS metagenome assembly JAABUO01 (sample SAMN10711878, study PRJNA513372) | rock metagenome | isolation source: Antarctica rocks | place: Antarctica: Victoria Land, Finger Mt sud | reverse complement strand
CTGGAAAAAGCGTTCCTTGATTGCGACCTTCACCTTGGATGAATCCCATAATCCCGATGTCCTCGCGTCCGCGAGGACATCGTCTCACCCATTGATGCTTATGAACAGTAGTTTCGTAACGACCTCGGAACGAGGTTGTTACGGAACTCACCGTCTGGTACATGCACAAGGAGTATCGTGAACTTAGGTACAGAATGGCGACGAAGAGCAAGGTGCGAATTCGTATCTTTCACCGTGAGACTGGCGTTCTCCTTGCCGAAGGGTTTCGGGGCTGGCAGATGATGCCGTTCGAAGGAAACTTCTACATCCAGAAGCAATGTCTCCGTGCCAAGTTCCATGTCAACTTCATACCCGGTATTTGCCCGTACAAGGGTTTGTACTTTTGGGTGGATTTGGAACTTCCGAATCGTGTGCCGGAGAAGAGCGTTGGCTGGAAATACTGGCTGCCAAATCCGCTCCTTCCGTTCATCTGGTATCGCCTGGCTTTGCCCGGAAACGGTCCAACCTTACGAATTGAAGAGTTCCAGTAGCCTTGCCTGCCAGGGCTGGACGCAATTTCTGCGATTCCGCAGTAATCTTGCTCTTCTCCCCCATCTTGTCGCAAAGGGGTTCGACGCCATGAGACCAACCTCCACTGGCTCTCGCCGATGACGACTTCTGCTTGGTTTTGTGCTGGAATCGTCACGGTGCTGCTAACCGGCGGCATAGCAAAGGTTTTTGGCCACTCAAGGGGGACGGGAGCCTCGAATTCGGACACGCTGACGATATGCGGGTCGCAGATCGACGTGCAATTCCGGCCAGGACCCCTGGATGCCGACCGTCAGGAAGTCATTGACTGGGTACGAGTCTCCGCCGAATCTACTGCAACATACTTCGGTAAGTTTCCTGTTCCCCACACCATTGTCCAAATTGTTCCTGATGCCGGCGAACGCGGGATTCTGGGCGGTACGACCTGGGGCTCTCCCTATGTGCACACGCGCGTGATTCTGGGCGAGCACAGCTCGGTGGAGAGCTTTCATCAAGATTGGGTGCTGACCCACGAGTTTGTGCATACCGCCATGCCGCAGCTCGATGACAACCACCATTGGTTGGAGGAGGGCCTTGCGACCTATGTAGAGCCGATCGCGCGAGTCCAGCACGGCGTGCTTTCAGAAGAAAGCGTTTGGGCCAACATGGTGCGTGACATGCCGAAGGGCGAGCCGCTTTCCGGGGATCGAGGGCTTGACCGTACGCATACCTGGGCGCGCACATACTGGGGCGGTGCGATGTTCTATCTCGTCGCCGACGTTCGCATCCGCCAGCAGACGAACAATCGCAAGGGACTGCAAGATGCTTTGCAGGCGGTGGTGGCGAGTGGGCAAACGATTGCAGACGACGGAACACCCGAAGCCATTTTCGCTTTGGCTGACAAAAGCGTGGGTGTCTCTGTCATGCTTCCTCTTTACCGGCAAGTGAGCGAACATGCCGTACCAGAAGACCTCAATGCGCTCTGGACAGTCCTGGGCGTCCGCAGCGATGGTAGGGGTGTGGTGTACAACGATCAAGCGCCTCTGGCTTCGGTGCGGAAGGCAATCTTTCGGCCGCGTCCGGCCTGCGGGGTGTCACAATGAAGCTTCTCCAACTACCAAGCACAAACCTGTCTCGCAGGCTGTCTTGGCAACTTCTCATAGGTCTGCTTGCCTCATCTCTGCTCGTGTTCGGCAGTTGTGGGGAGGCAAGCGCGCAGTTTTCGCAGCTCCAATGGCTGCCGTGGTCGGATGCTGCGTTTGCGCAGCCCCGGCAGCAGCATAAGTTTGTCCTGTTGGATCTTGAAGCGGTCTGGTGCCACTGGTGTCATGTGATGGATGACGTTACCTACCGCGACCCAGTCATCATGCGCCTGCTGCAGGCCAAGTATGTTCTTTTGAAGGTCGATCAAGATGCGCGTCCCGACCTATCCAATCGGTATCAGAATTACGGCTGGCCGGCGACGGTGGTGTTTGCCGGCGATGGCTCCGAGATCGTCAAACGCCAGGGCTACATTCCTCCACGTCCAATGTCGTCCATGCTGCAAGCGATCATTGACGACCCTTCGCCCGGTCCGAGCGTAGAAAAAGAAATCGCACTGCATCCTGCCGCGGGAGCTACGCTCCCTTCGGCGCTACTGAGCAAGGTGCGAACGGCTTACGCTGCTGAGTACGACACACAGAGCGGAGGCTGGGCGTTTGGGCATAAGTATCTCGATGAAGATTCCGTCGAATATGCCCTCCGTCTGGCGGCTGGTGGAGATGCGTTATACGCCAGACGAGCAGCGGACACATTGCACGCGGCAACCGCCCTGCTCGACCCGGTGTGGGGCGGGGCATACCAATACTCTGTGGGAGGACACTGGAGCGAGCCCCACTTCGAGAAGTTGATTTCGATTCAGGCTACGTACATCCGTGAGTACTCACTGGCTTATGCCCAGACGCACAATCCAGAAGATCTTGCTGCTGCCCACGTGCAGGACTTCCTAAGCGATCAACCCAGCGGCGTTTTCTTCGTCTCGCAAGACGCAGACCTTCACGATGCAGAGGAGAACCAAGCCTACTTCAAGCTGGACGACAAAGGACGCCGTGCGCTAGGTATTCCGCGCGTGGACAGGCATGTTTACGCCAGAGAGAACGGATGGATGATTGCTGCTCTCTGCGATTTGTCCGCCGTCAGCGGCGATGCTTCCGCGCTGACGCAGGCGCAAAAGGCAGCTCAGTCGATAGTGCTGCACCGCAGTCTTCCGGGCGGCGGCTTCCGCCACGACGACGCGGACCCCACTGGTCCGTATCTGGGCGACACACTCGCCATGGGGCAAGCGTTTCTGGAGCTTTACAACGTAACGGCAGACCGTAATTATCTGAGTGCCGCAGGCCGTGCCGTAGACTTTATCGCAGCGCACTTTGCACCCTCAGCACCCGGCGCCGGCTTCATTACGTCTTCTACTCGAACAGACGCGGCCTATCCTCCGCACCCTGATCGAGACGAGAATATCGCTCTGGTTCGTTTTGCTTCAAAGCTCGCGTTTGCCGTGTCGGACAAACGGTATCGCGACCTGGCTGCGGAGGCGATGCGTTATTTGGCGGCGAGCTCAATCGCCTCGCGCCCGCTGTCCGCAGGCATCTTGCTTGCGGCGGATGACGAGTCGAACAGTCCTTTGCACATCACCATTTTGGGAGCGCCGCAAGAGGCACGCGCCATGGCGTTGCATGTTGCGGCATTGCGAGCGCTAGCCTCGCATGAATTGATCGAATGGCGCGATCCGGTTGACCGCAATCCACTGCCAACAAACGTCAGCTACCCAAACCTCAACCATCCCGCGCTCTTCCTGTGTACGGCGACTTCCTGCTCCTCTCCAACAACGGAGCCGGAGCGAGTGCCTGCCTTGGTCCGTCGTGCTAAACCCCTCGAGCGCTAAAAACACGCATCGAATTCAGAGACACGGACTCTGCAGCAACTCGCGCGGGTGGTGCATCGCTATCCGACCTACGCCATCGGTTCGAGATTTCTGGCAGCTGACACGGTCATGCAACAAACCGTTGACAGCGTGGAGGCCGCAGCCTCCGCGCTCTGTCCTGGATTGATCGCCGGGTATCTGTATCCTCGAAGACGCCCGTTGTTGCGTGTCCTGTGGGCAGACGCCGGCAACGAACACCCTGCCGTAAAAGAGGCCATTTGCATGAAGACGACATTCGTCACGATCTATACCGCCCTCGTCTGTCTTGCCCTGGCGATACCGATGGCGGTGCCGCAGACGACGGCACCGCGGTACACCAATCATCTGATCCACGAGAAGAGCCCCTATCTTCTCCTCCATGCGCACAATCCGGTGGACTGGTATCCGTGGGGCGAAGAGGCCTTTCGCAAGGCTCGTGCAGAGAATAAGCCGATCTTTCTTTCTGTCGGCTATTACACCTGCCACTGGTGCCATGTGATGGAGCGCGAGTCGTACTCGAATCCGGCCATCGCAGACCTGCTGAATAAGAGCTTTGTTGCCGTAAAGGTGGATCGTGAAGAGCGGCCGGACATCGACGCCGTCTACCTGCGATTTGTGGAGGCAACCACAGGCTCCGGTGGCTGGCCCATGAACGTTTTTCTCACGCCGGACCTCAAGCCCTTTTTCGGCGGCACGTATTTCCCGCCAGTGGACCGCGGCGGCACGCCCGGACTGATGACGCTGCTTCCGCGCATTGCGGGACTGTGGAAAGGCGATCAGGCGAAACTGATCCAAAGCTCAGATCAGATCACCGCAAAATTGAGCGCGTCCAGCAGCGATGCCGCATCATCTCTGCAACCCGTCGTCCTGGAGCAAACATTCCAGCAGATGCAGCGCAGCTTCGATCCTGAGCACGGCGGCTTTGGAAGCGCGCCCAAATTCCCAAGACCCGTCGCTCTTGAGTTCCTGATGCGCTACGGCAATGACCAGGACAGCCCCGAAGCGCTCGCGATGACAGGAGCAACGCTGAAAGCGATGGCCGCAGGCGGCCTGCATGACCAGCTCGGTGGCGGCTTTCACCGTTACTCTACCGACGCGTTATGGCGTATGCCGCACTTTGAGAAGATGCTCTACGACCAGGCGCAGCTTGCGATGGCGTACCTGCATGCCTACCAGATCTCGGGCGACCCAACCTTCGCCGCCACTGCGCGCGATACGCTGGACTTTGTGTTGCGCGATATGCGCAGTCCCGAGGGAGGCTTTTACTCGGCCCTCGACGCAGACAGCCCGCTGCCAGGCAACCCTGCCCAGAATGTCGAGGGTGCCTACTATCTGTGGTCCTCCAGTGAAATTGGGAACGTGCTGCATGATGCGAGTGCGGCCAATCTATTCGACTGGATCTACGGAGTGCAGCCGAACGGCAACATCCCCGCGCAGCAGGATGCGGCGGGGGACCTCAAAGGGATGAACGTCCTATACATCGCTCATTCCGTCGACGAAGCAGCGATACGCTTTCACCTTTCCGTGGATGCTGTCCGCAACTCGCTGGCTCAATCGCGCGCCGCCCTGCTCGCCGTGCGTTCCCATCGGCCTCCGCCACCGGTTGACAGCAAGATCATCACGGTGTGGAACGGCATGATGATCTCCACGCTCGCGGTCGCCAGCCAGGTGCTGCACGAGCCGCGGTATCTTCAGGCAGCAGAGTCGGCCGCGAAGCTGGTCAGAACGAAGCTTTATAACCCGAAGACCAGTCGACTGAAGCGCCGTTACCGCGACGGGTCGGCTGAGATCGACGGTTTTCTCGGCGATTACGCGGGCATGACCGCCGGGCTGCTGGATCTCTTTGAAGCCTCTGCAGACAACGACGATATGACCTGGGCGATGCGACTTCAAAAGGAGCAGAGGACCCTGTTTACCGACAAAGTTTCAGGAGCGTACATCACCACGGAAACGTTGGCCGCGTCGTCGCCCGCGCAGGGTGGTCTGCTGTGGAAGGACCACGAGGCTTACGACGGAGCGGAGCCTTCCGCCAATTCGATCGCTGCCATGAACCTTGTTCGTCTGTGGCAGATGACCGAAGAGGATCACCTACGGCAGCGTGCGCTTTCGGTCGTGAACGCATTCGGAGTTCAACTGAAGAGTTCTCCGGAGTCGATGCCTGCGATGATGTCGGCGTACGAAGCGCTTAGAGCCGAACGACGACAGGTAGCGATCGCGGGCACACTGGGGACTCCAGGCACTGAGGCGATGACGGCCGTTTTCTGGCGGGATTACCTCCCCAACGCGATCCTGATCCACGCTGTCGGTGGATCGGCTCAGCAGCAACTCGGCAGGACGCTTCCTCTGGTTGCGACGCTGCGCCCGCAGAATGGAAACGCAACTGCGTATGTCTGCAAGAATTACACCTGCAACGCCCCTACAACCGACCCGGCAATCATGCGAAAACTGCTGTTCGCCCAGGAGGTGCATAGGTGAGCGGCCTCCATCCTGGTCAGCAGGATTCGTATGGATTAAGTCGTTTCCTCGTCAGCGATCCGTGCAGGACGAAGCGGCGGCGTACGAGTTTCGTAACAGTCTCGGAACGTCCGTGCGCTTGGTTCCTGGTTAGCGGGAGGGTGCAGGTGCGACTTGAAGTCGTTTGAATGATTGTTCAACACGGGAGCATTCGTCGAGCTGAACCCGCGTTTTCGTTCGCAGTAGCCTATCGGCATCGGCGTCGCTGGCAACGGCTGGGTCGAAAGCTGCCGAGACAACGTCCGTCTGTCGTTTCGACAGAGGGAGCTCTGTGAGGGGCTCCCCACCGCGTGACCGGAGATCGTCGCGACACCGTCAACGGTGCGGCTGGGAGTATGTCCATGTGGCAATCGACGGCCAGGAAGAGCGGAACCTACTAATCCAAAGTCGATTGATCTCTGGGAGTACCTATCTTGATTTGCAGATCGAAGAGGTCTGGACGCGAGTAGTGGCCAGTGACGTCCAGGGTCATCATCTCACGGTCAATCTCAGTCAGATCGAGTTCGGCCATCAAGATAATTTTCTCGTTGAAAACTGGTCCGGCAATATAGCGTCCGTCTGGCGCAATGATTGCTGAGCCTCCATTTTCGATCCAATCGTCCGCCCCAAGCTTTGCGGCGGGCAATCCTGCCGGAAGATCGCTCACCTTCAGGAGCTGTCCTGCTGCAACTACGAAACAACGACCTTCAAAAGCGTAGCCTCTACTGGCAATTTGATGCATCTCGTGAACCGTTGGCCAGAGGGCGACATGAATTTGCTCGCCTTGGTTGTGCATGTGTTGCCTGACGAGCGGCATCCAGTGCTCCCAGCAAACCATCGCGCCAACCTTTTTACCTCTCACCGTCGCACACCGCAGGCCCACCGCATCGCCCTGCCCCCAAATCATCCGCTCCGAGTAGGTGGGCACCAGCTTGCGATGGTGCACGCTTAGGGTTCCGTTCTCATCGAACAGGAGGATGGAGTTATACAAGGTGCCATGCCCGCGACCAGAGGCAACACGCTCATTCACTCCGATCAGGATCGCAGCTTTGAGTCGCCGCGCCGTCTCTGAAAGAAGGATAGTTTCTGCTCCGCCAATCACAACACTGTTCGCGCGCAAACCCGCGAAAATGTCTTTTACCGCGCCATGGTTCCAGAGCGCAGCATTTGGGCAATAATCGAGCCATGCGGGATATCCTGGCAGCCAGGTTTCACCGAAGCAGATCAGATGTGCGCCTTTCGCAGCGGCCATCTCGGCCAGAGCGACCGCTTTGGCGGTCGATGCGGAAAGCTCTCCAAATACCGGACTATCCTGAACTACAGCAACATGGATAAGTTTCTCGCTCGTATTCAAACCTTTTCTCCCACAAGCTTAAGTCCTCGATCAGTGGTTTTCTCCCGATGGCCGGTACTTGCGCCCTTCGACGGGGATCCCCACCGGAATCAGAATAAATGGCGGCTCCTCTTTCAGACGGTTAAACATCTCACTGAGAAAGGCCGCTATTCCGTCCGCCTCAGTGCCAAGTTGGAAAACGCCGGAGTGCACAAGGCTACAGGAATCCAGAAGTTTTAGCTTCAACGGAAGGTACGATGAACGGGGGACATCACGATCTGGAGCCGAGCATGCCAACCTTGGAGAATGACAGGAAGGCGCGCTGGCTCGTCAGTGTGACGAGTATATTTTTTGTCCTTTTGCAGAGCGCTTGCACGGCGGTGATGGCGATCAGTGGGGTCAGGGTTGTGATTGGCCTTGGCGCTTTGGCCGCTGCATCGGGGTTGGGCCGTGCGGCCGAAGGCTTCCACCGAGATGCGATTCGAATTCCCATGATGGCGATCGCCGTGCTGGGTTCGGTCATCAATCTGTATGTGATCTGGCGAATTCGGGCGCTGCGGAGCCGTCCTTCGGCGCAGTGGCGGATGACGGCACCCACCAACAAGCAGATCCGATCGGAGCGATTTCAGATCGCGCTTGCGGTCGTCACTCTGCTTCTTGTCGTTGCCGAATGGATGACCCATCGTATCGTTCACAACATCTGACGGGCTGTGGCACAAAACCTTAGTTGCTGCATCGAGATGGGTAAGGAGAGCAATGCGGATTGTGATCTTTGGAGCCGGAGTTGTGGGAGGTTATTTCGGAGCAAGGTGGTCGCGGCCGGCAACGAGGTGACCTTTATCGCCCGTGGAGCGCATCTGGCGGCAATGCATGATCGAGGTCTACGGATTATCAGCCCCGTTGGGTGATATCGACCTCCCAAAGGTGGTTGTCGTGGAGAGTAGTGCGGCTCTGCGTTCAATCGATTTTGCGGCCGCCATGCGGCAGCCGATTGGTGGAATCCGCGAGAATAGACAAACTCGCGCTTTCCTCCTCGATGTCATGCGAGAGGTTGTAGGCATCGGTCAGGCTCGGGGGGTTGCGCTCCCGCAGGACTATGCGGAAGATCGGCTGGCCTTCTGCGATACTTTACCTGCATCTATGACGGCCTCGATGTACCACGACCTCCAGAATGGTAATCGGCTCGAGCTTCCATGGCTCAGCGGAGGCGTTGTCGAGTACGCGCAGCGGATAGACTTCCCGTGCCTTGCAACCGGGCCATGCGGATATTCTCGCACTGCATGTGAATGGAACTCAGGTACCCTGACCGTTTCTCGAGCTGCGTTTGAATTCGAGCTGGACTCCATTCAAATGCCCGGCCCTCCTGGAAACCGCTCAGCTCACCAGCAACTCCAGATCAAGGCGCGCGTGCAGCCGCTCGCTGAAGCCCACCGGCAGCTCGAAGACACGATTATCTGCCGTTAGGATGATGATATTCCGCGTGGAATCCAGGATCGCGGAGCAGATCTCGCAGTGATCCAGATGCTTCTGTACGGTTTCCCGAACGTCCTCGGACAAGTTGCCGTCGAGATAATCGGAGAGGTAATTCCAGACGTGTTTGCACTCCAGGATCATTGGAACCACCTCCTTTTGGGGGCTCGGGTGACCGATTTCAGTTGCGGAGTTAGATTCTTTTGCAGCATCATCCGTGCCCGGTGCAAGCGGGCTTTGACTGCAGAAACGCTGATGTCCAAGGCCTCCGCTGTTTCCTGGGTGTTCAGTTCTTCAACCTCCCGGAGAAGAAACACCTGCCGGTAAATTTCTGGGAGACCTGCGACCGCAAGCTGCAGCAGCTTTCGGATTTCCTCGCGTTCCACCGCCTCAGAAGGGATCTCTCGCCAATCCCGCAGGAGAGCCGGGGAGATCGTCCCGCCCTCATCCGGCGGTACATCCAAGGATTCCATCCGGACGATCGCCTGGCGTCGCAACCGGCCCCTGGCTTCATTCAGGGTGATGCTGATGAGCCAAGTGCTGAACTTCGCCTCGGAACGAAACGTGGAAAGACTTCGGAATGCCTTCATGAAGGCTTCCTGCGCAACGTCCTCAGCATCTGCCTCGTTCTTCATGTACGAGAGAGCCATGACGTAAACTCTGCGTTCATGGGGACGAATCAGCGCGTGATAAAGCTGTGTGTCGCCAGCCAGAATCGCTGCGATCATTTCGGCTTCCACGTGAGTCTGGGCGTGCGACTCCATCATCCCTCTGCGCTCATTAGAGTTCCTGAGAAACATTTGGTTACAGCCGATCTTTGCCGAATAGGTGTAACCGTTCCACCGCAATGCAGTCAGATGAGAGCCCTTCGACTGGAGAAATCCTCATGCGACTTCGCCCTCTATTTATGGTCTTCCTTACCTTATTGGCTACGCAACCGAATTTACGAGCGGCAACCCCGGCCGATGCATCCTCGGGTCAGCCGACTTCAGTAGCCATTGTGGAGTTGTTTACCTCTGAGGGATGTTCCAGTTGCCCTCCTGCGGACGCGCTGCTACAGCAGGTTTACCTGAAGCAAACAGCCGCGGGGCAACTCATTGTGGGGTTGAGCGAGCATGTCACGTACTGGAACCAACTCGGTTGGAAAGACCCGTATTCTGAGCAGATTTTTACAGATCGTCAGGGCGTCTATGCATCGAGACTTTCTCCCGAAGGTCCATACACGCCGCAGATGGTGTTGAACGGACGCGACCAGTTTGTCGGGAGTGATCGCGCCGCACTGGATCAGGCACTCCGTGCCGACGCTCTGCGAAAGCACGCAGACCTGAAGATAGTTTCTTCAACGCAACAGGCAGGTGGGTTAGACCTGACATTCTCCTTGACAGGTTCTCCCTCGAACCAGATGGAGATCATCGCCGTATTTACCGATGACATGGATCGCTCGAATGTTCTTAGTGGCGAGAACTCCGGAAGATTCCTCCAGCACGTTTCTGTGGCGCGGGGCCTGACCCGTATTGCGACTGTGAACGGCGACACAGAACGCTCCGTTCACCTGCCGCTTCCCAACAGCTTCCAACACGGAGGTGGCTCCTGGCACCATCTGGTTCTATTTGCACAGGAGCCGCATCAAGGCCCGATCGTGGGTGCCGCGGCAATAGCGATCTGAAGGGAACTGAGTGCAAATCTTACCCAAACCGGCATCTTGTCATGCGGATATCGCGTAGTTTGCTCGTAACCTTTTCGCCTGCTGTTTGTCTCATGCACGTACCTTCATCCAGGAGCGTCTCTGCATGCAGCCAAAAGGCCTTACCTTTCGTTCGTCCCTTCTCTCCTTACGCTCCCGATCCAATTTGGTGGGACGGTTTGCCCTCGGACTCTGTGCGCTTCTCGTGGGGACTACCGGGTTTGCCCAGATTCCAGCGGTTGGGGCCAAAGCGCCTGACTTTACGCTGATGACTCCTACAGGTACATCCGTCGAGCTAGCCAAGCAGGAAGATGGGAAGCCGCTCGTTCTGGTGGTGCTACGGGGCTTTCCCGGGTACCAATGCCCCTACTGCCAGAAGCAGGTACACGACTTTGTCGAGCATGCTTCCGATTTCTCGGCGAAGAATGCCACAGTTCTCCTGGTCTATCCCGGGCCTCCGGCCGAGCTGGATCAACGTGCCAAGGAGTTCCTTGCAAAAGAGGCCAAGCTGCCGGCGAACATCGTTCTCGTGACCGATCCGGACTACAAGATGACGAACCTGTATGGATTGCGTTGGAATGCACCGCACGAGACCTCGTATGCGTCCACTTTCATCCTGGACAAGACGGGTACGATCCTTTTTGAGAAAACCAGTCATACTCATGGCGACCGTCTCTCTGCTCAGGACGCCCTTGACCATCTTCCCGCGCGGTAGACGCTCTTTGGGCCGCGGCCGGCACTTTGGCTGCGGCTCATGCGTTTGAGAACTGAAGGATGACATGGCGTCATTGTTGCGGTGCATCCGGAAAGTTCCCTCGAGCGTCGAACTGGTCATGACAAATGCAAAAGCGCGGAATAGCAGCTTAGTTCTTGATCTCCTACAGGGGGCCCTGGCAGGAGCAGTTGCAGTGTGGGCCATGGACCGCGTTGACTGGTTCTTGTATGACCACGTGAGTCAGGAGGCCAGGGAGCAGACACGTGCGAACCGACCTGGAGGAGAAGACCCAGCCCATGTGCTCGCTGGGAGGGTAGCAGACGCTCTCGGGAAGCCCCTCACTGGAGCCAGGCGGGATGCAGCGGGGACAGCCGTACACTACAGCCTCGGGATTCTGCCAGGCGCACTTTATGGTGCCCTGAGCGGGCGGGTAGAGGCGGTCGGAGCTGGCCGGGGTTTGGGGTATGGCGTCGCCATGTTCATCGTTGAAGATGAGGTGGTGAATACGGCGCTTGGGACTGCCGGGCCACCGACGGGCTATCCATGGCAGGCGCATGCCAGAGGACTGTTAGCTCACTTAGTACTCGGCTGCGTGACCGATGCAGCGTTGCGTCTACAGCGATAGTTTTGGGTCTTCCACATCCGCCCGACATTGAAGGTCCTGGTCGCGCTAGCCAGCGGCAGCAGCGACATCCTTCCGCCAATTTGCGTTGTCTCCTTTCGCTTTCTCGATCATCAAATCGGGGACGCACCTGCCGCGCCGGAGGCAGAGCCTCGCAATAGTTCAGTGGCAGTTCGTTCACGCCAATTGTTTTACCCTTAGGTCAGAGGATTCACTGAGCATGCCCCAGCCGTTACCAATTGCCATTTACTACGAGCAGCCGAACTGGTTTAAGCCGCTGTTTGCGGAACTTGACCTGCGCGGAACGGAGTATGTGAAGCTGTTCGCGCCCGACCACACCTGGTCGCCGGCCGAGCATCCGGAGCGGCAGTATTCACTCGTGTTCAACCGGATGAGCCCGTCGGCTTGGAACCGCGGGAACGGCGACCAGATTTTCTATACGACAGGATTTCTTGAACACCTGGAGAGCCGCGGTGTGCGGGTGATCAATGGTCTGGCTGCGTTCCGGTCGGAGCTGTCAAAAGCAGGTCAACTTGCTCTGCTCGAACAGCTTGGGCTGCCCTATCCCAGGGCGCGGGTGATCCACCGGCCCGAGCAGGCGCCCGGAGCGACTGAAAGTTTGCGTTTTCCGGTCGTCGTCAAGCCAAACATCGGCGGCTCGGGTGCGGGGGTCAAGCGCTTTGACCATATCTCTCAGCTACAAGCTGCGGCGAAGCTGCCGGGAGATGATCCCGACGCGCTGACGTTTGGGCTCGACTCGACTGCGCTGGTGCAGGAGTTTATCCCGGCACGCGATGCTCACATCGTGCGCGTGGAGGTGCTGAACGGGAAGTACCTGTACGCCATCAAGGTCCATATCACCGGCGAGACGTTCGATCTTTGCCCGGCGGACATCTGCCGCACCGCTTCCGGCGTGGATCTCAATCGCGCGGCTTGTGCAATTGACGCGCCCAAATCCGGTATTACGGTGGAGGCATTCACGCCTCCTGCAGAGGTGATCGCCGACGTGGAGCGCATCATGGCTGCGTCGAAGATTGACATCGGCGGAGTCGAGTACATCACAGACGACCGCGATGGTCAGCGCTACTACTACGATACGAACGCGCTCTCTAACTTTGTGGCGGACGGGAAGAATGTTGTTGGCTTCGATCCGTTCGCCAGGCTGGTGGACTGGCTCGAGCAGGAAGCGGCTGCCGCGGCTGCAAATCAGCCGGCCCTTGTGGGTGCACGCTGATGCGCTACGGGTTCTGGATGCCGGTCTTCGGCGGATGGCTGCGCAACGTAGACGACGAGCAAATGAAGACGAGCTGGGAGTACACCAGCCGGCTCGCCCGTCGCGCCGAGCAGATCGGCTACGATGTGACACTGATCGCCGAGCTGAACATGAATGACATCAAAGGCGTGGATGCACCGTCGCTTGATGCGTGGTCAACGGCAGCTGCGCTCGCCGCTGTGACGGAGCGTCTGGAACTGATGGTCGCGGTGCGGCCTACGTTCCACAACCCCGCACTGCTCGCCAAGCAGGCCGCCAACATCGACCACATCGCAAACGGTCGGCTGGCACTCAACGTAGTCTCAAGCTGGTGGCGCGACGAAGCGACGAAATACGGTATTCCGTTCGACGAACACGACCAGCGCTATGCCCGCACCTCCGAGTGGCTCGATGCGGTGGACGGCTGCTGGCGCTCGGATGGGTTTACGCAGAAGGGGAGCTTCTACAACATCCAGGACAACACGCTCTTTCCCAAGCCGATGGCCGGCAGGCGTCTGAGTGGATCACCCACACCCGCGGCAACGCCCGGTGGGCGACCCACGTTTTACGCCGGAGGTGAGTCGGAAACCGCTAAAAACCTGATTGCGGCCAAGTGCGACGCGTACCTGATGCATGGCGATCCGCCGGAGATTGTAGGTAAAAAGATTGCAGACATGCGTGAGCGTCGCGAAAAGCTGGGGCTGGGGCCAATGACCTTCGGGGTGGCGGCGTTCGCGGTGGTACGCGACTCGGACGCTGAGGCGCAAGCCGAGGTGGCTCGCATCACCGACGTCAAGCAGAGCGCGCGCGGGTATGAAAACTACCAGCAATGGATCACGGGATCGAAACTCGAGCAGAACGTTTCGCTTGAGGATTACTCGGTATCAAACCGCGGGTTGCGCGCAGGTTTGGTGGGCACTCCGGAGAGTGTGCGCGAACGTCTCGATGCGTTTGCGGCAGTTGGGGTTGACCTGCTGCTGCTGCAATGCAGTCCACAGGCCGAGGAAATGGAGCGGTTCTCTGCTCAGGTCATCCGGCCGGATGTCGAGAGAGCACCCGGAAAGGCGTGACCTCGAAGCTGTAATTAACAGGCGAAACCGTAACACTTGCCCAGGCGTCAGAATCGCTCAAGGTCCATGTTCGAAAAAATGTCTCTACACTGGAACAGATCCACGGCGGCGGACGGATTCTATGCATCTTTGAGCAGCTTGCAACCGCCAGCGTTGGCTCGACTACAGGGAGCTTAATCGTGCAGGCGGTCAATAGCAGCACGAGGCGCTTCGGGCGCGTCCTGAAAGCACTGCTTGACCTTGCGAAGACGCCACGCGTGGCGGAGCGAGCGCAGAGGTTTGAACCTTCAAGTGATCGCAGGAGAACATCAGAATGCTGAGCCAATCAATAACCACGTCAAGAGTCCGCTCCATTAATGTCAGCGGTGGGCTGCGTAGTGTGCAGTTTGCGGGCCACGTCGTGACCACGGGCTTCTTCAAGGCCCCTGTCGGTGGAGACGTCTACGCCCACAAACTTGGTATCGAGGGTGATAGCCAAGGAGATTTACGCATTCACGGTGGTTTGGACAAGGCGGTCTATTTCTATCCAAAAGAACACTACGCTACCTGGGAAGAGGTGCTTGGTTCGGGACCCTTGCCTCCGGGCAGCTTCGGGGAAAACATCACCTCGGAAGGTTTGCTTGAAACGGGTCTCCATATTGGCGACGTGATCCAGATCGGCACCGCAACGCTCCAGGTGCTGCAACCAAGAAGCCCTTGCTACAAGCTCCAGATCCGCTTTGAACGTCCTGACATGACGGCGCTTTTCTTCCGGCAGGGTAAGCCAGGCTGGTACGCCTCAGTGCTTCAGGAAGGCACTTTCTCAGCCGGAGTCGAGATACTCTTGGTCGAGCGTGCACCCGAGAAAGTTTCCGTAGCTGACATATGGCATTTCGGTGCTCAGAGCGAAGTAGACCGTAAAACGATTTCGCGTGTCATGGACCTGAAGCTCTTGCCTAACTTTTGGAAAGAGCGAATCAATCGACAACCTCTGCATTCATAAAGGAGACTCCAACACGTCGTGTGGCTTATCGCTCGGCAGATCTTCGACTGCCAGTTGCTATTTGTCAGCTTGAGACGATGCAGGGACAAAGGAGATATGCCATGGCGCATTGACGCTGCGACGCACTGGCTGGTGACACCACGACGCCATGAAGCCAATCGCATTCCTCAGCCAGAAGGGTGGTAGCGGCAAAACGACCCTGACGGTCCATCCGGGCGTGGCGGCCCAAGAAGCCAAAGAACAGGTCTTCCTCATCCATACCGGCCCTCCGACATCGGCGACAGTCTGGGGTGACGCGCGAGAGGCGACTTCGGAATAGCCTGTACCGCTACCCCGCTACCGCAAGCGGCTCTGTCGTTACGAGAAGACCCGGGCCGCCGCCGCCGGCATCGGCGAACGCAGGATGCCCGCTCCCAAAGGCCGTCCGGGCTTCCTGCGCACCGACACCGTCTCAGACTAATTTGTAGAAGAGCTGAGGCCTTGCTGGCTCTGACTGGCTTGTGTCTGAACCACCTCGCCTGGGCGGATGGCATCTGTTCCGGCGCTCAATATCCGGTCGCCGGATTGCAAATCGCCGAAGACTTCGATTTGGTCTTTTGCAGATTGCCCGGTTTCGACGGTTACCCACTCGGCCTTATCGTCACGTATGCGCAGTGCATCGCCCGTTGTGCCAGCCTCTTCATGCAGGTCCCACCGCCAGGTGTGGGCCCAACCAGTTTTCGCCGTTCCGCATAACATCGGCGTAGGCTTGCTTGGAAGCTTCTTCGCCGCTTCCATAAGCCGCGACGGGGAACACCCCTCCGCCCATGTCCACTCTTTCTCCCGTTTCCGGGTTCTCCTCGTACAAGTACAAACGCCAGACCTCACCCAGAGCCGGAGGAGGTGGTTCAATCTCATACCGTCTATTCGAACTCATCACTTCACTCCCTCCGTGAGACGTGAGCGTTTTGCAACAGGCTTCTCAGCCTCCCTCCGCCTGTATCGGTATACCGTCATGCAATCCACAGCAAACTCACGCGCGAGTGCGCTCGGACCCTCGCCGGCTTCGAGGCGTCGTGTCAGTTCTGTCGCTTGCTCCGGCGTCAGCAGTCGCTTGCGGCCTTTGTAGGCCCCCGCTCGCTTGGCCAGCTCAATTCCCTCTTTCTGCCGTTCGCGGATCAGCTCGCGCTCGAATTGCGCGAACGCCCCCATCACGCTGAGCAGGAGGTTTGCCATCGGAGAATCCTCGCCCGTGAAGGTCAAGCTTCTTTTACAAATTGGACTTGCACCCCTCGCCCCGTCAGACCGAGAACGAGCTTCCGAAGATCATCCAGGTTCCGGCCCAGCCGGTCCATCGAGTGACAGAGCACACTGTCACCATCACGCACGAAGTGGAGCATGGCCGCGAGCTGCGGACGATGCACGTCCTTACCCGAGGCTTTGTCGAGAAAGGTTCGATCCAGCTCTAGTCCTTCGAGCTGGCGATTCTCATTTTGATTGATGGAGCTCACCCGCACGTACCCCACTTGTGTGAAACCCGCCGATGTTGACAAATATTTTTCGTCTCGATTAGGTCACCCGTTTCGCCTTGCCGGGGATCTCTCTCGTGTCGGCAATTGCGCTGATACTTCAAGGGTGCTCATATGAAGGGAAGGAGCCCCGGTAGCAAAAGCTCCCACGATTAAGCAACACATTCAAGAGAATAGGCCAAACCTAAACTGCTTAATGCGGATCAGGCGGACCGTTCGGTCTTCTTTGCCGATCAGCTTTCTGGTATCGGGAGATCGATCCCATGCGCAGCCGCAGATTAGTGCCAATCGGTCAACTCCTCAGAAGAGATTTCGTTGACCACGAACCAAGGGTGACAGCCAATCCTCAGATTGCTCACGTGACAGCAATCTTGATCTGCTCCGACTACTTGCGCTTTCGATATGCCTCCGGCAACGCATCTTCCCACTCTGATGGCTCCGTCCCTGCACGGTCCAGGAGTGCAAGCGCCCTCGCAGCGAGTTCTTTGGTGGGCTTTTTGCGATTCCGTACCCACTCTTCATGTTCAAGATGGGCCAGCTTCTCGGCAACAGCCACGTTGATGAATTGATTGAGCGAGACACCTTCTTTTTCAGAAAAGACCTCGGCAGTCCGGCGCACCGAGGGCATCAGCCGTAATGGGAACTTTGCTACAGCCACCTTACGGGATTCAGTCGGCATTTTCCCCTCCTTCTCTCAGTTCTCGCAGCAACTCGGCCGGAGACATCACCGGCACTCCGAACCGCCTTCCTGCCTCCGTGAAATGCTTTGCATTGTTCGTCACAAGAGAGTCAACTTTCCCATTAATTGCAAGGTCGAGCACCATGTCATCGTTTGGATCGGGGGACAACGGGCGATGACGCACAAGCACGTCAACCGGTTCAGCAAACGCTTCGAAGGCCTCAATCAATTCAAGCATGTCCCCTTCACTGAAGCCAGACGCCTCAAGGTGCTCCGGTCGTAGCAACACATCGCGATATTCCAACGCAAGTTTGTGATCCATTAGAGGCACGACCTCACCACGAAACACCCTGCGCAGAACCTCTCCAGCAGCTCCCTCCCGCGATCGAACCGCCGTCACGAACGAGGCTGTATCAAACACGATCCGCACTCAGACATGATATCACCTGTGATGTCACAGAGAAAGCGGGCTTATGAGGGAGGAAGAGGATCCTCCTTGCCCAGCCGGCGATTAAGCCGCCGTCTTCCCGCCCCCATCTCTGCGGGCTTGTTCCTGTCTGCAACGCCGACCCTTAGAGCAAACAAAGGCCAAAGCAATCTCTTCCGCGCTAACGCGCCAAGAGCAAGGTAACCAGACCTGCTGAGAGGCTCTGCCTCTGGCGCGCGCAAGCAGATGGAAAAAGCGCCGTGCAGCTCCAAGGATTCGCTTCCTCTGGCCTTCGGCTGGCCCTTGCCGGGCCACTTTTCCCACAACTTGCACTTGCCGCCTCCGCTGGCGTGGGCCAGGGCCAAGGCGTGTTTGTGAGCAAACACAGCACAGCCATTCAAAACCGGAGGACTCACCCCATGCGCAGCATCGCCACTACGAACGAAACCAGCAACAACCCCACCAACAGCGTCACTTCTATTTACCCTTCTACCAAGCCGCAGACCTCCAAGGAAGTCATTGCAGCGAACGTCAGACTGCTTATCGAGCAGCTTGAGGCCGGACACTCGGAACGACTCACCGCCTACCTGACGGCTATGGGCCGATTCCATAACTACTCCTTAGGGAACATCCTGGAGATCGCACGGCAGAAGCCTGTGACATAGTGCTATACCTCGCTGGAGTCAGTAAACATAGGGGTTTGCGCATGGCCGGAGTCGATCAGCGGGGATCGGCGCCCTGTATGGACGAGTCTGATTCGGCGTCGGACAG
>JAABUO010003598.1_pt1 | contig 18453 bp, 20 predicted proteins | sample 5559291 | NCBI WGS metagenome assembly JAABUO01 (sample SAMN10711878, study PRJNA513372) | rock metagenome | isolation source: Antarctica rocks | place: Antarctica: Victoria Land, Finger Mt sud | reverse complement strand
ACCCACTGACCCCCGGCGCCCGCGCGCACAGGTCCTGGCGGCGGAGGTGCGGGGCCGGCTGGAGGGCACCAGCGTGTACCTGGTGGGCATGATGGGCAGGCGCGGCCGCCCCACCGGCGCTCAGCCGCTGCCCGCCGCGCCGCGCCCGGGCAGGGGCTGACGCGGCCCAGGCCGGCGCGCGCCGCAGCGGGAAGAGCACGGTGGGCAGGCTGGTGGGCGGCGCGCTCAAGTACCCCTTCCTGGACACCGACGCGCTCATCGAGGCCTCGGCCGGCTGCACCATCCCCGACATCTTCCGCGACGAGGGCGAGGAGGCCTTCCGCGACCTGGAGACGCAGGTCCTGCAGGCGCGCGCGCGGCCCCCCGACCCTGTCCTAACCCTGATCACCATGGCGAGCGCATCCCTCTCTTCACTGCGCGGCTGCTCTCGCTGCGCCGCTCTCATGCTCAGGACAGGGTTATTTACCCTCACCCTGGCCAAAGCCCGCGCGCAGGAGCTGATGCCGTTCAAGGAGGTGGTGGTCGCGACCGGCGGCGGCGCGGTGGTGCGCGGCGTGAACTGGGGCTACCTGCACCACGGCATCGTGGTCTGGCTCGCCGGCGCGCCGGAGCTGCTCGCGGCGCGCGCAATGCGCGACGGCGCCGCGCAGCGGCCCATGCTCGCGCAGGCCGGCGGCGCGCCCCAGGCGCGTCCGCCTTCTGGCGCCCCCTTGCGCACTCACGGCTGCGCGCACATGCTCGGAGGGGCGCCATGGTGCCGGAAGGCGCCACGGTGCGGGTGCCGCGCAGGGGGGCGGGTATGAGGCCATGCTGGCGCGCGTGCGCGAGCTGCTGGAGCAGCGCGGCGAGCGCTACGCGGCCGCGGACCTGCACGTCTCGCTGGCGGCGGACGCCGGCGGCGCGCCCGACGCGGGCGCGCCCGCCGCCGTCGTGGCCTGGAGGCGCGCCGCCCCGCGCGCGCCCACGTGCCCGCCATGCGTAGCGCCCCCCTCCCGAGCGGTCGTCGCGGCGTCCACAGCTGCGCGGGGGCAGTCGCATGCCAGCTGCGTGATGCCACAGCGCGCCTGGGGCGGCCCACAGCTGCCTGATGCCACGGCGTGCCTGGGGCGGCTCTGAGCGCGCGGCGGGCGCGCGCAGGCTGCTGCACGAGCTGAACGAGCGCTTGAAGGCGGACGCGGCGGACCGCGAGGCCGCGAGCAAGGCCGAGGTGGTCATCACAGACGCGGGCGTGCCGCCAACCATGCGCGTGGTGCCGCCTGCCGCGGCCGCGGACATGGAGGGCGCCGCGCCTGCGGCTTGAGCGGAGCGGGTCCGGGAGCACGGGTTAATGTTGCGTAGACAGGGTTAGAATTGCATAGACAGGGTCGCGGCTTTGGCGTGCTGGCCTGCAAGGCGTCCTGAATCAGCGAGGCCTTGGGTATGTTAAGTGCCAACACTAACGTGCGTTACAGCAGCGAAAAGAGAGAAGTGCTGGCCGAGCGGCTCCTCGGACGAATCACCTGCCGCGCGACGGCGGCGGGAAGGGCGGGACAGGTCTCAGGCTAGGCAAACCACATCCTGCAACCAGGACACTTGCTCGCAGTTCGTGCAGGCGCATTCAGAGACCACGGCAGAGACAGACAGGCAGGCAGGCTCGCACGCAGCTGCGCGCACAGAGCAGACTACCCAAGGACTCGCGGTCCCGGGCCGGCAACGCCAAGGGGTGGCCGCACGCCGACCGCTATCAGAAAGCGACACATGCAGAGGAGGCAGGCGGACAGGCAGAGCGCGGGCGCGCGGCGCGCTGCGCGGCCCGCGCGACACGACGCCGGATTGGGACGTCGACTCTCAAAACCAAGCACGCGCCGGTCCTGTGCGGCGCTGTAGTGCACAGGGCTCCCCGCAACCCGCGCGGCTGCCGGGGCGGGCCTAACCCTAACCCTAACCCGGTCAGGCGAGCTGCAGCAGCTTGACCGTGCCAAGCGAGTTGGCGGCCACCAGCGTGTGCCCGCTGCGGCTCCAGCACACGCTGCTCACAAAGTGGTGCGCGTCGCTGGCGTCGGCGTCCTGCGCGCGCGCGCGCCGCGCTCAGCCAACGCGCCGCTCACTCTGTCAGAAGCCGGCATCCAACGGAAAGATACGGCGCGCTCAACAGCGCAGTCAGTGGACAACAGAGTGGCGGCGCGTGCGCCGCAAACAGCATTTCGGCAAGATGCCGGAGCGACAGGCGAGTCATGCCCCGCAAACAGCATTTTTGCCGAGATGCCGGAGCGCCGGGCGAGGCGCGCGCACCGCGCCCAGCGACGCGTCGGCGGACGCAAAGCGGTGGTGCGCGAGCGGCGCGGGCAGGCCGGCGGAGTACGCGTACACCGCGTTGTCCTCGCTGCCGCAGGCCAGGTAGCCGTCCGCCGTCACCGACAGTCCCACAAAGTTGCGCTCGTTCACGTGCCCTGCGCGCGTGGCGGCCGCTTTTTCAGCCGTGCTGACGAGCGCGCACAGGCTGCAGGATGTCGCTGGGAGGCTTGAAAGCATCTGGCCGCACGCAGCACAGCACGGCACGGCAAGCGCTCGCGTACTGGGCACTTCCAGCCTAGGGTTAGGGCAGGGCTGCCCGGGGCTGCCGGCGCGGGGCGCGCGCCGGTGAACGTGGTTAGCGGCGCCGGCGCCGCGCCGGCGCGGCTGGCGGCGGCGACGTCCCACAGCTTTAGGCAGTTGTCGGTGGACGCCGACACCAGCCGGTCGGCGCCCAGCCAGCGCACGTAGGACACGGCGCGGCTGTGGCCGCAGACCTGCACCAGCGGCACCTGCGCGCCGAGCGACAGGACCATCGGCCTACATCAACTTTAACCCTACAGTAACCCTAGCACCCCCAGACCAGATGAGCATGTGCCGGACCGAAGCGTGCACGTCCGGCAGGCTAGGACAGCCTCAGCCGCGACGCTGCTGGGAACGCTGCAAGCAGAACAGCAGACAGCGCGCCGGCGAGCGGGGCGCGCGCCTTGAGCGTGCGCAGGTCGTAGATGTACACACGGAAGTTGGCCGAGCCGAACGCGATCAGGTGCGAGGAGGCTGGGCTGAACTGCACGCTGCACACGTTGGCCTTGGCGTCGATGACCGCCGCGGCCGCCGGGTCGTGCAGGCTCCACAGGCGCACGGTGCAGTCGTCGCTGCCGGACAGGAAGCGCGTCGGGTCCGCCTGCGCGCCGGCCGCGCGCTCAGGCGCCGCCGGCCGGCCGCCGCCCCCGCCGCGCCCGCCGCATGCGCGCTTCCCAGGGCGCGCGCGCGCTCAGTTGCCCGGCGCCCGCACTAGCGCCCACAGGTGAACAGGCGCGCAGCAGACACGCGGCTGGCCCGGCGGGTAGGATTTCGGATATAACTAAACCTATATAACCCTAAGCGTATAACGGCGGGCCGGGCGCGGCCCGACCTACAGCACGGCCGGGCGCGGGGCGGGCACCTGCGAGAAGTCGACGCTCCAGACGCGCTTGCCGTGCTCCTCGAACATCGCGGTGCACGCGGCCGTCTCGGCGTCCCACAGCGCGACGCCGCCGTCGTAGTCCGCCGCCAGCAGCGCGCCCTTGATGTAGCCGTTCCAGGCCACACAGCTCAGCTTGGCGCGGCTGCTCATCTCCACACGCGGCACGTGGATCGCCGAGCCCGCCGCCTCCACGTCCGCGCGCGCGTACACCTGCGCGCGCGCCCCAGCCGCCTCGGCACCCCGTCCCTCCCTGCTACGGCCTCGGGGCCTCCAGGGACCGCAGCCAGGAGCCTCCGGGGACCGCAGCCAGAGCCTTCCGGACCGGCCTCGGCTTGGGGGACCACAGTGTAGAGCCCGCCCTCGCCGCACTGAAGCATAGGCCGCTGCCCACCCCACCCCTGCGACACAGCCTCAACACCCTGTCCGCGCCGGCCTCGCCCTGCGCCGGCCCCCCTCCCTTGCCGCAGCCAAACCTTGACCGCTGTGCAGACCCCTCGCCAGGACACAGCACGTGCGGCCGCGCGCCAGCCGCAGCGGCCGCGGGGGCGCGGCGGCGGCGCGCCTTTATGCGCCGCGACACGCCGGCGGTGGCGAAGAAGTCGTCGTCGCGGTCAAACGCGGTGGAGCACACCATGTCCGCCGCCTGCAGCACGTCGCCGAAACGCAGCGTCGCCGTCACCTGCGGCCGCGCGCCGCGCTCAGCGGCCCGCGGCGCTCGCAGCCGAGCGCGCTTGATCTTACGGCGTGCCCGCAGTCAGAGCCTTTGCGGCATGCATACATCATTCCCATGCTCAAAACGCCAGGCGCCAGAGCATGCTCGCGCCAGACGCGCAGCGCATGCAGACGGGGCGGCGTGCGCGCGCGCCTTCAGCCGCGTGTGCAGCGCAAACTTGGACAGATCCGCCAGGAACGACGACAGGTGCTCGCCCATGCCGGCCTGCACGGCCGGCGCGCCCGGCGCCGGCGCGTCGGGCGCCGTGCCGCCGCCCGCGGCCGGTGCGGCCGCGGGCGCGCCCGTCACCGCAACCCCCGCATCGGCAGCGGGCCGGCCGGGCGCGCCCGCGCGGCGCACGGCCGTGCTGCGCCGGCAGAAATACGCGCTCTCCAGCGCCGGGAAAGCGGCACACACGCGCGCCCAGCGCGCCTGGGCGGCCTCCCCGCGCACGCAGCGCGGCGGCGCCTGCGGCGCGCCGCCGCCCGGCACAGCCGCCGCGGCCTCGCCGCCGCCGGGCTGCGGCGGCGGCGGCGGCGCCTCTGCGCCGGTGCGCCGCCGCTTGGGTCGCGGCGGCGCCGCGGCGCCTGCGTCCGCGTCTATGTCCTGCACGCGCGCCGCGGCGCTCAGGCGCGCGCGCCGCCGCGAACCCCCCGGACGCCCGCGCTCACGCAGGAAGCTGCACATCCTCTGCAAGGATTGTTACACAAACGCGACGGGGACGCGGTGCTGGCGACCCCGGCGCGGGCGGCCGCACCGGCGGCGCCATCGCGCGCAGCAGCGCCTCGGGCAGCGCCTCGGGCGGCTCGCGCGCCACGTCGTCCAGCTGCGCGGCCACCGCGCCGATGTCGGCCTCCAGCGCGCGCAGCTGCTGCACCGCGCGGTCGCCCTCTACGACCTTGCTGCGCCGCATGAGCCGCAGAAAGTCGAGCAGCACCTCCGCGTCGGCCGCCGCGTCGCCCGGCGGCGCCGCCCGCACCGGCCGCGGCGGCGGCGGTGCGCAGATGGAGCGGTGCAGCGCGGCCAGCGAGCGCGCGATGGCCGCCACGGACGGGCGCGCGGCCGGGTCGGGGTGCAGCAGCGCCTGCACGAACTCGGCCTCCAGCGGCCGCCCGGCCAGCAGCGGCGCGGGCAGGATGCGGTGGCGCAGGCCGCCGAGCGCGCGCGCGCGCGCCTCCGCGCCCAGCACCGGGTTGAACAGCTCGAAGAAGAGCACGCCCAGGCTGTACACGTCGCTCTTCGGCGTCGCGGCGCCGCCGCCGGACAGCAGCTCCTCCGGCGACGCGTACAGCGCGTCCTCGCCCGGCGCAGCGTCGGCAGCTGACGCCACCACCGCATACGCGGCCGTCACGCGCAGCAGCGACGGCCGCACGCGCCGCAGCGCCACGCCGCGCGCGTGCAGCGGCGCCAGCATCGCGAGCGCGCCGCAGAAGATGCGAAACGCGTCCGGCGCGCTCACCGCCGCGCGCCGCTTTTCCAGGTACGTGGCCAGGCTGACCGTGGGCCCGATGGCCGCCACCGCCAGGCCGGCGCCGCGCGGCGCCGGCGCGCCGCCGCCGCCGGCCTCGCCGCGCGGCGCGGACGGCCCGGCCTCCGCGCCCGACGCGCGGCGCGCCTCGTCCACCGCCGCCGCGACCGCCGCCGCAGTGGCCGCCGCCGCGCCGCTCTCGCCGCCGGGCGCGCCGTCCGCCGCCGGCGCCTGCAGCGCGTCGGCCGAGGCCTGCGCGAGCGCCGCCGACGCGCTGGGTACCGAGGCCGACGCGGCGTGCGCCTCCAGCAGCTCCTCCACCTGCGCGCCGTGCGCAGCGCGCTCAAGGGACACAAAACATGTGGACTGGCAGCAGCCGGCGCGCGCGCGGGCCCAGGGGGGCCGCGCACCTCGTCCGCGCCCAGGTGCGGCACGCGCTGCGGGTTCTGCTGGCGCCGCCAGACGTGCTGCCAGATGTGCTGCACCTCCTTGCGCGTCACCGGCTTCAGCAAGTAGTCCTCGGCGCCGCCGCGAATGCACTCCACCACGGTCGTCTTGTGCTCGTTCGCGGACATCACTGCGCCGCGCGCCGGCGCCGCCTCAGCTCGCGCGGGGCGCCCCGTGCCTCGCCGGGCTGGCGGCGCGCGGCGGTGCGCGCACGGACAGCGCGCGCGCAAAATGGGCGCGGCAGGGCCGCGCACTGACGACGGGCATCGTGTTCAGGCTATCGTCGCCGCGCACGTGCCGCAGCAGCTCCACGCCGTCAACGTCTGGCATCATCACGTCCTGCAGCAGGCAGGGCAACGTCAGAGGTCCACGCCACCTCCCTCCGGCCCTGTCTCCCCCCGCAAGGCCAACGCCCGCGAGCGGCTCCGCGACCAGAGCCGAGCTCCCAGCCAGGCTCGCCGCGGCCGCACCGTGAGGATGAGGCTGAAGGTGCCCGGCTCGTTCTTCCGAAGCATCTCCAGCGCCTCGAGCCCGCTGCCGGCCTCCGTCACTGCGTGGCCCGGCCCAGTCAGGCCCGGCAGCGTTCGGGCAGGCGGTGCATTCGGCAAGAGAGCGAGCCCGGCTCGCCTTTGTAGTGGCACTTGCGAAGCAGGCCACCCACGACGATCCTGGACAGCCGCTCGTCGTCCACCAGCAGCACGTGTATGTCGCTGGGCTCCACAGTAGCCATGGGATCGCGCCCGGGCGGCAACTGCACGCCCTCTGCCGCAGCCGCGCTCATTGCGCCGCGCCTCTTCGCCGCCTCCGCATGCTCCTTTGTGCGCGCGGCAGCCTCGCTGCCTGGATAGATGAACACTTGGCGAAGAGGCTCGCAGCTGCGCGAGGCCGCTGCCCAGCTGCAGAAGCAGGGAAAGCTGTGTGGCTTAGTTGGAAAGTAGGGTCAAGGCTCTTTCGCCAGGCGTTTCCGGCTAGCTGGACTGCACACTCAGTGCAAGAGACTCGCTTCTGCAAGCTGATGACTACGTGCCTAGGGATGAAACGACAGCGCACTGCCGCAATTGGAGAAGGCACTCGCAGTGAGCCAGAGGCTGCGCTGGCGCGCGCTGATGGCCTGGCCAAGCAGCTCGGCGCCGCCGTGGACGCCACGTGCGCTTTGCCCGCTTGGCAAGTGTGGCACATCCTGACAGTGCTTGTGCGCTATAAATTGACGGATGGGGTGCATGCGCCCAGCCTGGCGGAGGCGCGCCGTGCGCTGGGGCGTGCCAGGGCACGGGAGGCCGGCGCGCAGGAGTCTGCTTTGGAGCTGCAGGCTCGGTGCGGCTCCTCGCAGGGCGCCTACATAAGTTCAAAATATTGAAGTTTCGAAAGAGTGTGAGCACGTTGACATGCATGCCGCGCGAGCGGGGGGCTCAGCCGAGGGTGCCCTTGCCCAGGGAGGCTGCGCTGGAGCAGCGGGAGCGCGCGCTGACCGCGCGCGAGCAGCACGTGCAAGCCCTGCGCGCCGAGCTCGCCGCCGAGCACGCGGCGGTGCTGCGTGCGCTGCCGCAGCTGCAGGCACGGTGAGCCACCCCGCCCCGAGTCTGAAGAATTTGCCAGCCCCATCTCCCTGCCGGTGAGTCGCCCCCTCCCGTGGCAGCCTGGGACACTCATGATGCGGCTGCGCGGCCAGGCTGAACGAGGCGCGCGCCCAGCTGGCTGCGGCGCAGCCAGCAGCCGAGGCGGGTAGTGCGCAGGCGGCGGACTGCGCTCCGCCTGCCGCCGACGAAGCCGCGCCGGCCCCGCCTGGCGGCAGAGCCGAACGGCGCGCGCCACCGCGTGCGAGCGGCGCACCGCCGCCCGGACCTGGCCCGGCAGCCTGCGCGCCACGCTGGTGCCCGCCAGCGCAGCCTGCATCAGGCCCGCCGCACGCGGCCGGCCCGCGCGCTCTGGCAGGCGACGAGCCGGGCGCGCCGGCGGCGGCCGCGGCGACGCGTCCGCGCTCTCCCTCGCCGCCGCCGCCGCCGCCGCCGTCGCCGCCGTCGCCGGCCCGCACCGTCTCTGCTGGCGCGCCGGCGCTCAGCGCAGACGGGGCGCATGCACTTATCGAGTCCACGTTGGCAGCCGTGCCACGGCCTGCGCCTGCGGCCGGCCACGGCGCAGGCGGCGCTGAGCCGGCGCGCGCACGGGTACGGCCCGTCGTGCGGCACGGGCGCACAGCGCCGGCAGACGCGCCCGCGGTCGCGCGCGCCGTGGAGCGCGGCGGGCGCCGCCGCGGCCGCCCCGGGCTGCAGGCGCGGAGCCGGGCGCCGCGCGAGGGCGCCGGCGGCGGCAGCAGCAGCGAGGACGGTGCGCGCCAGGCCCGCGCCTGCGCCGAGCGACGGGCTGCTCTGTTCCGGATGGTGCCCTGCGTGCAGCCGCTGGCAGGGAACCTACCCTATCCTGAATCGCGGCGCGGCGCCAGACCTGGACGCCCTGGCACGCGCCATACGCGGAGCCGAGCGCGGCGGCCAGGCGCCCGAGGCCGCGCGGGCCGAGCGCGCGGTGCCCGCAGGCGGCCCGCGCGGCGCCGCGCCCGCGCACGCCGCGCTGCAGGTGCGCGCGCGACCCGAGCGCCTTTCGGCGGCCTAGCTGCGGGCGAGCCGCTCTGAGCGCCAATACCCTAATCCTAGCGCTGGGGCGCCTACAGGAGGACGCGCCGGAGCTGCTGGCGCTGCTCGAGCAGGCAGGCCTGCTGCCGGCGGTCGACGTGCTGGACGTCGAGCGCGTCGAGCCCCCCGAGCAGGCGCGCCCCGCCTCTGACCAATCTGGGTTGGGTTCATCCGGAAGCGACACTGCAGTGAAGGAGGACACTGTGAAGACAGACAGGTTGCGTCACGGACGCCCCGGTCGGCGAAGCAGCTTTGGGACGAGGTTTGGACGGCACTGGGGCCGCCCATCGATGGTGCACGATTGAATGCATGCGGCTCGCCTTGCGCGCCCCTCGCCTGCGCACCCCTCCACCCCTCCTGGCCCAGGAGGCCTGGGTGTGACGCCTCTGGCCCCCCCGAGGCGCCGGGCCGGGCGGTGGCGCAGGTCGCGGCCCTGCCGGAGCTGGCGGCCGCGCGCAGGGCGGGCGGCGCGGCGGCGCCGCCCGCTGTGGAGGCGGGCGCGGCCGCGCGCGCGCCGGGCAGCTACTGGCTGGGCGCTTTGGAGAGCCTGATGGAGCGCGCGCGCGCGTTCTCGGACGGCGGCGCAGCCGTGCGCTGGGGCTGGTGCCGGTGCGCGCGCAGCGCCCTGCACCGGTGGTTCCACATTGCGCTCCATCTATAAGTAGGGTCGGGGTTGCAGCGCCCGCGGCCCACACGCCTAGGCGGGCCGCGCGCAGCGCCCTGCACCGGCGGTTTCGTCACAGCACGCCATCTGCAAGTAGGCCATGCAGCGCCCTGGGCCCACGCGGCTGGGCGGCGCGCGCAGCGCCCCTGCGCTGGTGATTTCATGGCGCACGCTCATGGCGCACGCCATCTGTGAATAGGCCATGCTGCGCCCGGGGCCCACACGGCTGGGCGGGCCGCGCGCAGCGCCCTGCACTGGTGGTTTCGTCACAGCACGCCATCTGCAAGTAGGCCATGCGGCGCCCGGGGCCCCACGGCTGGGCGGCGCGCGCAGCGCCCTGCACTGGTGATTTCATGGCGCACGCTCATTGCGCACGCCATCTGTGAATAGGCCATGCTGCGCCCGGGGCCCACACGGCTGGGCGGGCCGCGCGCAGCGCCCTGCACTGGTGGTTACATGGCGCACGCCACTGCAAGTAGGCCATGCGGCGCTCGGGGCCCCCACGGCCGGGCGGGCTGCGTGCAGCGCGATCAAGTCGTTCCTGTTCGTGTTCGAGGCCGCCAACCGCATCGTCGTGGAGAAACCCGGCGCGCCTGGCGGCACGCGCTATGCGACGTACCTGTTCGAGCTGGAGAGCGCCGTGCCCGTGGACGCGCAGGCGCGTGGCTAGGGTTAGGGTCTGCTCCCTGGCGCACCGCAGGCCCTGACCTTTCCAGTGGACTCCACCGTGTCGCAGGAGCAGGGCGCTGACCGGCGCGCCGCCGCGCGCAGGTGCAGCGCCTCGTGGCCGCGCTGGCCGTGCCCGGCGCGCGCGGCGCGCTGCTGGACGGCTCGCGGCACGAGCCGGCCAACGCGCCGGGCGCGCGCCTGCGCAAGCTCCTCAACTTCAGCGGTGCGCCCGCCGGCGAGCGCCTGTGCTGTAGGCTGTTGGCCCGCCGCATGCGGCCGAGCGCCAGGGGCGGCGCCCCGGGCGACCCCTATGGCCTGCTGCGCAGGGGAGCGCATCCTGCACCTGCCGGACCGCGAGGGCAAGCGCGTGACGGAGTACCGCGAGCGGCTCGCGCGCGCGCTCGCGCACGGCGCCGCGCGCGGGCGCGTCGCGAAGCAGGCGTAGCGCAGACAGGTGAGTTTCCTTGGGATGTAGGAGTCAATTTGCTTCCTTCAGCCTCATCCGGGTTGCTGGAGACTCAGGGTGGCACCGACTTTGCGAGAGCATGTTCGTTCTTTGCAGTGTGTACTTTTCAGACACCTTACAGCCATGTCCACAAGAGCTTGGTGGCGTCTCGTGAGGGATGAAGGCCCGCTGCCCAGCGAGCGTCGCCTGGGCGTCCTGCTGCGAAGTATTTCTGCTTGGAGCCTTGTTGCAGGTTCCCGTCAGCATGCTCATGTAGTCGCATTATTCTGCTGAACTGATGGCTGGTGCCTGTTAGCCAACTGGTCAGTCTACCACCTAGCTAGCTGACTTGGACCAAGTTCTGAAACTCACGCAGTAAGAGGCACACACCACTCGGCCAAAATTTCTCTCACACTGCTCAGTAAGAGGCACACACCCATCGCTTTCAACAACTTTCTCTAACGCACACACAGGAGGGCCTGCCTGACCGTTGTAGGTCAGAGGCACAGAGAAAGTGGCGCCCTCGGCTAGGCGGCTAGGCGATGCGTTGCTTGCATGCTGCTGCACTGACATGGTGCCATTTCTGGAGGTGCAGGCAGGTTACTTTGATGTCACGGATGTTCACGTATGTCAACTCTCCAACAGTTTCCTTGACGGGCGTGCCGGCTGCTCGCGGCCCAGCGCACGGCCGCCGGTGACAGAGTGGGGCGCAGGTGCCACTGACCTCATGCAGCATGTGCGGCAGCACTGGGGCTTGCGTAGCTCAGCCCAAGAGAACTCCCTTGAGGGGCGGGCGGGCAGCGCGCGCATTATGAGGACAGCAGGACCTGCGCCCCTTCTGAAACAGGCCATTGCGCGATGGCGCGCGCGCCGTCCGCTCGCCCCTACAAGGGAGTTTCATATGAGTTGAGCTATGCGAGCCCCGCTGCTGCAGCACATGGCTGCAATAGGTCAGTCAAATCTGCGCCCCGTTCTGCAACAGGCGGCCGCACGCTGGCCACACGCGCCGCCTGCTGCGCCTTCAAGGGAGCTGTGGGGGCCTGAGCTATGTGAACATCAGTGACATCGTTGACGTCAGTGAACCTGTCCGCCCTCCCAAAACTTTGCTATGTTGTGCAGCAGAAGTAGTGCAAGCAACGCCCGACGAGGGAGTGGGGCCCAGGCGGCGTGCCTGTTACGTGTGCCATGACATAAGGCAGCGCGCATTGCTGCGGGTGGCCCACGAGCTGAGGCGGAGCGCAACTCTGCTGTGCCAGACGGCACACTGTGCTAGGTGGGCACACCGTCGATGAGCGCGTCTTTGGCAACACCTTGGCACTTATCCAGGCATCCCTCTCTTGTCCTAGCAAACAGCTGACATGCCGGGGCGCCGCCGTGCCTCACAGCGTCCTACTGTGCAGACTTTCGCACTGCGAAGCTGCAAAAGCTACGCTTATATAAGGGTGGTCCCGTAAAGGTTTCTTGGATGTGCCAAAGGCTAGTGTATCGAGCCCTCAACACACTCTTCGCCCGCAGAGAAGCTTCGTGAGAGTTGAGGACGAAAGGATGTTGTTCTGTGCTCCCGCTCGCGCACTCCAGGTGCGCCGTGCCGCAAGCTTGGACACTGGGCGCGTTAGTAACGCTGCAAACGATGCGTCAATTACACATCAACAAACGCAGGTGCATTGCAGGTGCACCTGCTGCGCAGAGCGCGCCTCGCGCACGGCCTCGCCAGCAGAGCGCAGCCGGGCGGCCGGGTCGCCGCCGCCGACGACGATGACGCCGACTGGAAGACGCTGCTGGCCCTCACAACCTCGCCGGAGGTGCGCAGGGGCGAGCACAGGCGCGTTTCCGCGACTTGGCCGGCCGCAGCTGCGCGTCAAGGTTAGCGTGTGCGCGGCGACAGATAAAGCGCAAGATCGGCCACCTGAAGGCCGACCTCCTGGCCCTGCAGGAGCAGCAGCTCGAGGCGCTCAACCCCAAGGCGCGCGGCGCGCCCCTGCGCCCGCCCGCCGGCGCGGGCTGCGCGTGCGAGCGTGCGAGGCCAGCCATGCGGTTTGGGGGTCATCAGCCTGTTCTCCCTAGCGTGTCTTTGATCCGATGTGCGAGAGCCTTTCCATGCAGCGCTTCCTGGGTCACTGTGGCTCTGACCAGCAGTCTATGCGCCCTGCGTGACCTCCGCTCCCAGTTGGGAGCTCTCGAGCGCCGCAGGACCCGGAGCCCACGCACATCGACTGGGACGACTGGAAGACCACGCTGGAGCCGGAGATCGTGGACATGTTCAGGGCCGCGCTGCAGCGTGCGCCTGCGCCTGCCGGGTTGTCTCTTGGGTTGTCACGCGTGCGCGCGCTGCATCCCCTTCCCCTGCATTTTGTGCTGTGCCAGGCCTGCGCATCCCGCGCTACGTGCCCTCGTACGAGGCGGTGGACGCGATGTTCGAGCCGATCCTGGACGACGCGCGCGCGCTGGAGGCCCACTCCGCCAGGCGCGTGGTCGAGCTGGAGGCGGAGCTCGCCAAGGTCGATGCGGAGCTGGTGCGCGCCCCTGGGCCGCCTGCGGCCCAGGGCTTTTGACCTGACACGCCTGGGGGCGCCGAAGGGCGCGCACACTCCGAGCCTTTTCATATGCGCCCCCGGACGCGCCCCGGCCCTCGGATGAACCCTGTGGCGCTCGTGCGGGCCGATCTGAGCATGGCTGGCAGCCATGCCCGGGGCGCCTGTGACATGGGGCATACCTGGGCACCGCATGACCTCCCTGCAACGCTCGCGCAGGCCAACATGCCGCGGCTGACCATGGAGGACGAGTGGGAGGCCAACCCGGACATTGCCGCAGAGGTGGACAAGGAGATCGACGAGTACAAGTGGTTTTAGCCCGCGGCTGCTTGTTTGCCAGAGCGTGCAGTGCACGAAGGGTGCATGTGCCTGCTGAGTGTGGAGCTGTAAAATAAGCATGCCTTTAAGCCTTCAAATTTGCATGTCCGGCAAGGCGAAAGAAATGATGCAAAGATGCCAAGGCCAAGTGCAAGGCCCGCTTTGCTTTGGGTGGATCGTCCAACGTGGATGGGTCCCCACATGCAGACTCGCTGTCACCCGCCACCCACCCAATGCACCCATGCATCCATGCATGTTGGGTGGCAGTCTGCCGCACCCACTGCGAGCTTTCACAGGCCCAGCAGTCCACCGCCTTTCTCCCTCGCAGTATTTGTGTGTGCACGGCAGAGACTCCTGGATTCGCGGTTCCAGAGTTGCACATATGCCAAGAAAAGCAGTGGCAAGGATTACTGCCATATACGGATAGCGCTGCAGGGTGCTTGGCTGACGATCAAGTCCACAGGCGTAGCCGCGCACGGCGTCTGTGCCCAAGCCAGGCCTGCAGTTCACTTGGTGTGCTCCTGCGGAAAGCGGTGCCGGCATTACGGCAGGCACAGCCGTGCAGCTACACACGGCTGGGAGATGGAACACAGCTCAAACCGCTCTTAAATGTCCGGCTATGAAAAGTTTGCGCTTGTTACACACATTGCCCAGGAGCAGGGCAGCGCTCGTGCTGGCATGGCACCTATACCCTAATAGATGCCCAGCGCACCGCATGCACAACGCACACCAAATTCTCACAATTATTCCTACAAACCATCACACCCGCTGCCTAGGGAGCGGCATGCACCGGCACGGCTCCATATGTCGAGACGATCCCCGCCGCGCGGGCGCGCGCCCATGGTTAGCTAATTGCCATGCAAGGTGGCACACAAGGTCAATTAATCAGCGCATTCGGCCAACCCGTGGAGTGGACATCAGCACTTTGCCAGCGCGATCCAGTGCCTGCCTCAGAGGCAGATGAGGCCTCCGAGGCATGCACGGAGTGCGCTGGCATAGCACTTTGCACATGCATGTATGCCTACCTGGCGCACCCAAAAAAACAGAGATAGAGTCCGGCGCGGGGCCCTGAGAGCCTTCCGCCTGCCACACCAAACATTGAAAAACCTTTTTTCCAAAGCTTCCAACCCTTTTCACTAAAAAGGTTAGCGCCCGTACCAGAAAGGGATGCTGGTAAAGAAAAAGTGTCAGGAGTGGGCAGACCCACGCAATGCACCCAGCCGTCTGCATTGGGGCAGCGCCTCAACTCGCTAGGCAAGGTCGCACTTGTGCCATTTCTAGGCAAGGTCCCACTTTGTGCAGGCCTTGTGGGAGCGCCACAGGCCAACACACGACAGGCCAAAGGCAGACAGCGGCAGTCACACGCATGAAAGCTGGGCGTGCAAAATGTGCTATGACATGGTGGGGGGAGTGTCAGCGCCCCACCACGCAGACTACAGCTGCGAGGCAAGATGCATGATGTGCATGCAGCCAGGCTCATCTGATCTGCAGGCACGGCAGGCATCCTGCTGCGGTGGGCTGCCTGCAGGTGATCCTGACGCACAAGCATACCGCCGGGCTGATCGCCCTGCAGAGGGCACAGCCCACACACACAAGTAGATCTGCTAAAGCCTACAGTGCTTCTACCCTTATAGCAGCTAGCTTTAAAACAGACCAGCCACTGAGACCGCAGGGCACCAGGGTCGCAAAGCGCGCACAGTGCCAGCGCAGCAGCCCATGTTCAGCCCCAAAACCATGGACCTTGGGAGCCAGGGCATTGCCCTACGCTCTGCCAAGAAATACACTCAAACCCTGCACTAAATAGGACCCTTTCTGCACTTGCACTGCTAGACGCCTTAGAGATGCGCGCACATCGCCCAAACAGCGCAGCGCGGATCTGTGGGCCAGCCCTAAAACAGTCATGGTGTGGTCTGCGGCCCTGCGCTCCGTGCGCAGCATGCGCGCACCGCCATGCAGCAGGTGGCGAGTCGCGTCAGGCACAGCAGGCACTGCAGAAGCATCTGAGGAGCTCGGGGGGAACACAACACAGCGACGCTTAGCACGTCAAGCAGAAGCGCAGGCAGCAGTGCCTGCAGTGCAGCACGAAGGGGTGGATGTTCAGCAGCAAACACGCAAGCGTACTCCCCTTCTCAAGCCCATCCCTGCCGCAAAGCTCACAGCCTGAGTCTCTAACACACCTGCCTATGGAAAAAGCCTGCATTGCGCAGGGACTAAGCTCTCTTAATAGTGACACAGAGCAGTGCAGGCGCAGGATGGCCCCGCCGATACTGCGGGGCGTGCGAGGATGGCCCCTGCGATACCTCACAGGGGCCATCCTCGCACGCACTGCAGCAAAGTCGACAGTTCTGACGCCTTACCAGCCAGGTATTGCAGGTCCGCCCGCGCTAGCCTGCCCACTGCCCCAGCTGAAACCCCTGGTTCAAGCCCTTCTGCGCCTCCTTGCGCCCCGGCCACATGCACCAGCCCAGCGCCTTTCTGCTATAAAGCTCAGCGCCTAGCCAGACAGACGCATAATACATGTCCCAGCCTTGTTGTCACAGACCCATGCGCGATCGACAAAGTCAGCAAAGAGGCAGGATTCAGACACTCAGAACGCTGCATATTTGCCACCGCGCGCGAAAGCGGTGCGCAATATGGCGCCCCGCGCACCCGCCCAGGCCCCTAACCAGCACCCGCGCGCGCGTTTACCTCTCGAAGCCGCCGCGTGTTGCAGCGGTGTACACGCGGTGCACATAAGTCATGTCGGGCCCGCGCACCCCGCATGCCCAGCTCTCGCACATGGCTGCCGCGCTGCGCTCGCAGCCTGCACACACAGCCGCACAGAGCTTGGGTGGCTGGGGCACACTCCGCGCCAGCGGCTGCTGAAGTGCACCAGCACACGCGCGGCTCCGCTACATCCGCCACACAGCGCCCGCAGCAAGGAGGTGCATGAGCTGTGTTCGCTCCCTCAGCCGTGACAGAACGCGGTCAGACAGCCCCACACAACAAGGCCGAGCTGACTGCTGAAAACCAGCGCTTCAACGAGGTGCGTCTCACATGTCGCTAATCCACAAGTGCATGGGCTGGAGGCTATGAAACTAGGCAGGTTTTGGTAGGGCATGAGGGCGGCACCCGACGCGCTGGCCGTGGCAGCTGCGGCCGTGTGAGAGCGCGCGCGCGCGCGGCGCGGCGCGCGTGCGGCAGACGGCCGGGGCTCCGTAGGCATGCTGGCGTCTGCGGCGCCTCTCGCGGCCCAGCCGGCTGTGCGGCGCGCACGACACGGGTCAGGCTCTGCAGCCGCCAGCGCTGCGCCCCAGGACCCCGGGTGCACACCTGCCATTGCGCTTCTGTCCTCGATGCGTGCAGGTGCCGCACAGGACCCGGGTGCTGAGCCCGCGCGCTGCGGCCGCAAGCAGATCAGCGAGGTGCCAAAAGTAAGTGGTGACGGCCTACGGCCCGAGCAGGCGCTGCGCTCGCGTGGAGAGCACCAGGCGCTGGCCCACACTGCGTAGACCTCGGCCATCACCGAGGAATGTTTGTGCGCTTTGGGGTGGCGAAGTGCAGAGGGCCTGACACGCGGCATGCCTGGCTGGTCCGAGGCGTCCAGGCCAGGCGCGCCCGACGGCGCACCACCGAAGGAGACCACGCTGTCCGAGTGCGCGCGCCGCACAGCCGCCTGCGCCCCGGGCACGCGCCGCAGGCTCAGCGAGGCAGGGAGGCCAGGCAGTGCCGGCAGCCCACCTGCGCGCTCACCGAACACAGGACGGCGCCGGCTCGAGGCGGCGCGCGCGCCGGCCGTGCGGCGCCCGAACGACCAAGGCTCCAGGCGGGGCTGGGCCGGCCTGCCATCACATGCGCTGAAGCACACACCCTCCCGCCGCAGCCAGGGAAGGGCGCGGCTGCAAGGCGGCAAGCTCGCTCTCGCTCGCGCCAGGGTGGCCGGCTGCGGACGCGCCCGCCTCGGGCCACGCCTGCGCACAGGGCGCGGGCGCGCGCCTCTGGCCCCGGGAAGCAGGACGGCGTCACAGCAGCGGCATGCGTCAGCGCGGCCTCGCACGCGCCCGCCTCGCTGCTGCTGCGGGCCGCGCGCGGCGCGCGCGGCGCAGACGGGCCGGAGCCGCGGCGCAGCGGGCCGCGCCCCGCGAGCACGTGGCGCGGCGCGCCCGGGCCGGTGTGCCCGAGGTCCTCCTCCGTCAGGGATGCACGTTGCGGGGCGGGCGGCGCCGCGGCGCCCGCCGCCGTCGGGTCCCAGCCCTGCTGGGTCTGCAGCGTTTCGAAGGGCGAGGCGCGCGGCGCGCTGGCGCGTGCCAGACCCGAAGGTATGGTGCCCAGGGCGGCCGGGGGCGCCGCAGCAGGCCCGGACGGCAGCAGCAGCAGGTAAGCCGGCGGCGGCGCGCGCGCGGCGGCGGAGGTGGCCGCGGCGCGATGGCTGCTCAGCGGCGGGATGAGAGGTGTCGCGAGCGGTAGCGCCGACGCCTGCGCGCTTGCGCATGCCGCTCAGCAAGGTGAGAGTCTCGACCTGCCTCACTCTGTGGCACGCGCCATGCTGCGCACATGAGCAGGACTGCCGGTGCCCGCATGCCTGACACGTTCAGGAGGGCAGGTCCAAGAGGGCAGCCTCCTCTGCACGACATGCTCTGGGTCATGCGTGGTGCCCCAGCAGCCAACCAGAGCAGCTTAAGGGCGTGCTTGCCACGCAGCCAGGCAGTCACAGCCAACACATGCAAAGCTGAGCGGAGGTCGCCAGATATGCGGCGCATCCGAGGACATCTGAGGGTGCTGACAACCACCACAGCATGGAGGCGGTGGGCAGCAGTGAAATGCACTCGACTTGTCACACAGACCTGCAGGGACGCCCAGGACAATGCGGTTTGGTGAGACGACATGGTTGGCAACGCGTGGGCGTTGTGTGGTCCAGACTGCAACCTGCTCATGGCGCAAGGTGTGTGAGCAAGCGCATGCAGAGCAGCGCGCCTGCATAGCCCGCATGAGCTCCGCATCGTCCGGCGAGGTGGCCGCCGCTGTCTGCTCGCTCTCAAACGCCCCGCCCAGCATTGGCGCATCGCGGAGCTGCCGCGCACCCAGCCCAGGGCATCGGTGGCGCGCACACGCACACGGGGCTTCCCTGAACACAGT
>JAABUO010003597.1_pt1 | contig 18456 bp, 23 predicted proteins | sample 5559291 | NCBI WGS metagenome assembly JAABUO01 (sample SAMN10711878, study PRJNA513372) | rock metagenome | isolation source: Antarctica rocks | place: Antarctica: Victoria Land, Finger Mt sud | reverse complement strand
CGGGGCATACGTCATTACATCTCGCTATCAGGAACGGACACAGGGGCGTCGTGCAGCTATTGCTCGGAAACAACCCCAACACGAACATAGCCAACCGCGTGGGATGGACGGCTTTGCATCAAGCGGCGGAGACGGGGGATGAAGCCATCCTGGGCCTTTTGATCGATCATGGTGCGGATTTACATCAGAGGGTGGTGGAGGGGTGACGTGGTTGGCAATAGACGCGGAAGGACAGCGGGGCCTTCTTTAGAACCAACGAGCGTCGAGGGAAGCGGGGAAAGGAGGTCGAAAGCCACTTCCGGCGACCGGACAGAGATGATTAGACCTACCAACCACGAAGAGAAAAAAACCCCTTGCCCTCCCAAGTTGCCCACAGACAAACCACATGACCTCGCTCGTGAGAATCACATCGTGCACGACAGGCAGCCCCCAAAGCCGACCGAGCGAGCTATGGGACCACGTACGACAAGCGTGGCCCAAATCCCCCTCGAGCATCCGCCCGTCGTGCTCGGAGCTCCCGGCCAGAAACCGTAACCTGGCCAAAGAACCACGGTATGAATACCACTTCTGGAGCAAATCCCCGCGACACTCAATTCCCCCGGCAGCTTTTTCCTTGCCCGCCAGGGCTTCCAGACTTCCCCCGCCTACGCCAAAGATACCGTAGTGAGGGGTGCTGCGCTCGATGACCCATAGCGTTGTAATCCCCGTCTGTTTTTCTGCGGATCACCTTGTCTTTCTCCCCGTCCGGGTAGGGGGGCGGGCATTCCGGCGCCCCGGCAGACATACCGGTGGGTGAGACTCGTTGGGGTTGGTAGATCTGTCCGAGGGTCAGGGCGAGCGGAAGGGGATTTGTAGCAGGATAGCATGTGATGGGGTTTTTCTCCGGCGTGGTAGGTAGGACTAGGCTTTGACGGCACGTGCGCGTGGTTCGTTGTACCTTGACCGGTTCGAATTGCATCACGGATGATTTATTCTCACTTGTATCTGGGAGGAAAGTCTATGTGAATGAATCTAAGAACGCTAGGAAAATCCCTTCCCCCCTCCTTTAAGAGATGAAAGTCATTGATCTAGACGCGGGACAAGCAGACGGACTCAGGCACGATGCGGAACCGCCGGGTTCAGCTTCCCGATGATCTTCTCACACAACGAGAACAGCGACGTCGCGTTGGTGATGTCAAGCGTGGTGAGCTCGACCCCCAACTCGCCACGCGCCCAGTTCCGGAACTCGACCGCCGACAGCGAGTCCAGCCCGTACGCGGACAGGGATTTGGCCGGCTCGAGGCGCTCGTCCAGGCGCAGCATTTTGGTGAATTGCTGGTTGACAATGTCCACGGCCGCGGGGAGCAGAACCGTTGGGTCCGCGCCGGAGCGGTGCAGCAGAGTGAACGCCTGGATGTCCTTGGAGCTATCGGTGCCGGCTTCCCGCGCCGTTGCAGCCGAGAAGTCGCGGATGAACAGGGCGCCGAAGCGGGCATCTCGTTGCAGCGAGGAGTCGTCCGGTTGGGGGACGGGGATGCCGGTGATCAATTGGGCGGCGCTGGCTTGGTTGATGGGCGAAAGCTGTTGGAGGATGGAGTAGCGGAGGATCTGGTGCAGCGCGGCCTCGTTGATCCCTTTCCACTGTCTGGTGTCGAAATGGCCCTGCATGCCGCCCTGTTCTGCGACGTAACCCACGTCTTCAATGAGGCCCAGGTCCGTGGAGTTTGCTGGCAAGCCCAGCGAGTGGCGATACCGGGCGAAAGCGTCCAGGAAAGCATTGGCTGCCGCGTAGTTGGCTTGACCTTTCTGCCCCACCACGCCGGAAATGCTAGAAAGCATGGTGAAGAAACCAAGTGGCTGTTCCTGCTCCAAGGCTGCGCGATGGAGATTCCAGGTCCCTTGCACCTTGCTCGAAATCGTGGCGTGGTACTGTTCCACCGTCATGATCTCGTACGGTTTGTCCTAGATGGTTTAGTAAAAACAGCAAAGGTCGTCGACAAATAAACACTTACCCTGAGAACCATCGCTCCTTGGATCACCCCTCCTATAGGCACTGTCACTTTTTTGAAGGTCTTCCGAACATCTTCCCAACTAGCGACGTCCGCTTCAGCCTCCCGGACTTGGCAGCCCAGGGCGTTACAATTTAGAATAACCCCCTGAGATCTTTCGTCTGAGCAGCCACTACGAGACATTGCTATCAGATGCTTGGCGCCATGTTGTGCCATGTGAATTGCGAGGCTACCGCACAGTCCTTTGAGTCCTCCGACGATGAGATAGGACACATCGCCTCGTAGGGCGAATTTCAGATCAGACGGTCGTACCGGTACCTTGGGACTAGCCTGCTCACCATCGCTGATGACGATCTTGCCAATGTGGCGTCCACTGCGCATGTACGCGAAAGCAGCCGGTATGTTATTGAAGGAGAAGGTCGTGATCGGGTGAATAGGGTAAATACTCCCCCTTTCGACCAGATCGAAAATTCGAGTCAGGAGACTGACAACTACTGTCAGTGCCTCGGACTCGGGCTTCAAATCAAGCAGTACGTCTTACCTAGCGATCAAAGCATCCGATATTTGCTTGTACGAGAAGTCTACCGCTCTAAAAGAGCAGTTGCGGTCGAATGGCTCCATGGATAGATAGTTCCGATCCATGATATCTTTCTTGCCAATCTCGACCATGGAGCCGCCGTCCGCACATATTCGCCACGACTCATCCAATAATTCTCCGACGAGAGAGTTCACAATGACATCGATGCCCTTACCTTGTGTAGCCTTTAAGATCTCAGACGCGAACTTTGTCGTTCGTGATGAGAATATACGCTTGGGGGATATCCCGAAGGCTTCTGTTAAGAAGTCTCGTTTTTCATCCGTACCTACTGTGGCATAAATCTAGGCATGCTTGCGTCAGCACTCTTCGGGCTCACAGTAATCAGGAAAAGATGCAATGCTCACCTCCGCCCCTGCGTGTTGAGCGAGCTGGATGCAAGCAATGCCGACACCTCCAGCTGCTGAATGAATGAGAACAGACTGATGCAAAATCAGCTCAATGCAATGTGAATGGTATACCGTAACACCGAATGTACCTGGCCCTTTTGCAGACCTCCAACGTTGAAGAGAGAGTATACAGATGTCAGATAGACAAGCGGAATAGTAGCTGCGTCCTAGGGTGCACTTCAGCAATTGGAGTCAATCTAGTGTGTGCAACTGCCTTACCTCAAATGACAAGAAGTTCGGTAAGAGATGAGTCCTCTCCTTGGGTACTTGGATTCTGTTGGCGAAAGTACCATTCCTCAATACAGCAACGCGGTCCCCAACTTTGAAGCTAGAAGCTCCAGTTCCCACTCGTCTAATGATGCCCGCGCCCTCTAGCCCAAGAAGATGTTCGTTCTCTGGGACAATGCCCATCGTCACCGCAACGTCCTACTCGCATGTAAGCCTTTCTCCCAGACAGCCGGCAGTGCTTGAGTATATTGGCAACCCATGCATCAAAATCCTAGGAATGCTCATCATTCAAGAGTGCAGAAAAGCCGTCCCTTGGCTAGAGTGCAGTTGAACATGATTTCCACATCGTGAATAAAAGAGTAGGCTTACCTTGAAGTTCAGACTGGCCGCAAATATCTCAACCTCCACGTTGTTGTCTTGAATTGGAAGTTCTACAGCAGAAATTGCTGAAAATTGCAGGGCGTCAAGGGTACCAAGGCGCTCAGCCCTCAACATGGCGACAGGCTCCAAGTCATGCAAAGACTCAAAAACAGGCTCAGCGCCACGAACCTCATTCCCGTGGACTTTGTTAAGAGGACCGTCGGGGAGTATCCTGCTTACGTATATAACACCACGACGCTCAACAAATTCGCTTTCCACTTGGACCTTAGGCATTGGCTTTCCCAGAAACACTATTAGGCGACTGATGGCTGAAACTGTTGCAACGCCTTTGCCAGACTCCACGTCAAGAGTGACGAACTTGAGGCTCTGGTCTTCGGCGCGAATTGTCCGGAAAAACCCATGCACGAGGGCATTATCGGGTTTAGTGACGTCTAGTTGCGAACCCTCCGTGAGCCACAGAATCTCGCAACGTTGAGCGACAAGGTACTTGATTGCTTGCCACTGGTCGTGCGATACAGTCGCAAGGACAGAAGCATCAAGCTCGTCTAATATCAAGACTGTGCTCCTCGGTGGAAGATCTTGGAACGGATATGAGTGCTCTGTAATCTGCCACCCAGAAAGTTCAAGTGCTGCTTTCATATCCAGACTGGTTTGCACCGCGCTTGAAAGGTGGACAACACTGATAGCCCTAGTAAAGGTAGGGGTAACAGCATCCAGAGCTTCCGCTGTGAACATATACGCTGATCTGTATGTATCACTCGGAATCTTTAACAGGTTGCTAAAGCCAGAAGCGTTTACGAGGGATACTAGTGGTGTCTCATCCAAGCGCAACGGGTCATCACCATCCACGATGACCAAATCATTGTCATCCGAGTCCGATCCGCTGAGAGTCTGACCTTGCTCTATAAATAGCACATAACCTCCGTCAGAGAGTAGACCATGTGCATTTCGTACAATCGATACCATGGCTTCTTCTGGCAATTCAGGTAGCTTGATGATGGCGAGATCAAAGTCTGTCTTGTGCGGAACGAAGTCAGGTTTGCCCAGGTCGAGTAAGCTGAACGAGGTGTTTCTTTGGGCCTCGTAGCCTGTCTGAATATCTATCAGAACTTTGGCATCCGATGAAGCAAAGTGGTACTGTTCGTAGGCCGCTCTGAATGAATCGTGCGACTCGGATTCTTCAAACCATAGATTTGACGTGTCGGTTGGGCTCAAGTTTACTTCGACAACTTTCAGGGCTGGTTTCTTGTATGCGATCAAATCGATGATTGCGCCGAGTCTGGAGGTTGATCCGTCAAGATCTAAGTCAAATATCTGGTCTTGCGATAGAAAGCTAATGTCAGGTCTCCATGTGGAAAGGTTGTACGTATGACCATCAAGGACCAAGCCAGTATCAAGCTTGTGGTAGCGAAGCCCTGTAAGCCGAAGTAGCAATGCTCCCGAGTCTGGATCATGCACCGAGCATCCAGAAATATAATTTTTACTCTCTTCTAGCCGTCCTCTCCCACTATATCGCGAATTGGTGACAGATATGCCTATTTCAGGCAACGAAGCTGTTCGGTTAATTATTAGATCGTCGATCGTGGCTGGAACCAAGACTGCACTGATCGCGCTTCGGTGCCCCGCCCATAGCGATGGAGTGACGGTCTGGAAGCATCCATCGATACATGCTGGATGCATTGGGTATGGCGACTGTGGTGCCGATGCTGAAGCAGGCTCGGTGAGTGATACGTGAGATCGACTTCTTCGTTGCCCGGCAACAGACTCAACCTTAAGCTGCTTCTCGAACAAAGGCCCAAAGCCATATCCTACGTTAGTCAAGGCCGCATACCATAGGTGGCCTGGGGTTGTGTGTTGTAGGGGCGCCAGATCAGCTTCGGATGCTACTACTACTATGTCAGCAAATGTCCAGATCAATGAAATTGTAATTAGTTACCCTCCGTAACAGCCTTTTCCAGGCGGATTAAACCGTTGCAGTGCTCGCTCAAAACATTGTCCCGAGATGAACAGACCGAGAAATTGTACCACGAATCTTTTGCTCCAGGATGTGCCGTCAAGGACATGGACAAAGCCGCTTCAAGATTCTCTTCTAGAACCAGTGCCTTCTTGAACGTGACATTGCGTAGTCGGTAACAGAACTGGTTGGCTGAGGTAATATTTGGAACACGATCAGTGCTCTGTTTGTGTTGGTAAAGGCCTTCAATAGCCATTGCAATGTACCCTGAAGCTGGCATCAGGATGTCAGATCCCATCTTGTGGTCCTTTAGCCATGGCAAATGTTCAATTCGCAGCAGTTTTTTCCATACAGGTGCGTGCCAAGGGGTGCCGAGTACTTTACTCCCAAGCAGATCGTGATGTGGAAATTCTCGGAAACGCCAGTCTTTGCTGGATTGACTCTCATGCCAGTACTTGTTTGAGTGATTCCAGGCATAGTTAGGAAGGTCGACGATTACAGATGGACTGGATCCGACAAGGCTTTGCTCGTCTTGGTTGACTTTCTCCATCGAGATGGAGCCACCGGAGATGAACATCCGTCCTGCCACATCTAACATTTCCTTGATAGAGTGTTCGCCTCTGCTTGAGGAAGCACAATACTGGATGTGCGAGCCTTCCCCAGGTAGGATCCTCTTGATCTGGGATATAGGACCAGCCAAAGCTCCACTTGGTCCGATTTCGATTAGAAAATCGGCCCCCTCTCGGCTATACAACATTTTTTGAACTGCTTGGTCAAAGCGTACAGGAGAGTTCATGTTTTCCTTCCAGTACCTAGCATCACAGCTCCGGTCCAACTGGCGGCCACTAACTGAAGAGAACATAGCAACCTCACTTTTGTCCCGCAACGGTATCTCGCAATTCTGCAGAAGCAGATCTTCGTAATGATTACTGATAGCGGCCATGAACTTCGAGTGATACGCAAGGTTGACCTGCAAAAGTCGAGCAAAGTGACCATCTCTGTCTAATCGAGACTTGATCTTTTTAAGTTCCACAACATGCCCAGAGAGTGTGACACTTCTAGGACTGTTGAAGCAACCGATCTGTACCGGTCTTCCGAACATTCAATATACTTTTGAGCTTGATCAGCACCAAGTCCAACGGCGAGCATACCTACGTCGACTTGGATTTTGTCCAGACAATCGCAAGCAGCTCGACCTCTATAGTAAGCTACTTTGATAGCTTCTTCTGGTGTCAAGAAACCAGCAGTACAGGCCGCTACTATTTCGCCAGATGAATGACCCACGACAGCTTGTGGATGGATGCCCCAGCTTTTGAAGACGGCAAGCATGATAAGCTGAAGGGCGGTCACCAGGGGCTGAGAAAATTCGGGAAGGCGGAGGTGCTCCGAGCTTCGAGGTTCGACCAGTTCATCTGCGACGTTAGATGGACTTCGATTGTCTACGGAGATTAGATCTTACTTAGTAGTGACCAGGCAGGAGGTGTTGGCAGCTTCTGAAGTACATCATCAAGGTGCCTAATCAAGGTCTTGGCGATTGGAAAGGTCTCGATAATGGCCTTCCCCATCTGCGGCCATTGCGCACCCTGGCCTGTGAATACAAAACCAATTCTTGGTGAATCTGTATTCTTCTTCCCAAACACAAATGCGCCTTCGTCGAGGTCGGTACTTTGGGAAACCACGTAAGCGCGGTGGAAATGACGACTTCTTCGCTCAGAAAGAGTATATGCCAAGTCGGGAAGCTTAACGCTCACACTTGGATTGATAAGATGATCGCTCACTCTCTTGCAGTATGCTCGTAGGGAACTCTCGTCATTGGCCGAAAGAACCAATGTGAAAGGTCGCGCAGAGATGCTGTCAGCAAATATATCATCGTCTTCCGAGATAAAAGATGAAACATGAGTAGTGGTAGATCTTTTCAGGAGAGAGTCGGGATCATCTAATATGATATGAGCATTGCTTCCTCCATATCCGAAAGAGTTGACGCTTGCTCGCCGGAAAGCTGCTTTGGGCCATGGTATTGTCGTCCTTGTGGCACGTACGTTCAAGGCTCGAAAGTCAACTAAAGGGACCGTCAGGAGGTATTTCTTTTCTAGACTTCGACTTCAGCTTACTTTTAGGATTTGGTGTTATGAAAGTGGGATTTCCCGGAATTAGCCCTTTTTCAATTGAAAGCACGGCTTTCAGCAATCCGGAAATACCAGCAGCGGGTTCTGAATGCCCAAGATTGCTTTTGATCTATGAGGGTGTCGTAAATCAGTACGAAACGACTAGATCATGAAGACGAAGCTGTGATGAGAGAAACTCACAGAGCCAATGATGAGTGGTTTATCCGGGGAGCGAGTCGGTGCAAAAACCGAAGAAACACCCTTGACTTCCATAGGATCGCCAGCTTGTGTACCCGTACCGTGGCATTCCAGATATGCTGTATCGTTGAAGTCAGATATGTTGGCGTTGGCGTAAGCTGCTCGAGTGGCTGCAGCCTGAGCTTCAGCATCTGGACTTGCAATCCCAGGCGTTCTCCCTGAAATACACTTAGCAACCTGATGGAATGCGTTGTCTATCATTTAGAATACTAATCCCTTCCCATGACGGGCAGAAGGGGATTCTTCTTCTACGGCGAACTTCACTTACCATCGCTGTTTGTTGCTGAGCCACGAATAATTGCTCTTATAGGATCTCCGTCCCTAACAGCATCTTCTAGTCGCTTCAAAATGACCGCATTCACCGCTTCGGCTTTGATGTATCCATCAGCCTTGATGTCAAAAGTATGACATCTACCAGTCTTCGAATGTGCTGTTCCTATAGCACCACCTATAATTCGTGAGCTAGGACTGACCACTATTGCTTTACAGTGCAACATACTATCCATAACGTGTTCAGGACTTTGAAAACATGATTAGCCTGTTCCAAAGGTAGTTTACAACTCCAAAACGCACCTTAGGTATAGATTACTTGCCGCAACAATGGCTCCGCTGATTTCCTGTGTCTGCAGATATCGACATGCAACATCTATTCCCACCAAACTACCCGAGCATGCTGTATCTATAGTCATACTGAATCCTCATTAGAATATACTTTTTCTCGTTCGATAGATCCATCAAAGTACCTAGGTCCTTTGATATTAAGAAAATGACTAATCCTGTTACTCAGTATTGCACGGCCAATCCCAACCTCAATATTGGGAGGTCTGTCTTCCGGATCTCTAAGTTGAACGTCGGCATAATCTAATTGGGGACAATTAGATGATGATCATCCCGCGGAAAGAATATCCTACCAACAGCATAGGAACCCACGAAGCAGCCCACTTGTGCACCATCTAAAGCTTCAAGGGTAACACCTGCATTCTCGAGCCCTTCGTATACTACCTCGAGAAGTTGACGCTGATTAGGGTCCATAGATATAGCGTCCGTACGTGCGATCTTGAAAAACTGCGCATCGAAATCTTGAGGGTTAATGTTTTCAAGGAACATTCCCCCTGGCGGTCTCATGGTCTTGGGTTTTGCTGATCCATCATGGTGGCCTCTCAGATTGAATCTTGATTCCGGGACATCAAAATCGGCGCATCCACCTTGCTCGAGAAAGTTCCAAAGAGCGACTGGAGAATTACTGTTCCCAGGAAGGCGACATGCCATACCAGTAATAGCAATAGGGTCTTGAACATACTTACCCTCGGAGGTCGATGAGCTAGCAGAGGCTTGGTTCTCGCTAATTTGACTGCTGGAGCCGTTCACGGCCATTTTGCAACTTTGCTGCAGTAAATGGAACAAGATCTTTGCGGCCCTTCGAAGTTAATGTTCTCTCAGTGGGCAAAATCCGATTGAAGGGACATGGAACGACCTCGAATCAACCCCCTGTATATGTATTCAGCCACCCTCGAATGTATAATACCGTGAACAGTCCTAGAATTTTGGAGACGGCAATGTTTGTGCAGGCGAACTTACCATTAGCACTCTCGTTCAATGTGTGAGATAAGAAAGGCAATGAATAGAATGCCACGTGACGAAGATGCAACGGTCACGAGTAAAATCGACAAGGAAAGTCGGTGGTTGATGGGGGCTCCAGAGTAATTCGCGAAAACTTACAATAAGCTGCAGTAATGAAGCGTACAGCAAGCGATATACTGCGTGGATGATACTAGGATAGTAGGCCTAAGTACTAAGACGCCGAGATACCAGAATCTTTGACCAAACGCGTAACCAGCGCTTCCGCCAGAGAGAAAAACAATCCGTCAGTTAGGGCTGTCATAGAAAACATCCCACGACAAGCTAATCTTTTAGTGCAGGATAAGCTGCATGCTGAACCAGAGCTGACCATGTCGTCATGCTAAGTCTCACGTTAATGGGCCGATCGATGTGAGCTTGTAAGGTTGTGCTTATTTTGTAACTAACTCAAGGCTTCATCAGTCTTTCTCTACGATTGAGCATTGATGCTATGAACGGCTTCAGGTAGTCTCGATGATTCCACGTAAGGCACGAATTCTCTGGCGAGAGGAAGACGTAGAGGGAAGAAAAATTTAACTGTGTGAAATCAAAAACGTGGGTTTTAATAATTTTACTACTTGCCGATTGTTCTTGACGGAAACATACATCTTATCCACCAACTATAGATCTCTCACATACCTGACAATGTCGACCTACCACGAAGACGTCGATTTTAATACCCTCGATGGACTCATACTAAGAGGGTGGTTGTATCCCGCCAGCGCACGAGGTCCTGCAGTTATAATGACACCAGGGGTGAGCCCACTCCACCGTGAAATATCAGCGCTCTTACTTGAGACTTTCATGCCTTAGAGAAAGACTAATTGGCTCTTAGTTCAACTGCGTCAAGGAAATGCTCTTACCTGAGGTAGCTGAGCAATTTCAACTTAGGGGTATCTCCGCTCTCATATACGACCCACGCAGTATTGGTCTTAGTGATGGGATTCCACGCAATAATATTGATCCGATAAAGCAGGCTGAAGATTATTCTGACGCTTTGACTTTCCTCAGCACTCTCCCGGTAGTGGACCCAAATCGCATCAGTTTCTGGGGCATGTCCTTCTCAGGTACCATTGCCCTCTGCGCCGCTGCTCTTGACAAAAGGGCCAAGCTCGTCATAGCCGTTTGCCCACTGGTGACTTTTTACACCGAAGAGAAACTTCCTAGGGTTCTCGCCAAAGCCATGAAGGACCGACAATCTCAAGTCAGAGGCAACGCTCCATTTTCTCTGCCACCATTCACGAGCACAGGCGAAAATCCAATGGGTATGGCCACTGGGGGGGGCCTTGAGGCCTTTGAGTTCATGATCAACGTCAAAGAAAAAGGGGCCGCGAATTTTGAAAATCGTACCACGCTCCAGTCATATTACAAAATCGTGCAATGGCAGCCTCACGGACTGATGAGATTTGTCCAGCCTACGCCAGTAATGATGTTGGTACCGGAACTGGACATGATTTCTCGGTCAGAGACACAGATTGCCCTGTTCGAAACCCTGTCAGGTCCGAAGAGACTGCATATTGCGCCTGGTAAAGGGCATCTGAACGTCTTGAGTGGGGACGACTTTCCGACGTTGCACAATCTACAGGTAGACTTTATATGGAGCGCCCTTGATGGAGCTTTGTCGTAAGTGGTGAAGAACATAAAGTAGAGGAGTCCGGAATGTCGGTAGATCTGCATAAATAGAGTTGCGAGAATAGAAATCACCAAGGGTTGAAGATGGTACATAGAGTAGTAGGAAAGACTTCTCGTCATCGTGCAAAAACAACAACAACAACAACAACAATAGAGATTTTGACTCGAGCTTCGTTATAATGCTCGCTGGATGAAGGGGATAAAGCAAATCGCCATGGGAAAACGCTCATTCTGCTTTGCGACAATACCTGACGTAGCGTTGAGTCTGAAGACTAACCCGGGCTGTCGGTTATTGTCCACTGGAGTTCGGTACCCCGTGGTCAAGGATGGCTTCAGCGACCAAGCTCCAGCCTGGCCTGCATCCCACCCGATGCTCTGGGTGTGTATAACCCAATCGCTGCAGGGTAGCCCGGGAGTGCCCGTGGTCTCTGACATACCTAGGATGTGCTGGGAGGAACGCGTCGAGGCTCCAAGACAACCGATAGGGCAGAGCACTGCAGGGCTCGGGGAGCTGAGTAAGATGATGGGCAGTACGTACCTCCGTACCTCCGTATGCAACATTCCCTTGGAACGCACGGAGTCAGCAATCTTGTCAGCAATCTTGTCATGAGATGCCCTACGGCGTACGGCTTATCGGATGACTCGAGTTCATGCAGCTTCAATGCAGCTTACGTAGATCACTCTGGTTTGGGCCCACAGGGGTAAAGCAAAGGTAAGCACAGGGCACGACGCGGACGAACAGCTAGGGTGTACGCATACGGAGCAAAGAAGACGCACATCTTGGCTGGCTAGCGTAAGGTAAGTTAGAGAATAATTGATTATCATACCATGGAGTCCGTACACGCCAGCCTAATATACCATGCTGGACGATTATGCCCGGGCGTGCCGGGGCAAGTCTGTGTGGCTCGACAGACGCGCTAAGCGAGCGGGAAACCGTAAAGGACTGGTACCTTATTCCATACAGTGCTTACCTACCTACCTTCCACGACCTTTCCTTACTCTCCTTGCTTTTCCTTCCTCTTCCTCATGCGGCTGGCTGTCATCACATCGTCATACGATCCTTCTGTGCTTCCAGCAAGATGGCATGACCTCTGACCAGCGAAGTCAGGGTTCAATCAGAACTCGACACGTCGCTGTCTGCAGGGTCTGCATGGATGAAGGGGCGGAGGACGCTGCCCAGTGTCAGGACCCTTTGTCGCGCCCCTGCCTACCACCTGGAGGGCTCAATACACCGTCACACATGTGACATGACAAACAATCCCCCAAGCATTCCGCGCTTGCTTGCAGATGGCTTAGCAATGCATTCGAGATCAACAGTGCCAGTACAAACTGCTTACCTAGCAATGCACTCGAGATGGTCTGTAGCTCAAGGTACCTTACCTTATGTAGCAATGCTGATCAATTCATCCAAATGGAAGATAAAGGTACAGACACTCGTGGGTCAAGGCGGACTTGTTCCATCGCCGTCATCGTCGTCGCAGTTATTCCCTTCTTCTCCACAGTCGACCCCTTAAGCAGCTCGACAAGTAGTATCCCCGAAGGAACAGTTTGAGGGCATCATGTCTTCGACCACCACAATCCTGATCACTGGGGCAAACCGAGGTCAGAAAGCAAACCACCGGTTCCCTGTGCCCCCTTCGACGACGGCTACTAACGTTGTTGTATTAGGCATCGGCCACGCTCTGCTTGCTACATATCTAGCTCGACCTCGCACCACTGTCATCGCTGGTGTCCGTGATCCCAATCATGCCACATCCAGGGAGCTGTTGTCCCTTCCCAAAGGCTCTTCCAGTCGTCTCATCGTCGTCAAAATCGACAGTGCTTCAGAAACCGACGCCGCAGCCGCAGTTAGGCAACTGCAATCCACTCATAACATCACAAATCTCGAGCTTGTCATCGCCAACGCCGGCATCGCTCAACGCCACTCCACTGTGGCCGATACGAAGCCAGCAGAGTTCCTAGAACACGTCGCGGTCAACGTGGGCGGTCCAGTCCTGCTATTCCAAGCTGTTTTGCCGCTGCTGCACAAAGGTTCGAAATTCGTCACCATGAGCAGCTCTGCTGGTAGCATTGGCGGGATAGAGCTCAGACCCGTCCCAAATGCTCCTTATGGTGCCTCGAAGGCCGCGCTCAACTACATCACCCGCAAGGCTCATTTCGAACACGAAGATCTAATCATTTTCCCCATTGATCCTGGGTAAGCCACTTCGAAGTCATTTACTAAGATGAAGAATCTGTTGCTAAGAGTTTTGCGTTCAAAGATGGGTCCAGACAGATATGGGTAATCGCGGGGCCGTCCACTTCATCGGCGCTGGCGCCACAGCGGAGATCACAACGGAGGAAAGCGTTAAAGGGCTAGTCTCAGTGGTACGTCATTTCTCAATTCTCGACAAAGCAATCCGTTGAGGGGTGCCGCGCTGATGATGTTACCTTCCAGATTGATGGTGCTACAAGAGAGAAGACATCAGGGCATTTTCTTATGCACGACGGAACTGAGACTCAGTGGTAGAGGAAATGGGGGGGAATATCAAGTCAAATCTCTCGTTGGAGCTATCTGAGCTTGACAAGAAGAATGCTCTTGGCACAAGAAGACCAATCGAGGCAAAGGAAGAACCGTCCAAGGGATGGTGGGACCGGCGGGTACGGCCGGCATCAATGTCTACCGTGGAAGCCTAGCACCAACTGCAAGTCTATGCCTCACCTGAATAGCATCATTTGTACTCCGAGATAAATTCTAGTGGTGGCCCTAGCTTCTTCCAGGCTCAGATTCGAAGACGGAATAAATCGTAGACAAGACCACTTCATCTCCTCTCTATTCACCGGTCTATTGGGGAACTTCTATACCTCAGGCGATCTGAATGTTCATTTCTCGTTAACACATGCGTATTTATTAGTCTTATTCGTTTCACGTGACGATGCGAACTATAGCGAATCGAACTCTGCGCATAGAAAACAGCTCGTATTCGTTAACGAACACAAGGTAACTACACAGTCATTTTTTATGCAGTAGAGTGTAATTTCTCGACAGCATGACTCTATGTTATTCGAGACTTTCTTACCATCTCCTTTCCACCTGGTGTCGACCATCGAGCACACAAATCTGTTGAGGAACAAATCCTCACCTTTAAATATGCACACGAGCCTTCTTTTGTACCAACGCAGAAGAAACAACCAGCTTATTGGTGTATCGAGATACGAAAGACGTCAGAAACGCAAATTCTATTCTATAAATTTCATCTAGAAGAATATAACACGCGGGGAAAACCTCCGTCTCTCCAACATCCATCACTCCATTGGCAACTCACATTCTTCCCTAATTACCCTTGGCACAGCAGGCCCTCACTTCCGACTCCAACACGGCTCCCCCGGATCCACGCGCCATCATCAATCACTCACGCCGCGCGGCATAATCTTCCATCCTCAGCCACAATCCACGCATCGGAGCCGACGGCCGTCGTCGCATAAAACAAATCGTGTCCATCATACGCCGTCTTGACCGCGCGCAACCGATCATAATTGCTCCCATAGAAATCCCTCTTCCACGTCACGAGCTGGAAATCGCCCTCGTTGAGATAGGTCCCGGAGTCCGGGGTGATGTCCTCGAGCTGCGGGACGATGACGTGGGTGATTTCGTCCTCGCGCGCCACGTTGGACGCCCACGGCGCCGTGTAGTTCCACGCTATCGATACGACAATGTGCGCGGCGCTGACACGCCAGGCGGGGAGGACGGCGTTGGAGGCGGCGGTGTTGGAGGCGGCGGCGTGGGTCGGGGTTTGCGTGAGCCCGTCGATGAGGAAGCCGGCGTCGGTGATGTTGCGCAGGGCGGATGTGAGGGCGGCGTTGTCGCTTGCGACGAGGCTCTGGGGGATGAGGCGGCTGCCGAGGATTTCGCCGGTGCCGTACTGGCCGTAGGGGAGCGGGCCCAGGTATGTGGTGAAGTGCTGGAGGAAGCCCGGGAGAGAGGTGACGTTGTAGGAATAGGTCATGTTCCGCTTGTCGAGTTCGACGACGAACGGTTTGAGTTCCGCTTTGACTTCGGCAACGGACTTTCCATCGGAGGTGTAAGGGCCTAGGTTGAATGCCTCGCTTGTGATCGTGAATACGGATGAGGCACCACCGGCATCGCTGAGTTTGGTGACCAAGGGCAGCCAATACCCAATAGCATCCCAGTACGTGGCTTGAGAGATGCCTTGGGAGGAAAAAGAAATGCTCGCTCCACCCACCACCCCATCTCGGTGAGCTTTGGCGGTTAACGACAGCACCACGGCATAAGTTCCCCCGCCGCCTCCACTGAGAGCCCAGTACAAGTCGGAATATTGGGTAGGAGTCGCGACGAGATACTGCCCATCTGCCGTCACGACCTCCCACTCAAGAGCTTGATCAGCACCTAGTCCATAAAGCGAGCTAAGGGTTGAATGACCGCCTCCCTGGGTGTAGCCACCGGCAAGACCGACAGTCGGACATGTGCCTCCTACGACACGGACGCCATTCGCGGAAGCTGCCTCGTATGCCTCCCACGCCTGTACACCTGCACCCATCTTGATAGCAGGCCCACTGTATTGCTGACTTGTATAGTTGACGAAACTGATGGATTTTAGGTGATGTGTCCAAATTCCCAAAGCACCTTTCCCAGTGGATTTTCCTAAGAAGCTATGTCTTGGTCAGCAGCCAATCCTGGAAATTTCCCGTAGGATCAGTACAGCTGATGGAATAAAGATTACGAGCCAAGCTGGAGGGCTCCATCCTTACATAGTCACCTAGGCAGTGCCGACCTCCGAGCCGCAGACCTCAAAGCTCGTGAAAGCCATTGATTGTGGCCCACCCGCCGAACTGCCTCAAGAAACAGGGTTTCAGAAGGAAATGAGAAGGGGCAATGAACTACTTACTCGTGACCTGTGTTCTTAATGACGAGTCGGATATTCGCCTCTTGGGCAAACTTGACACCGGCAAGGACATCTTCCGCCGAAGTCACATTGATCGAGTAATCCACGAGGTTTCCGAGTGTGCACGGTGTCGTTTCCGGGGTATAAGGACTACAACTGTTGCCTTGGAAATAGGGAAGCATGATCGCGGATGGATAGTCAAATCTAACAAGTCAGGATTGGAGAACCTCCCCAATACGTCAAAACAGGCTTACTGGTATTGCGGCAATGCCCAGTTTGCGGAGAGAACGGCGCATTCGGTTGCATTATAGGTGGGATCATGGCAGGGCGACCCTAGAGGAACAGTTGCGATGAGTCTCCCTTGAACAGTGCTGTTCAGTTGCGACCATGCTTGGATACTTGGCCAGCCAGAGTCTCCAGGTAGATAGCGGCACAAAGAGCTGCTGCGGCTGTGGACGACACCAGCTAGTACGGTAGGGAGGGACAGACATGCTACTATTGCCATATCGAAGCGGAGATGGAGCTTCATGGTTGTTTGTGTTTTTTCAGGATCAGACAAAATCTGAAGAGAAGTGTAAGAAATGAGAGCGACGGAGTAAATATAGTTCAACCTATCCAGTCTATCTGACGGCAGATCCCAGGATCGGGAAGCAGGTACTAAATGTTCATCGGAGCTAAAAGCTTGGGATGTCAGGGCATCCACAATACCCCCGACAAAGAGGGTGATCTCATCCCGGACACGGCAAAGGTTTCAATGAGATAGTCAGCAGTGGAGAGCATGCTGACACCACATCGTTTCGCGAAACATACAAGGAAGATTCGAGCCTGGCTGACGCCCACGAAGAAGCGGGACCGCCAACATCAGCATCCTGCGGGAAACAAAACCCGGTCTTTTTGCATTTGAGATATGAACATCAGCCCAGTGCGGCTCGGCCGAAAACTTTGCCTCAGTCCCCCGGGGTGGACAAGAGTCATGGCACCACAAGCGGCACCTCCCGAACACGCTAATTTCAGCTATCAGAACTTGTCAAATCTTTACCCATTTCTAGCTATGAACATTATGTTGGAAATAGGGGAGATGGTAATCTCCGTCTACATAGGGCTGGTAGGGCTGGGGGCCGCTAGTAGAGTTTTCACCTTCCACGGTTCCACCTCCTAGATAGCCTCCTAACAGCAACAACCAAAATATCAACCCCCATATGACCTCGTATTCCAATAAAGACGAGCAAGCAACACGTCGACATAGTGAAGTAGAACATTTGCTTTGACAGTCACTTGTTCAATGCATCCGATTACTCAAGTCGTCACATAGCTGACTTGCTGTCGTGCCTCATCTTCGCTGTTGCTCTACTACCTAAACTTAACCCCTAATACCTCGACAACGTTCTTTCTTAACGTATATTTAATCAAAACACGCTGTTTCTGCTCAATTTGCGCTCAGACCTGTATCGATAAGATAGCTGGACAAGTCTCGATCGTGACGAAGCCGCAGTAAACACACGTCTGAGGTACTGAGGCAATCGGGGCCAAGATAAGGCCCAGAGGCCGCCATGGAGCGCCAGAAACTCTTTTCGTCTTTGCGGCTGCGTGCATGGGATGAGGGGTAGCCAAGTCGCCTTTCCTGACTAGATTCAGAGGGAGGAACGGTAGGAATAAGTAGATAAGTTTACCGGGAGTTCCTGTGGCGATGTGGGTCCTGTGGCTGTCAGGCCGATCTTGCTGGTTAGTAAATGGCCCATATCTCGCTCTTCATTTGCCACCAAGCATGTTCGCTTCTAGGCCCATCTTAAGCTCAATTTACTCCCGCGGGTAGGTCTTGTTTCAAGCATATGTTGATTCTGTGATATCATGTTGGGTTGAAACTCGTGCAAGAATGAGGAAAGATGAAAACTCGTTCTGCAAAGAATGAGCCCACTAGTCTCACCTACACTCGGACGATAATCCCACACATCCCATTTTTAAGATCGTCAAAAGCGCGCTCCAGGGGCTTTCCGAAAGCGCTACAATTTATAGAAGATTTAGCGTTGAATTCGGTAGAGCGAAAAAGGGCATTTGCAGAATCTACAGGACCCCTTCTGCCAGCAGACCTCAGATACAACATCGCATAATGTAAGATGAAAATATAGTGGGATCGTGCTTCGTACAAACCCCGCTTGTTCAAATAAAACATTCACCCTTGCTCAAATCTGTGTTGCCAGGTCATCGTTGATCGTAGTGTTTGCATCTTGTCCTTTTGTTGTTCTTTTGCCCCCGCACTATTGTACTTTGTCATATCAGCTATCTCATACTTTAAAAGTTTCATCGTTCAAGCCTCTACCATTCGGACATACCCCATCAAACGCGTCGATACTCGATCTCTACCATTTCTGAGACCAAAGCAGGACCTAAAACATGTCTCCGAACAACCACCCATCTCTCTCAGGCAT
>JAABUO010003595.1_pt1 | contig 18457 bp, 26 predicted proteins | sample 5559291 | NCBI WGS metagenome assembly JAABUO01 (sample SAMN10711878, study PRJNA513372) | rock metagenome | isolation source: Antarctica rocks | place: Antarctica: Victoria Land, Finger Mt sud | reverse complement strand
TTTGCTGCATTGAGTGGAGCCATCAAAAGGTCTCCACTTTGCTTGAGATGCTGAGTGCTGACACTGTCACAGACTTGGTGAAGACATATACGAAGCTGCAAACATGCAATATCATGAAGCTTGTTGTCACCTGGTAGACAGCTTTGCCTCACTGAAAGCGATTGCTGGAACGAGGTATGTTACAGTTGTGTAACTCGCACAGATGTGACTAAGCAGGAATAGGCACGCTGGTGCACCTATATGCTGTTGTCCAACAGTCATGCTTTTCTTGCACAGATCCATTGCAGCAAATATGCACTTCTGTTCCAGCTCCAGAGACGAGGGACACTGTCCCAGAGCAGGCACACAGACACATCTATCTGCATGTGCGCAGGGGGCATAGCCATACTATGCATGGCAGGGCAGCAGCAGGCAACTGACTAGTGGCAGCAGCAGGCAACTGACTAGTGGATGAAGCAGCAAATACAGGTGAGAGAAAAGAAGTGATATTGAAACAGGACGTGATATTGAAACAGGAAGTGAGAGCAGACCTCGGGCTTGGCCATCAGCGCCAGAGAGGCTGCTTCTGCGACCCATGCCGCCCCTGCTGGCCCCACTGGTGGCAGGAGGAATAGGGTGATTGTGCATTCCCTCATAGGTGGTCACCAGCTGGTTGGCCTCATCGCCGCTCATCTCCACATGCTTGCGCACAAAGCAGCCTGATGCAGTGCACTTGTAATAGCTGCGTGGGTGTGGGTTGCCTTTCACCACCTTCTGGCCATACTTGCGCCACCTGCGTCAACATGCAGTCAAATAACCATGCACTCACCAACACATAACCATGTGCTTTGCAGTGTGAACTGCTGCAATACTGCACCGCCTCAAGAGGAAGCGCAGGCTTAAGCTGCACTTCCAGGCTCTTGAATGCATGTCAATCGGTTGGCTTGTGCTAACACTACATTCAGGCAACTGTAAAAAAACAACATTGCATTGATGCAGACTGCGTCATGACACACATGACGCAGCATGCCAGAAATGGGTGAGGCAAATGCTTTTGGTGTATGCTTGCACAGTGCAGCAGATACGGTGTGCCAACCTGTAACCATCATCATACGTGTCTCCCTCAGTCACAACTCTGAGCACCTCTCGGTCAGCACGGCCCCCAGATCGGCCTCCAGACATGGACACTGACGTCTTCTCTTCCTCATCCATGAGCATGTACATGTCATCAGACATGGTGGGCCCTACACTGGCAGGGGGTGTGGTGTAGGGGCTGGGGCTGCCTGCCCCACTGGCACGCCTCTGCCTCTTAGCTGAAGCAGGGCTGACCTCTTGAGCCATGTTCTCCACCTTCTCCTCCCGCATTGCCACCAAACGAGCTGCAGAGGAAATGAACTCTAATTGGCATGCTGCTATGAATTCAAGTAGTCCATGCAAAGCAGCATGATACATGTACTGGAGAAACGGAAGACGCAGAATAGGACATAGATTTAGTGCCTGAGGGACATTGAGTCAAGCTGCAAACAGCTGGCAGGCTGTAATTTGCGGTCAGACTCTGAGAGTGCATGTACAGTGGCCAGTCTGATTGCTTACAAAACTCATGCAAGCATGCACGCATCAGCAGGGGCTGACAGACTGCATCTGGGTATGACACCCAGTGCATGGATTGTGCAACTTGTTGACTGATGGTGTGCCCACCAATGGCATCTTCCTCCAGTCTGGTGCGCTCTTTGAGCTCAGCCTGTCTGACTGCAGCGGCAGCTTGAGCAGCATGCTGCGCTGCCTCTGCAGTGCTGGCAGGCTCTGCATGCATCTCTGCTGGGGGCAAGTCTGTGTCGTCCTCATCGTCCTCTGTTGCCATGCCATCCTCTGTATGCAATGCATCTTTCTAAGCACATCATGAGACCTTGACAGTGATCATTGCAGTCGGCAGTTTTTGAAACTCTCATGTTGCAGCACCACAGCATGCTCAAAGGTAAGCCATGGGCTCCTTGCGGTTGGCCAGAGGTCCTTGAGGCACATGTCAAGCCACAAAGTTGTGAATCAGTCAGCTCACCAGCGCCCAAACTTATTTGCTGATGCCGCACATTTGCTTACAGGATATGTTCTGCAACAAGCACGATACCCAGCTGGAAGGACAGGCAGCTGAAAATAACCGCATCCAGGTAGCAATGCACCAGACTGTGACTTAGCATGTGAGAAGCGACTGGAAGCAGGTAAAACACATACATGCTAAGGAGTGGGAGTTGGCAGACCTGTGTCTCCAATGGCTTCCATGTCCAGGCGTGTCTGCAGAGAGTAGGGGCCATTTAGGTCAAAGCTGAAAGAGGGCTCCCTTTCCATCTCCCCTCTGCCTCTACCGCGTCCCTGCAACCCGTCCTGACTTGACAGCAATGCTGAATTAGCATAACACTTTCCGCTTATGCGCATCAGCATGCTTATATACGGCACTGAATATTGCATGTGCTGCCATTGCTGATTGTGCACTTTCTAGTGCCAACCCACAGCTATGCAGCGTCGGCGCCACAAGCAGCTGATCAGCTTCAAGAGGAAGACAGTTCCACAGGAAGTGAGAGCTTTCATAGATCGCAAACATATCATCCATGTGGTCATCATATGCAGGGAAGGTGTGACAGGATACAGGAGGCGCATACCCGGCCAGTCCTGCCACGTGTGGCACGGCCTCCTCTGGCAGCTCGGCCAGTACCCCTGGTGTTCATGGATCCAGAGGATGGCCTGCTGTTGGGCTTGGTGTGATTGTGGCCACCCTAAATAAGTCATACAGCACATTGCATAACTGTGAATACGCTAGCTGGTAGATGCGCTTTCATGCAAAATTAGTTGAAGCAGTTGTGCACATGTGCCTGCTCTGCAATGTCAAGTCAAGAAATGCTATCTGACCTTGGCAATAGCGCTTGAAACATCACCAGTCTTAGGATCACGCTCAACAATCTTTTTGACATTGCATCCAGCATGGCTGCACTTGTAGTAGCTGCGAGGGTATGGACTGCCTTTTACTGTCTTTTCTCCATATCTGCAGACATGCAAACAATTGCTTCTGAGGATGTCCCACATGCTGCAATAGTTTCCCAATAGCTCTGGGCATGTCACTTACTTTCTCCAATGATACCCATCATCATTTGCACAGCTCTCTCGGCGGGATCCTCTGTCCTGAACGTAGCAAAACTGGAAAATGAGAAGGCACAGATGTCCGCAATTACCAGTCTATGCTGCTCTGTGCAATGTGCCCTGTCACATGACCAACAACTGTGCACACCATGCTCACCTCTTTTCTGGTTGCTGGTGTTGCCCCCCTTCCTGCGCCTGACCATGGCCTAGCTGCACCAGCTGCGAAGGAGGCAGCTTGCTCTGTGTTTGTGCCCTGTGTCTGGAACAGAGGTGGTGGGTATGGCATTCCTGTGGTCGGAGAAGGCTCAACCTGCAAAATGCCTATTTGCTTAAGATCTGCCTTCAGACATCACAAGTGAGTCACAACTCCGTGAAATCCTGCATAAAGCTGACTCACCCGGCTGTAGACCATGACGGGAGACTGCTCGGGTGCTGATGGCTGTTGCGTCGGAGCGTCTATGGTAGCGGTGTTAAGGTGCGACGGACGGGGTATGCGTGTGGTTTGCCTACCGAATCTGCTTACTGAGTGTACAACAGGCACTTCTCCGTCGAACAGTGTGCTAGGACGAGGCTGACCTATAGTCGGGTCTGTAGGCGCAGAAGACTCTCCCAACTCGTGCACGGTTGACATCTGCCTTTGTCGTCGACAAATAAAGTGCCTGCCACGGGCTAAAGGCGTGCACGGTGACGAAAAGCTTCGACTTTTCTGTACTGCACAAACGGTTCACACTGCAACACTCGTGCTGGTCAAGCCCGGCACAGGTCAACTCGACAAAGAACGCTATTGTTGACCGGCGCGTTCAAACAATCGCATCAAGGCATCACTTGCTCGCAATGTAGGGTTTCCTTCATAGCTCCAAACATCAGTAGGGTTTACTTTCTGTTTTCATTGTGTGTTTCTTTTTGACCAAGTTCTAACAACTCTCCCATTTGAGGAGAGGTGTCTTTAGTTGACATGCACATGGGCAAGGGCCATGGGGTTTCGACAGTTGTTGTGCAGTGAAGCTCAGGACGGAGCGCTAGCAGCAGCAGCCGAACATCAGCATCTCTGATGCGCACATCACGTGGTTCCTGATGTCCACACACTGTTCTGCATGCATTCGTGCGCACCTCTTTTGAACGCATGCCATTGCAATGCCAGCAATGTCACACAGCATGCGAGACGGTGTCAATCAGTCCATATCCAGGTGCGAAGCTCGTACGCAGTGCGTACTGCGACGAAGGGTGTTGGACAAGTTCAAATTGGACAGGTCTCGTGATTTCTGATAGAGGTCTGGCGCTTTCGGTCCTAAAGCTGAACAAAATGTCTACGGTCGCCGATACGTTTGGTAGTCATCACGAAGTGATGGATGCTCTGCATCAGAACTTTGCAGGGAACGATGATGCTCAGAGAGCGTTCAAAGTGGACAAGCTGCGGGACGATATGGCCGCTGCATGCCGGTTGCGAGAGGACGATATCAAAACTACCATTTCTGGTCAGTCCGTGGCTGCTTGCTCGACGATTCGGTCATGAAAGATGAGCCAGTAGACGCTGCACTGTGCAGAGATGTCTAGGCATGTGCAAGAGACTCAGGAGGCAGCAACCCGTTTGGAAGCTCCTGAGGCTCACGTTCAGAGAGTGCACAGACTATCATCATCGACACAAGAAGCCAAAGAAAATGTGAACTCTCTGAATAAGGCAGCAAGATAAGTTGCCTATGAAACAGCAGCTTTTTGCTATGCGTGTTTGTTGGGCACGAATAAACTGTATGGGCAGATGGAGGACTGAACTACCAGACAAAGCTGATCAGTGCAGACCTGCAACAAGGGCAATGTGCACATGCTTTAGGTTGTTGCCTTGTCAAAGTATGCATAGCACCTGCCAGTACGTGTCAAGCATGTTTAGCAAGACAATGACATCTAAATGAGTAGGGCTTATCTTTTTTATATAACTGCACAGGCCTAGAGAGTCAGCGGGAGGCGTGCAAGAGTGCTGGTCTGCAGCTGCAGTCAAGAGGACAGCAAGTCCAGGAGCTTGCAACAATCAGTGAACCTCACGCAAGGTATGCTCATCTCCATTCTTTGATGCTGCATTATCATGCGGGCACGCAACACCATACAAAGCACCAACTGATGCAGAGGGCTCAGCCTGCATCTTGCCATTGCATAAGTCTTGCAGCAAGTGAGTAAGCAGTTAGACAGCAAAGCAATGATTACGGATTGGACATGTAGGCATGAGTTGGCGTTGTATGCACACATCAGCAAGCTGTCATGGCAAGGCAAGGACCTGCAGAAGTGGAGTGGGACGGTATCAGATTCGGCAGCAGGAGACATTAGAACTGTTGATTTGGACAGTCAGCAACTTTCAAATTTTGACATGATCAACAAGGTCTGGGACATCATAGATCCCCCACAAGACAAGGAGCAAAGTTTGCTCCTTGACACGTGACAGTGGACAAACGTCTACTCTAACACCTCCCGTGTATAGTAAGCATTCATGCTATGACATGCTGTTCCTGGGTGTTGGGACTCGTGCAGCAGCAGGCTCCCGCTCAAACATAAGACTTGGAATGTCTGGGCTGATGTCTGCACTGAGCAGCCTTGACACCCTGTTGTACACAGCCTCTATACCAATTTTGGGGACTGGCGACTGGTCTGCGATCTCCTGTCGAGATGTGAATGCCATACTGGGCATGATCATAGGCATGGCAAAGATAGTCATGGCCCTCAATTGTTTGTTTGTTCCCTGCAAGACATGATGCTGCTGTCAAAGCTGCATGTATTTACAATGCCACTCAACAGCAGTAGTTGCTTTGAGGTAAATTACTCGGATTGACTTACCATGCCAGCTGTGAGAGTTGCTGTGTTGACAGCTGATTCGAAAATACTTTGCTTTGCCTGTTTGCCCACATCTGTCACAATAGCAATGCTGCTGCGCTTGGGTCTGACTTCTATTCTGCGAGCAGCCGAGGCAGGGATCACGCCTGACTTGCTGCGTGGTATGCCGCTGCTGCTCTTGTCACTGCTGTGTATATAGGCAGGATTGTCAAATACGTCTGCCTCATCTCTGCCGAATCCTGCAGCCCTCAGGGCTTCTTCCAGAGCAGGTGCTTCTGCAGCAAACCATAAGTGACTGGTTGTTCACTACACGCATCAACAGTCTGGCATGCATGGTCTGCTGCATGTGAATTTGTGTATTGCGTCTGCATGCAAGTTTAACATGCTTGCTATGCATTCAAGGGCAGAGTTGTGTTCTGCTGTGATGTACCAGGGCCTGCGTCTGGAATGAGGCAGAATATGCCCAACAACAGGACAAAGACCCCGACGCCAAACATGGCCAATTGCAGTTTGCTGAATGTTTCAAAATCTCCAAAGTAAAGTCCTCCTGACACCATGATGAACAACACCCACTGGATCTCCAGCATTGGCACAATCACCACAGCTGGAAACAGTACTAGACCCTGCATCAACAATGTGATGAATGACCATGTACAAATACATGGCTAACACCTTTGGACAAGCTATTGTAATAGAGGGCTCATGCTCAGCATGATACAAACATGTGACTGCAAAAAGTCTCATACATGTTTACCCTGTCCAGCTGTCCCACCCAAAAGATACTCATGCCAATGATTCCAATCACTACCTGCAAATAAGCAACAGGTGAAAGTCATTCCAGACTCAGCGAATCCAGATGCATCCAGTTTAAGGACACAACAGCTTGCAGACAGACAACGCAGTCACAGCGGATTAAAGCATGATTGAATAGAAAGCTTCTCAGCTTACTAAGTATGTGTACCACTGGGTGGAGACATCACTGCCTTCAATCAGGTCCACAATGATGATGCACAAGGAGGTTGCAAACAGAACTGCATGGGCGCCCAGAATGCCTGCATGCACAGTCCCCACGGTTAGCAAATACAATAAGCATTTGATGGTATAATGTGCCACGTTTTCCAAGACTCAATGTATATGTACAACTTGCCGGGCAATGATGATGCACAAGGAGGTTGCAAACAGCATTGCATGGGTGCCCAGGATGCCTGCATGCACAGTCCCCACATCCAGCACACACAATAAGCATTTGATTGTACGATGTGCCACGTTTTCCGAGACCCATTGTATATGTACAACTCGCCAGGCAATTATGGCCGTGATGCCTTGATGTACATAGTGTGTAGCAACAACATGTGCAGCTGAAACTTACTGGAGAACAGTGCATACAGCACAGGTAATGCCTTAGACCACAAGGCAAACGTCCTGGTTGGCATTAGGCGTTTTGTCTGCTGTCCGTACAAATACAGCGTGAAAGCAAGAGGGACCACTGCAACACACAAGTTTGTTTGCTTGATGATGGTGGGCATGCCAAATTGTGCGCACCTGAAACAAATAGTTTGCTCCCAGCCAAGACTGGCACATGTGCAAACAAATGTGACAAGCACAATGCAAATAGCGTGGTGATCTTTCCACTTGACTCCTGGAGCAACTTTGCAAGATGTATTGTTTCATGCACGCTGAAGACATATCAGCACTGCTTCTGAGCAGGATTGGCACACTTTGAGAAAGGCCAGTGGTTGCGTACCTCCGCCATATGCCATGATCATGTAAGCTGCCATGCTGTCTTGCCTATACAGAGCTGCTAGCTGTGACACTGTATACTTGGGGCTAGTCTTGCTTCCAAACACCACCAATAAAACATTGCCCGCAACAATCAGGAAGGTAGCTAGGATGCAGCGCAATGGGACCTTCTCGTTTAGCACCAGCACAACAAAGACCAGGTTGCTGATGAATTGCACAGAGCCTAAGCCTGTCAGTAGAGACTGTGAAGCAAAAGCTGCACAGCATGAGACACATGTTGTCATGTCAGCATCTATACACAGAGGGGCATTGTGTACAGCGGGGACCTGCACACTTTTGTTGACAAGCATGGTTTCAGAAGTAGCTTTGGCCTGACCTCGAGCTACAAAGTTTGCGACGTTGCCGACCACAAACATCAGCATGCCAGTCTGCCACTGCCAGAAGCGCCTGCGCAGTACAACCTGATGATCTCAATTCATACTTTCTGATGATGACATGTCTTGCACGTGTCTTGTATTGCTGAACATATTGAGCACAGTATGGTTTTGGACTTAGCACATGGCTGGTGCACACATGTAAACATGACAGCTGCAGGCATGTACCATATTGCAACATTGCTGTCCAAATCCAAGCATTCCCTTTGCATGTACCCCAGCTTCATCAGATTCTGCAGGTGTACTGACAATCTTGTGGCCCTACTCATACTATCACAGCTATGTGAGGACTTTCTAGCATAGCCGCTTACCGTCCCCAGGTTGATTCCGATACTGCCCACCTGCAATACTATGGTCTTTTAGCATGCGCACATCACAAGCAGAACTCCTGTTGTATATGTGCAACAACGGACCACTGTCAGAACAGCTCCGAGCACCCAAGCGTCTTTCATGGATAACGTAGACTTCAGCTGCTTGATAGATCTCGACGATTTGCTTGCTAAGGCCTGTCTCAACCCTTTAATTTACAGATGCACAAAGCTTGTGCGCAGCAATTTTGTATGCATGCACATGCCACGAGAATGCTTGACCGGCTCGAGCCGCAGTTGAGTCTGAAAAAGCCCAAGGTTTCCCGTGTGCAACGCCAGGAGGCAAGCAACGTGGGCAGTGGGTAACACCGGGGTGCGCTGTGACTGCTGCCGTCGCGGAAGCTCAGGTCGACTTCGTGACGCTTGAAATTCCCAAACAGCGACTTTGGGCAGGACTTTGGGATGATTTCCCATGCATCTCCAAACCAAACCAAAACCAACCAACCAAAACAACACTGCAACGTTTGGATGCAGCACGGCTTCGTACAACTGAGCGTTCAAAAGTCCTTTTTAAGCTTTTATCTCCTAGCAGCTCAATCAGATTCATTCATGTGAATACACTCACACGCAAATGCTTGGCACATGTACTCTCCAGCATATCATTGTGAACAGCTAAGCAGCTACTCGAACCATCTGCTGATACCAGCTGCAGGCTGCTTGTTTGCTTGCTTTAGTGCTGTTTGCCCAGGGCCTGCTTGTATCTGTCCACCAAAATACTTGGCCTTGTAATTTGCCACCATGTCATCAAGCTTGTCACCTTTTTCAGCCTTGCCAGGACGATTCTTCTTGGCACTGCCTTGCTTTTGCTTCCCTGCAGCAGTGCAGCATAGCTGCGTTTAGCATGATGACATGCTGGCCTGATCAAGGGCCTCACACCCCCTGCCTGGTGTGGAATATGCCAAGTAGAAGATTCAGCTGCTTTATGGAATTGAGCTGTAACAACAGAAGCTCGTGTAGTGCCATGAATAGGCATGTCCAGCTTGTGAATTAGAGCATACCTGACGGATGGGAAGCAAGATCATCAAGTACAGCATCTGCCTTGCGCTTGCGGTCCACAGATTGTTTATCAGGCCCATGGATCTGCTTGGCAGCCTTCCTCACATTTCTTGCTTCTGCCTTGACAGGAGGCTGCATTGCCTGCTTTGCCATAGCATGAGTCTGCAGCCAAGACCACTGTCAGTATGGCCGCACATGCAATTTGCGCTTAGCTTGTACCAAATTGCCTTATGCTGAAAGGGTCAGCATGTTACATGAATCACAGTAGTGCAAGAGCTGCTTGCAGACTGCATGCATGGCAGTACAGACAAAGAAGTCATGTGATGCGTGTGCATGCCCGTACCTGGCTTGGAGTGCCAACAGCCTTTTCATCTGCTGTTTTGGCCGTCTGTTTACCCTTGCTTTGCCGCACTCCGCCCTGCACACCAGCAGGTATCTGCCATGAATGCTGGCAACATGCATTTGTGAAGCAAAGCACCCAATGTGATTGCCATCGAAACTCAACCTGCTCTGGCTACAGTGCACAATGCAAACAGCCTTTTGCCATAGCCTGGATATAGCATGCAATAGCTATGACATCCAAGATACACAGTGTGGGGCAACAAAGGTGAGGCCGACATGAGGCAACCAGCTCACCTCTACTCGTGCTTGCTTCTTGGCCAGCTGACGAGCTTTTCTGGGATTGACAGCAGGAGCACCAACTCCTGGCTGCTCACCCTCTATTGCAGGCTTGGCTTGCTGTTTGTCTACAAAGGCATGACATCATAAAGTAGCTGATTGGTGATCATGACACACACAAGGCAATAGCTGGTCAACTATCTGTCTACAGATGCCTGGGACAGTTCATCACAAGCCTGACTCAATCCTGACAGTTGACAAGGCCACACGCAGGCATCCACTGCTCACACACTATTCTACACAATGCCTTGCTCACATTTTGTGCATACAAGGTCACACAGTATCGCGACTTGAGCTGTTTGTAAATGGAATGCTAACCTTGAGCTTGGGACTTCTGCCAGGCCTGCTTGGTGGCCATCTTACGCACTGCTTGAGCACTCTCCAGAGCAAACTCCACAATGGGTCGCTTCTCCCGCCCTGCACCAATTTGCACAACTCACCATTGGTTCACTTCACACCAATTTGCAGGAGCCCACACTGCACGACCAAATTGAGGCATCTGCATGCATGGCCTGCATGCTCTGACTTCACTTTACACACTTGCCCAACTGGGCTTATGCCACAGCACAATCTGCCTGAACCTCAAGAGAGACAACATGTGATTAGTCAGTCAGAGTTGCTGTGTGAGTGTGGCATCTGCTGTGCCAGCTTTACGCAGCATGCTGCACATCCAGAACATAGCTGCAGATGCACTCAAGGTTGCATCCTTGGACCTTGCACCATACTCGGCTTTCTCTTTGCCAATAGTAAAACAAAAGTACATGAGGGTCAAGCTGCAAACCTCACATCAATACACAGGTTTCAAGTATTTTCTCCTGTATGTGACTGACAAACCCAACAAGTTGTCGATGAGGGCTTGTTACTGCAATGTACAGAGCCATCAGCTTCTCTTGACTGACCCGACAATGAAGAAAAAGCAGTGCTGCTGCAGCTGACAAAGCTGCGGCCAAACAAGGCTGACAAATGCTCACATGTGTTGCTGTCCCAATTATTAGCTGTTTTACTGATGCTCTGAACTACTGCATATCATGTATACGGTGATAAACAATCTGTACAGTAGTCTTTGATGTAATGGCATTTCACACAAAGACAGTTTGCTATGGTGCCCAATATCTTGGGGGCTGTTTCTTGCTTTGAAATGCGTGCACCAGGGTCAAACTGAAAGACCCAAGTCTGCGGGCCTCTGCCAGTGCAACGCTGTCATGGACAGCACTGAACCCAATATTTTGCAAAAATGTGTTGCAGATCAGCATAGGCTTACAGAGGCCCTAGTGCTGCTGATCCCTACATTACTCACCATGTCAACAATTTGCCATCCACAATATCCATTGCGCTTTCTATATAGGGACTTCTTGATGCAATGATGGTTTGTCTGGAGACAGGTGCACTCATGATGTTGTGTAACCAGTGCTTCAGGTACCACGACAGGCCCGGGTCCTGGTTTGCAGGTGCATGCTGCCAGCCTGGCTGTGATGATGTCTCTGGTCAGTCACACAGCTGTAAAAGGCCAGAGTCTGAGGGAGCTGGTGGATGGGCTTACCAAAGGGTGCTGGATTGTTGTTCAGCTGGCGCAAGGCACAGATGGCATGCTCATGCTCAGTGAACTCCACAAAGCCCAGACCCCGGGAGCGGGGCAGCCCATCTGTGGGGTCCACCCTCTCAGGATCCCTCAGAATCTTGGCCTGCTTCACTTGTGGATGAGCCTTGGATGCGTGCTCCTTCACCTGTACCAACATTCCATGCATCTATATCCTCAAACCAAATCTCCAGGACATCTCCCATGTTAACCTGGTGGCTACAGTCTGACAGGCATGATGCTAAACCAGCAGTTGCCACTTGGTAGGGCTGACACTGCCGATCATTGAAAAAGAAAGGTGACCCAGCATGTCATGACTGGACAAAATGCTGAAGCTGTGCGACGCTGCATACAGCTCATCCTGCTTTGTGCTAGCCTGAGCGGTTTCTTTTGAAAAAACGTACTGCAGCAATGAAGAGCTGTTTGAGGGCCTTCTCCAGCATGGTGAGGGGGATGTTTCTGACGCTGAGGCGAGTGCGCGAGACACTGAAGTTGGGGCTGCGCAGCTTGGTTTTCTTCTCCTCAGCCGCACGCTTGCGCTTGGTCCTGTCAGTCACAGACAGGCTATCCCAGGCTGCTGACCCCTCCTCAATTGTGCCCTCCTTTGCCTGTACCACACAATCGTGTGTTACTACAAGCTCCTAATTGTGCGTTCTGCATCAGATCACTTTGCATAAGATTGCGTGTTTGCCATGATTAACGTGACAACCAGGCAACCTAATCAATGGAAGGTGCATTTGACCAAAGCAGATGGGTGCCCTGCAGACCAATCCATTTTCTGCCATGCACAAGACCAGAGCTGTTTGCTTCTGTTCTTGATATGGAAGCACTATTGCACACTCGTCACATTGCTTTGCAAAACTGGCATTGAGCTGCTGGGCCTTGAATGAGACACAGACATGCATGCCAGGGCAAGAGGCAACACAGGGCTACAAGATGCCGATGGGCATTACCAGGTAGAGGTTCCGGTTGTCTTTGCCAGCAGCAGTGGAGCGGCCACCAGAGGCCAGGTTGCGAGCATCGTCCTGAGACAGGGCCAAATCCACCTCAACAGTGCGGCCCCCAACCATGATTCCCCCAGCACCCCCCTCTCTATAACAAAAGTCACACTCATGCATGTCAACAAATCAGTCACCGGTTCTTCCAAACAGTCATTGTATGAAAGCGTTACTACACAGCAGTGAGCACAATACTGCCAAGCTGGATTTGGAGGTTGAGTCTTGTTTGGCTCAAACAAAGGCAAGTGTGTGTACCTGGCTTTTTGGCAAGCGGCTGCCGCTGCAGCTGCTGCATTGGTGTCCCAGTATTCTACAAAAGCGGTGCCCTTGGGCTGCTGGCTAGCCTTGTTCATCACCAGCCTGCACTCAACACAGTATGTTCACATTGTGGGACCAAGCTGCGTAGACAGCCATTGGCATGACACGTTGTATCACCAGGAGGCAGGACACTGGCAGTGCAAAGTTGAAACAACTGTATTTGCAGGTGCACCACAGTAGAACGCCAAGAGGCATAATGCTTGCTGTAGCCAGTAACACAAGAGTATAGAGCCTAGGCCTTCCAAATGTGGACAAGGCTATGTGCCAGTCAAAGCAGATCCAGGTAGAAGATTCAACGCAAACAGGTCGGCTTACCGGCAAGCTCGCAACTTGCCAAACTTGGTGAAGGCAAGGTTGAGCTGGTCCTGGCTGACATCTGGAGGCAGAGACCTCACAAAGACAGTCTTGCTGCTGTCCCTTGCAGCTTGCTGCTTATCCTGACTGTCTCTGGTAGGGCCTGGCTTCTGAGCTGCATTTGCCTCCAGCTTTTGGGCAGCAGCTTGCTCAGCTTCAGCCTGACTGTCTACTGTGGTATCTGCCCTGCTGACAGACTTCTGTTTGGCAGCTTTTGGCTCCTCGGGTTTGCCAGATGGCTTGACCTAAAAGCAAATGCTGATTTGAACAATGTTGCAGGCTGAAGGGTTTTCACGCAGGAGGTTCACACAGACATGCACTCATATGGCACTATCCTTGTTGCTTGTAGTGGGGAGCAAGACGTGTCTTGTCTTTGCCGTGTACTATGGAACTCATTTCCATTAGGGATGCAGGCCTCAGACTGAGTACGCAAGCTCTGTCCTGCTGTCAAAGGCTCACCTGTGCTGGCTGATCTGCATCTTCATCATCCTGCAACAGCGATTCCAAGACACCCTGGATCATCTTGTGCTCTGCATCAGGATCATCTGGTGCACCTTCACCCTCCTCACCATCTTCCTCTACGGGCTCCACAACCTGGTAGCAGCACAGACACTTGCATGATGCCATCACAGCAATTCTGAAGTGCCATGATATCAGGACAAGTCTGAGGGTTGCAAAAGCTGCTGCTAAGCTGCTAACCACTGACAACATGCACACAGATGACAGCTCTTCAGGTTTGAGTCCAACAGAGTACTGCGTTTGTATGTTAATCTCAGATCCAAACAACAGAAAAGGCAACTATGGGTTGACTGACCTTGTCATTCAATCCACTTTCAGGTGTGGTCGCTGCATCCGCTATCTGCATTGGCTCAGGCTCTATAGCATTCCCTGCTTCACAATCAGAACATAAGCTTGACGTACGCCATTCACGTCGTAAGGTTTGTATGACCACGATTCATGCAGATGCCCAGCTTGAGCAGCACAAGTACATGCCAAAAGCTAACCTGAAGCTTGCGCGTCTGTGAAGCGTGCTTTAGCCATGGCCCAGTCCACGACCACCTGCCTGCCAGCCACCACCTAGAGCCAGGCAATCAAATTTGAGCCGTTGCCATGTTGTCCGTGATGTGATGTGCTTACTCGGCTGCAATCATGTGCACAGCCCAATTAGACAGTATTTTGTGTTTGTTGGGCTGTTTTTGTGTTCTTGAATGGCAACTGGGAGTGTGTGGAGCAATGTGACCACAGGCCTGAGCATGAGCTGCACAACCTCAGCAAGGCACACCAGCATCAGACAGACTATCATGTTCTCAGCAGTCAAGGCAACACAGACCTTGCCATTGGTTGTCTTGATGGCACTCTCCGCATGCCCTCTGGTCATGAATGTGGCAAAGCCAAACCCTTTCAGAGTACCTGAAGCATTTTGTTTGTTAGCAGGCCAAAAAAGCAGCTTCATGCAAAATTGCAAGCGGTTTTGTGAGGCTGTGAAACAGCTAAATCTTGCTGAGTCAAAACAGCAAGTCCGGCAGAAGTACCTTCAGAGCTTTTGGGCAGAGAAAGATCCCAGACAAAACTCCCACCAGCTTCAAGAGCTGCTTTCAGGTCTTCTTGCTTCACCTACAGCAGCACCACTTGCTGCGCTTGCACAGCGACGACACCATCAGGAGGTACATGCACGCTCACACTGCCGCAGGCACTACAAAACCAGTTGCATCAGAAGGGGGGGGGAGGAGAAACGCTTTTCAGCGATCATAACGGGAGCCTCCTAAGGCGGCAGCCCGGAGCTATGACGATAGGCCATAGCCCAAAGGGAAAGGAAAAATCCTAAACCTAAGGTGGATCTGGCCTGTTCTGTCTGCTTTTGTCTGTCTTCTCCCTTTCTAGTACCCTCCTAGATGTCAAAATCTTGTGAAATGTCAAAACAGAATGTTCATGCAATTTGGACACAGCTTTGCTTGCAGGTCCATGCTCTATACCAATCTTTGCTAGAGCGTCAGATGTAGTGTGATATTGTGACCCAGATTGTCCTATGATTATAGGCAGAGTGGTAACATTGTAACCATAGTCCTTGAGAGCTTCCTCCAATGCTTTATGCTGTGCTCCCGTTTCTTGCAGCTTTTCCTCTTGTATCAGGGCAATAACCAGTTGCATCAGCATCTGTGGAGGATGCCTTGCAATGTACCTGGAAAGATAGGTTGCGAATGATAAGGCGCCACTTCTTGAGATGCAAACCTTCACCAGACACCTGGCGAGCCCATAGGCTCTGCTGAGCTGCATCTGCATCAACTTTGTCGACTTTCTGGCGTTTAGCAGCTTTCTTGGTTGGCTGGCCCAATGATTGACCATGCAACTTTGCCACTGCTGCCAGCGCTACCTTGACGCTGTCATACACTATGAAGACAACCTCTCCCGTGCACCCATCTTGTTTCAGCCTTGCATGACTAATGTCAAGGTCTGATGGTGGATCTGCAACGCTCTCTACCTGCAAGTGGCAATCAGGCAAGTGACTGGTGGTCCAGCAGGGGCAGCATATCAAAATGGGTGGTCTGCTGCAGGTGGTCAGGAAGATCATTGCACAAGTTTGGGTACCTTGCCAGCTGCTTGTGCTAAAGCAATTGCCTGTGCCTTTGTGTCTGGCTGCAGATTACCCAAAGCTACTGTGCGGACTAGCTGCTGCTTAGGATTTGCTGCTGGCTTGCTGCCTTCTTTCTGCTTGCGAGCTTTCTTTGACGCCCGCGCACTAAGCTTGGGTGGTTTTGAAGCTGCCTCTGTCCGCTGTGCCTTTGCTGCAGCAGGCTGTTGAGTCTCTGCCGCTGTCTTGTCAGTTGCTGGCTTGGCAACTGTGCTTGGTTGTGCAGAGCCATCAAGATCTCCTAGCTTACGTTTCTTCCGCTCCACGAGCGGAGCTCGCTTGACTGCTGGCTCAACCTGTACATGTTCACAATCCAGGTTCTCTGCTGCTGTGCATTTTAGCGATATTGGGGGACAGGCTTGCTGACCTTGATCTTTCGGCCCTGAAACTCTGTGTTATGCAGCTGCTCAGCCGCCTTTTGCGCATCTTCCGGTAAAGCAAATTGAACAAATCCAAAGCCTTTGTGACCTGTCTGGCCTTTGTCTTTCACAAGAAAACTTGTTCGTACAGGACCAAGTTCACTGAAGAAAGCTTCAAAGTCTTCTGGACCAGTACTGAATGCTATGCCTCGAACAAAGACAGTACGTTTGTCATGTTTGGTCGCCTCCATGCCGACGACGACGAAGTGAAGCAATTGCGGACTTCAATTCCGTTCAAACTCGCTGTTCCGGAACCCCTGGCGGCAATTCGGTTAGGTCAGGCGTGAATTCGCTTAAGCACTCTCCGACACTATAGTAGCTACGTTGCGCCAAGCAGACGGTTTGCGCCATATGGCAATGGCATCCTCAGGCAGCGTAATGCGTATTTGCAAGCTGGTATCCTTGACCAGTTTTCGTGCAGAGTTAGCCAGTTCGACCGTTCTTCGTGTTTGTGGATCAACGGCTTGCAGTATTGCTCTCGGTGGGAGTGCAGTGGTGAATGACAGGGCAGTCGGCAGCAGACCATTTGCCACTGCTTCTTCAGGTAGACGTCTAACTTTCTCAAAGTTACGGCAACGTGGAGACTGTTAGTCGGAAAATGCTTTATGGCTTCTCAGGTCCCCCTCCGGAGCAGCTGCATGTTCTTCATTGGCCGCCTCGACCTGAAGCTTTGGCAGCAAACCCACAATTGGCTTATGCGGTGCGCAGTGCAGCAAAGCATGCAAGGTTAGACTCGTGGCTGGTATTGGCAGTCAGTGCTGACTTTGACATGGTGTCTGATTCAACAAGTGTGTGCTCAGGGTCGAACTGGGTGACAGGCTGAACAAGAAGCTGAAAAGGCGGCAGGGCACTTGGTTGTCACGCAGCAACCTACAAAGCCTCCAGGTATTGCTGCCTATCATATAAGCACTTGAGCGCTGCATAGTAAACAGATGCAGCAAGTCTCAGGAGTGTTTAAGACGGCATCCAACAAGTCAGCCAGACTTCACTATCTGGCGCATGTAACAGGACATGGACATTGTGGCAGAATTGCAGCAGTGTGGAGTTACTGCTGATGATAGCAGAAGTGACAACCTATCCACCCTCTTCAGCATACTTGAGCAGCATCAGGCTGCAGCACCAGAGCAGCACGAGGCATCTCCAAGCAGTAGGTGTGTCCACAGCTGTCAACTTTGCTGTTGCCAAACCCTACAGCCCTGTCCGCGACAATGCTCAGGAATGCTTGCAATAATGCATTCATCCGATTGGCACAACTGTTTATCCTTGGCTGTACCTTGTTGGTGTTGAATGTTGCTGCAATGACACTCGGACTGCATCACATCAGCTTATTCTGGTGAGTGATCCTGAAAGTGCTATGCAGGATGCCTGAAGACCCTGCTGTCAGGGATTCTCAGGCTGTTGAAAGCGATGACTCTGAAAGGCTGCCGTATGCCAAGATAGCAAGTCCTATGGAGGTAAGGTTTCCAATGCGTGCAAACATACTCACTGCCCTGTCAGCAGACAATGTGCATGCAGCATTGTATACAACTGTGGCCATGCTTCTGGACAGTCAGTGAGGCTGTTAGCCCCTGTATCAGGTTGCTGCTGTGTTTTGCTAAGTTGTTGCATGGTATGCAGATTGCAAACATGTTGGTGGCCGCCAAGACAGATGATGTGTGCATACTGGATGTCTCCAATCAATGTAGCTTCACAGAGCATATGGTGTTAGCCACTGGCAGATCACATCGCCACATCCAGGCAGCAGCCTCAGCTGTTGCTTATCAGGTCTGCACTCATCTTTACTTCTGAGTTATGCATATACTTTGCGGCTTGCTGGTTTGTTCCTGCATGATGGGTAAAGCTTGGCAACTCTACCTAGCCTCGGATTGGCGGCATCAATGACATCCTGTCAGCTGCAGATGTCTTTGGCACAAGTCCACAATTTGCCTGCCTGTTGCGGTGGACTAAGCTGCATGATGTTATGTCGCTTTCTGCATGCTGGCAAGAGCAGCTGTGCTGTGCAGATGTCCTTGCGCTGTGCTG
>JAABUO010003590.1_pt1 | contig 18462 bp, 14 predicted proteins | sample 5559291 | NCBI WGS metagenome assembly JAABUO01 (sample SAMN10711878, study PRJNA513372) | rock metagenome | isolation source: Antarctica rocks | place: Antarctica: Victoria Land, Finger Mt sud | reverse complement strand
GCCCGCCATATAGCAGGCATGATAAGAGAAGCAAGAAGCATGGAACCTTCTTGATGAACAAGATGCTTTATTGGCAGGCTTCACATTCGCTGCCCAAATCGCAGGCAACGCTCTCCGGCACACGCTCTACGGTGATCTCGCTCGATGCACTCTTGTTCTTCATCCAGCGTGGCTGTACGCCGAAGCGGTTGATGTCCAGCGTGGACTTTTCAACCTGCGTTGCGGCCAAAGTTCGCAGGTAGTATGTTGTTTTCAAGCCTTTGTGCCAGGCAAGAAAATACATTTCACCCAGCTTCTTGCCGCTCGGCTGGGCAAGATAAAGATTTAAGGACTGTCCCATGTCAATCCACTTTTGACGGCGGGCAGCGCACTCGATCAGCCACTCTGGTGCGATCTCGAAGGCGGTGCGGTAGCAGTTTTTGAGATCAAGAGGAATGCGCTCAATTTGGGAGAGCGTACCGTCGTGATATTTGATCTCGGCCTGCATCTCGGCATCCCAAAGACCGAGCGCTTTCAGACGCTCGACAAGGGAAGTGTTGACCTGCGTGAAGTCGCCTGACAGGTTGCTCTTGACATAAAGGTTTTTGTAGGTCGGCTCGATGGATTGAGTCACGCCAATGATGTTGGAGATTGTTGCAGTAGGCGCAATGGCAAGCACGTTGCTGTTACGCATCCCGTGCTGCCGGATCGCCTCCCGAACCGGCGTCCAGTCAAGGCTGGCTGTGCGGTCAACGTCAAGCGGCAAACCGCGCTGGGCGTCTACGAAAGCTAGTGTGTCCAGCGGCAGCAGGCCCCGGTCCCATTTGGAGCCGGGGAAGGTCGGGTACGCCCCGCGCTCTCCGGCAAGCTCTGCCGAGGCTGCTAGGGCATAGTACGAAACCACTTCCATGCTTCGGTCGGCAAAATCCGCTGCTTCTACACTCGCGTAGCTGAGGCCCAGCGTGTAGAGGGCATCCTGAAATCCCATCAGGCCCAGTCCGACGGGGCGATGCCGCAGGTTGGCAGTCCGCGCCTCGGAGGTCGGGTAGAAGTTCAGGTCAATCACGTTGTCGAGCATCCGCACGGCGGTCTTTATTGTTGCTTGGAGGCACTGCGAGTCCAAGCCCTGCGGCGTCACATGCGCGGCCAAGTTGATCGAGCCGAGGTTGCAAACGGCTGTTTCCTCCTGCGAGTTGTTCAACAATATCTCGGTGCAGAGGTTGGAGTTATGAACTACCCCCGCATGGTCCTGAGAGGAGCGGACGTTGGACGGGTCTTTCCACGTCATCCACGGATGCCCGGTCTCAAAGAGCATGGAAAGCATCCTGCGCCACAGGTCCACAGCAGGAAGCCGCTTGAAGAGCTTGATTTCACCCATCTCGGTTTGGCGCTCGTATTCTGCGTAGCGGGCATCAAAGGCTTTCCCGTAGAGGTCATGCAGATCAGGCACGTCGCTTGGACTAAACAGCGTCCATTCTTCCCCCGACTGAACACGCTTCATAAAGAGGTCCGGTATCCAATTCGCGGTGTTCATATCGTGGGTGCGTCGCCGGTCGTCGCCGGTATTTTTCCGCAGCTCCAAGAACTCCTCGACATCCAGGTGCCACGTTTCCAGGTAGGCGCAAACCGCGCCCTTGCGCTTGCCGCCCTGGTTGACGGCGACAGCGGTGTCGTTGGCGACTTTTAGGAACGGGATGATGCCCTGACTTTTCCCAGAAGTTCCTTTAATGGCCGCGCCCAGTGACCGGACCTGAGTCCAGTCGTTCCCCAGCCCGCCTGCCCATTTGGACAGCAAGGCGTTGTCTTGGATACACTTGAAAATTGTACCTAAGTCATCCCCGACAGTGGAAAGGTAGCAAGAGGAAAGCTGAGAGTGCCGCGTCCCAGCGTTGAAAAGCGTAGGCGTTGCCGGCGTGAACAGAAATTGGGAAATCAGATGATAGAACTCAACGGCGCGTTCGTCTTTGTTTTCCTCACCAAGAGCGATGCCCATTGCCACGCGCATCCAAAAAATCTGCGGCAGCTCAATCCGTGTTCCATCTATTTGCAGCAGGTAGCGGTCATAAAGAGTTTGCAAGCCAAGATAAGCAAACAAATCATCGCGTTCCGGGCAAAGAGCCAGGGCAAGTCGTGGCAGATCGAAAGAAAGCATCGCTGGGTCCAGCAGCTCCGCTTGAACCGCCTGCTGAACATACTGCGGAAAATACTCTTGGTAAGTTGCTGAGACTTGGTAGGCCGCCGAGGGATGAGCGGCGGAAACAGGCTGTCGTGTTGCTTCCAGGCGAAGCTGACCCAGCAGGAGCCGCGCCGCGACAAACGTATAGGCAGGTTCTTCCTCGATCTGAGCGCGGGCTGCCATGATGGTAGATTGCGTGATTTCTGCCTGCGAAATGCCGTCGTAAAGGGAGTTCAGCGTGGCGGCAAAAAGCGACTCAGCCTGCACATCAACTCCTAAGCCTGCACAAGCCTCCTCCACTGCTGCCCGCAATGCTGCCGTATCTAGATCGGCCTCGCTGCCATCCGCGCGGCGAAAACGCAGAACGGCAGTGCGGCGCTGCTGTGCGTGCTGCTCTCGGTACAAAACGTAACGCCGGGCAACGCGGTTCTCACCGCCGAGCATCAAAACGCGCTCGACTTCATCCTGTATCTGCTCGACTTGAAGTGGCGTAGTGAGTGCCTGAGCTTCGGCGGCGCACCATGCGGTCACTGCCTCGGCGAAGCCTTCCACTTTGGCTTGCGCCGCTTCGGGAAGGGGCGCAGCAGTGGGAAGGCCCAGTTCGGCACGGAAGGCTTTCTCGATAGCAGCATGAATACGCAGGCCATCAAAAGAGGTAAGCAGGCCGTTACGCTTCTGAACTTGAAGAGCGAGCGCACGAGGAAAGTTGGAGAGAGGAGAATCAAGAACAGCGGACATAAAATTGGGTTCCTTTCATAACAGCGTCAGACCTAAAACTCGAACTGCCCGCTCCGGTCAGAAGCAGGCAGATCAGTCTAGGCATCACGAGCGTTACTCAAAGGAAGCCAGACGAACCAATGCCCTTTCATGCGGAGGGAAGATGGCGCTCATTTCGCAAGTGGGCATTCGGACTTTGGCAGTGCCTTTTCAGGACACGACGCCTTACCGTTGCGCGACAGTGCTGGATTCTCACCAGACTTTCCCCAATGTTGCAGCCGCACCACGACGGTGCAGCCTCACGAAACACAATATGTTGTTGTAATCTGCCTTTATATTAGCAGATATAGAAACTTCTGTCAAGAGGTAACAAAATAAATTATTTTTCAGATCAGTATTGACAGTTTGTGCAAAGGCCGTTATAATGCAGTTAATTAAAGAGACCGCTGGGGGTGCCGAAAACGCTAATCGTTTTTGGCTGAGAGGCGCACTGCGCTAACCCCAAGAACCTGATCCGGGTCATACCGGCGTAGGAAAGCGGCGGATAAGTCTGTTTTGCCTGCACTTCTTGTGCCTGTCAAGGCCGCTGTCCCCACTTTCGGGGCAGCGGCCTTTTTCGGTTTTCAACCAAATGCACGAGGAGAAACACATGGCATCAACTGATTTAGCTCCCGGTACTCATACCACTTCCGGCGACTACCGCTTTCCTGCTTCGCGCAAGGTCTACACGCCGGGCCGCCTTTACCCGGACTTGCGCGTTCCCCACCGAGAGATCACCCTGTCCCCAACCCACATTCACAACAGCGACCGGATTGAAGAAAACGCGCCGCTCTGCGTGTATGACACAAGCGGCCCCTACACTGACCCGGATGTCGCCGTTGATGTGCGCTCTGGCCTGAGCGCCTTGCGTCAGAGCTGGATTGAGGGCCGGCAGGGTGCCGCTTACGGCAAGTCCCAGCCAAGCTACCGGCCTGTCCCCGGCCACTCGGATCCCTCCCTCCCCATGCCGCCGCACCGCCTGGCACTGCGGGGAAGCGGGCTGGTGACACAGTTCCAGCAGGCGCGGGCCGGCATCATCACACCCGAAATGGAATACATCGCTATCCGCGAAAGCCAGGGGCGGGACCGCTCCGCTGCTGTTGGGCAGCACCCCGGCCACTCTTTCGATGCCGCCATTCCCGAAGTGGTCACACCGGAGTTTATCCGCGAGGAAGTAGCGCGGGGCCGGGCCATCATTCCCGTCAACATCAATCACCCCGAATGCGAGCCGATGATAATTGGCCGAAACTTCCTGGTCAAGATCAACGCCAACATCGGCAACTCCGCCGTCACTTCCTCGGTGGAAGAAGAAGTCGAGAAGATGACCTGGGCAACACTGTGGGGCGCGGATACCGTCATGGACCTTTCCACCGGCAAGAACATCCACGAAACCCGCGAATGGATTTTGCGGAACTCCCCTGTCCCGATTGGCACGGTGCCTCTTTACCAGGCGTTAGAGAAGGTCAACGGCAAGGCGGAAGAGCTAACCTGGGAAATCTACCGCGACACGCTCATCGAGCAGGCCGAGCAGGGCGTGGATTATTTCACGGTCCATGCCGGCGTTCTGCTGCGCTACGTTCCCATGACAGCAAAGCGCATGACCGGAATTGTCTCACGCGGCGGCTCGATTATGGCGAAGTGGTGCTTATCTCATCACAAGGAAAGTTTTCTGTATACGCATTTCCACGAGATTTGCGAGATCATGCAGGCGTATGACGTGTCGTTTAGCCTGGGTGACGGTCTGCGCCCCGGCTCGCTCGCAGATGCCAATGATGAGGCTCAGTTCGCCGAGCTGAAAACGCAGGGGGAGCTGAACCATATCGCCTGGGAGCATGGCGTCCAGGTGATGAACGAAGGCCCTGGTCATATTCCAATGCACATGATCAAGGAAAACATGGACAAGCAGCTCGAATGGTGCAAGGAAGCGCCGTTCTACACGCTCGGGCCGCTGACGACAGATATTGCGCCCGGCTACGACCACATCACAAGCGCCATCGGCGCGGCGATGATCGGCTGGTACGGCTGCGCGATGCTCTGCTATGTGACGCCCAAAGAACATCTGGGCCTGCCGAACAAAAAGGACGTGAAGGACGGCGTGATTGCCTACAAGATCGCTGCCCACGCCGCCGATCTCGCCAAAGGGCATCCCGGCGCACAAGCCTGGGATGATGCCATCTCTAAGTCCCGCTTCGAGTTCCGCTGGGAAGACCAGTTCAACCTGGCCCTGGACCCGCAGACAGCGCGGGAGTTCCACGATGAGACGTTGCCGCAGGAGAACGCCAAAGTCGCGCATTTTTGCTCCATGTGCGGCCCGCACTTCTGCTCGATGAAGATCAGCCAGGACGTGCGAAACTACGCTGCCAGCCTCACGGTCATTAAAGAAGAGACGGCCCTCAAGGAAGAGGAAGTCGAAGCGGGTTTGGAAGAAAAAGCGCGTGAGTTCCGGGAGCAGGGCAGCGAAATCTATCAGTAAGCGTCTGTGAAGGGGAAAACTAATGGCAATTATGGAATCGCTTGCGGCAGTTCCGCAAGTGGGTCACGGAGACAATTCAACGGAAGATTTGCTTGTTATCGGCGGGAAGACTTTCCAGTCCCGCCTGATGCTCGGCACCGGCAAGTATCGAAACGGCGTGGAAATGAACGCAGCTTTAGAAGCCTCCGGCTGCGAGATCGTCACTGTCGCGCTGCGGCGCATTGACCTGGACGCACCGACGCGCAGCATCTTGGATGAGATTGACTGGAAGAAGTACCACATCCTGCCGAACACAGCGGGAGCGCGGACTGCTGAGGAAGCGATCAGAACGGCGCGTCTGGCACGGGCGATGGGGCTTTCCGACTGGATCAAGGTCGAGGTCATCCCGGACCCGAAGTACCTGCTGCCCGATCCCATCGGCACGTTCGAGGCTTGCAAGGTACTCGTAGACGAAGGCTTTGTTGTTCTGCCATACATCAACGCAGACCCGGCGCTCGCCTTGCGCTTGCAGGAAATCGGGACGCACACCGTCATGCCGCTGGCGTCTCCCATCGGCAGCGGTCAGGGGTTAAAGACGCGGGAGCAGATCAAGATCATCATTGAGCAGGCGAGAGTGCCGGTGGTGGTGGATGCCGGAATTGGCGTTCCTTCCGAGGCAGCGGCAGCGATGGAGCTTGGGGCGGACTGCTGCCTGATTAACACGGCCATTGCCCGCGCCGCTGACCCAGCGGCGATGGGTGAGGCAATGCGCCTGGGCGTTGAAGCGGGCCGCAAAGCCTACCAAGCAGGCCGGATGCCGGTTCTGACCTACGCCAGCGCCAGCAGCCCGACCGAAGGCGTGGTACGGTGAAGGGAGTAGTGCAATGAAGCCAGTTCTACCTGTACCCTGCCTGATGCTGGTGACGGAGCCGTGGGCGCTTTTGCCGCAGATCGTTCGTCAGGCTGTTTCCGGTGGGGTGGATGTCGTGCAGTGGCGCGACAAAGACATGCCTAAAACAGTATTGCGGGAGCAGGCGGAAGCGATGCGTTCTGCGATGCCGGCTCCGAAGTTACTGATGACTAACCACACCGGGAAAATGCAGAAGGCTGGGGATCGGAACTTGATGCAGGCTGATGGCTTACATCTGCCGGAGTCAGGCCAGTCGGTTTCCGAAGTCCGGCAGATCGTCGGGCCGGACCTCTTGATTGGCTGCTCGGTGCATTCCGTGGAGGGTGCTAAGAAGGCGGCAGATGAAGGCGCGGATTACTTACTGGCTGGGACGATCTTTGCGTCGCAGAGCCACCCAGAAGTCGTTCCGAGGGGCTGGGTTCTGCTTGCCGAGATTGCCGCTGTGGTTGACTTGCCGCTCCTTGCTATCGGCGGGATCACGCCGCAAAATCTTGGGCTGTGCCTGGATGCCGGTACGGTAGGCGTAGCGGTGCTGTCGCCGATTATGCAGGCATCTGATCCGCAAAAGGCAGCCCAAGCCTATCGAACAGCATTAGACGAAGCATGGAGTAAAAGACAATGACATTGACGATCAATGGCGAGGCCCGCGCAACAGAGGCCGCGACAATTTTTGAATTTCTTGCCTCAATCAACCTCCCCTTGCAGATGGTAGTCGTGGAGTATAATGGCGAGATTGTTCCGCGAGAGCATTACGGCGAGCAGCCTTTGCGCGAAGGTGACACGCTGGAAGTCGTGCAGATGATGGCCGGGGGATGAAGGCTTGAGCGTACCAGATGTCGTCGTGATCGGCGGCGGTGTGGTCGGCCTCTCGATTGCCTATACTCTGGCAGTGGAGAGAGTATCGGTCATGGTCCTGGATGCGGGCGCACCGGGACAAGCCTCTGCTGCGGCTGCCGGAATGCTTGCGCCGCTGGCCGAAGCCGGACGGGAAGGGCCGTTTGTGCCGCTCGCTGTCGAGAGCCTGCGTCTTTGGCCGCTTTTTGTGGATCAACTGCGCGAGGAAACGGAAACCGCGCTCCGCATTGCCGGGCCAGGGATGTTGCGGGTCGCCCGTACCCCAGCGGAAGAAGCGGCCCTCTGCACGGCGCTTGACTGGCAGCACGGCTTCGGTCTGCCCCTGCACCATCTGAACGCCGCCGAACTCCATGCCCTTGAACCGGCGCTTGGCACCTCTGTCTGCGGCGGCGTTCTTTCACCTTTGGAGCGCCATGTCGAGCCGCGCCTGCTCCTGCAAGCACTGCGGGATGCGTGTTTAAGGCGCGGCGTCGTCATTAGGCCCGAAACAGTGACAGACTTTGAGACGGACGGAAGCCGTGTTCAAGCCGTCCAAATGGGAAAAACGCGCATCTCAGGCGGCGCGTATGTGATCGCCAGCGGCGCTTGGAGCGAAGCGCTCGGCCTTGCCCTGGGCATCCATTTTCCAATACACCCCTTGCGCGGACAAATACTGGCGCTGGGTCCGCTGCACCCGCTTCCCTTCAAGCACACGCTCTACGCGCATGGGGGCTATCTTGTTCCCCGCGACGATGGCCGGGTAATCGCTGGGGCTACCGAAGAGCTTGCCGGCTTCAATCCGCAAACAACGGATGCTGGCATTGGCTCACTTGCGGCGATGGCGGCGGCTCTCATCCCCAGACTTTCGGCGGCTCCTCAGCACAGCATTTGGGCTGGACTGCGGCCCGTGAGCGCCGATGGACTGCCCCTCTTGGGACGGCTCCCTGGCTGGGACAACATCCATGTCGCTGCGGGGCATGGCCGTAATGGTATTCTGCTGACACCGCTCACGGGCCGTCTTATGGCCGCTCACCTGCTTCAAGACACCGCTATTCCTCTTGCGCTTAACCCAACAAGATTTGGCAATCCAGCAAAATGCGGAGACAGCACATGCCCTTAACAGCCCTAACAATCGCTGGTTCCGACCCAAGCGGCGGGGCAGGCATCCAAAGCGACCTGCGTACTTTTGCGGCGTTCGGCGTTGCGGGCCTTTCCGTGATCACAGCCATCACCGTACAAAGCAGCTTGGGTGTGCAGGCGGTGTATCCTGTGGATGCAGAAATCGTCGCCGCACAGCTCTCTACTCTGCTGGAAGACACTCAGCCGGATGCCGTGAAAATTGGGATGCTTGGCGGAGCCGACCAGGTGCAAGCAGTCACAGATGTCCTGCGCCGTTTTCGCCCGGCAAACATTGTTCTTGATCCTGTGCTGTCCTCTTCCGGGGGTACTGCTCTTCTGGATGCGGCAGGGCAGCGACTTTTGCTGACGGAACTGATGCCTTTGTGTGATCTTGTCACGCCCAACCTCGATGAAGCCGCACTTCTTACGGAGTGTTCAGTCCATGATAGAAAGACGATGCACATGGCAGGGGAAGCACTGCTTTCGATGGGCGCGAAGGCGGTTCTAGTCAAAGGCGGACACCTCCTAGACAATCCCCAAGATTGGCTGTTCCGCTTGGGGAACGCCCCCGTTGAATATCAATGCTCGCGTGTTCCAACAGACCACTCTCATGGCACCGGCTGCCTGCTGTCTTCTGCCGTTGCCGCAAGTCTTGCCAGCGGCACAGAGCTAACACTCGCGGTTCACGGTGCAAAGGCAGTGGTGACGGAAGCTCTGCGTCATCCTGTGATTTTGGGACAGGGACGCGGTTACCCAGATGTTGCTGAGGCGGTGCAGAATATAGGTGCGGCTCCAAGTCGCTCACACACAGATCGGCTGGGCCTGTTGCAAGGAGTTTATGTGCTGACAGACCCGGACTTGCGCCCGGACCGGAGTGCGGAACAAGTTGCGGCAGCGGCTCTCGCGGGAGGCGCACAGATCATTCAGCTCCGCGACAAGGCGCTGCCGACGCCGGAACTTGTTGTCCTCGCTCGCCGGCTCCGGCAGCAGGTACAGGCAGGGGGCGGTCTTTTTATCGTAAATGACCGCGTTGATGTCGCTCTGGCGTCTGAGGCTGATGGCGTTCATTTGGGGCCGGATGATCTTTCCCCAAAAGACACGCGGCTGCTGCTTGGCCCAGACAAGCTGGTTGGTGTTTCGACCGGCACATTGGAAGAAGCGAGAATGGCCGCTCCGTATGCTTCCTATTTTGGCGTCGGAGCTATCTTTGGAACTCGGACAAAGCATGACGCCGGTGATCCCATCGGCATTCAGCGTATCCATGAGATCAAGGCAGCATTCCCGCATATTCCAGTTGTCGCCATCGGTGGCATCAACGCAGGTAATCTGTCAGCAGTTTCTAAGGCAGGAGCCAATGCTGTGGCAGTAGTGTCTGCCGTCGTAGGTGCCTCGGACATGGAGGAAGCCACACGCGAGCTTAACGATCTGTTTATGCAGGCAAAGAAAGCATAACAAGAAAGCATGATTGGGCCAGCGGAACCAGTTATTGTTCTATTTAGCTCTCATTGCCCGACACCTGGGTTCGGCGCGAGATGCGTGAGACCTCAAAATCGGGAAATGAGATCGGTGGATAGTTCGTAACAACGTACACCCCCGCTCCCAATTGAGAGTTTAACGCAACTTATCAGAGTACGAACTTGGAGAGTGTGACATTGGAAGCAGTTCCAGTGTCATGCTCTCTTTTTCTGTCAGTTCCACCACCTGTTCGTTTACCAGCGCAAATGCATTCGTAGTAACGAACGCGGGTGACACGGCCCTGACGGTTCGCCGGAGTCATTCTGCCGCCGCCGATGCGGCAGCGGATCATGCTGAGGAGTCGGATGGAGTTGCAGAGGGCGAGGCAATGACGCTGTTCAGATTTTTGGCGTCAGATTTTTGGCGTCAGATTTTTGGCGTCAGATTTTTGGCGTCAGATTTTTGGAGCCGGTTGTAGACACGTTTGACCAGGTAATCTCGGACGGCATCCGAAAATTGGTCTTCGTTCATGATCTTGTCGGTAATTTCCTGGTTTTGCTCCATGCGCTCGATAACTTTTCCAATGAACACATCATCAAAAGGATACTTGAAGTTATCTATGCTATTTGTCTTGGCTTGTTTGGACAAATCACGATCTCGGATTAAGTCCTCTTCGATTTGCTCAAAGAAAAGCTGATCGCCTGTCGTAAAGTCAGTTCCAAAGCGCTTGTTCAGGTCGTTGACAATAGTAGAAAGAGGCGCGGCTTCGTGCTGATCTTCACCGGTGCCGACTTCGGACGGCACTGGCAGCGCTCCCTCTCCATTGAGTGAGAGGGCTATGCTGCCCTCGCTCATCTTTTGCAGGCGGTAATACTCCAACGCCACTTCCTCGTGAAGCTGAAAACGCTCGGCCCCACCGTCGCCAAGCAGCTTCGTGGTCAGAAGGCGACCGTAGGCATAGAACTTCTCCAGCTCGGCGTCAGCAAAAGGCATAATCTGCGAGAGGAAGCTGTACAAGCGCAGAAAGGATGCCAGCAGGTGTTTATACTCTGTTTGTTCCTCACCGCTTTTGGCACGGACGCGGGCTACTGCCAGGTCTATCGCGGTGTTCAGTTCGGCATGGGTTCGAGCAGAACTCGAACCGCGTGGCTGGAAGAAGGCGCGGGCAAAAGCTTCTATCTCTTCACGGCGTGTGACTTCAAAAGCATCCATCTTGGCGCGAAGGTCATAAAGCTGATTGGGGTCTACGTCCTCTTCAATCGTCGTGCCTTTGTAGAATAGCTGGAAGGCTTCTTGAATTTCCGACGGCTCATTGGCGAAGTCGAGAATAAAGGTATCGTCTTTGCCGGCATGGGTACGGTTCAGGCGAGAAAGGGTTTGGACCGCTCGGACGCCGGAAAGCTTCTTATCGACATACATCGTGTGCAGCAGCGGCTGATCAAAGCCCGTCTGGTACTTATCGGCGACCAGCAGCAGGCGGTATTCATCGCCGGCGAATCGGTCCGGCAGCTCACGCTCCCCAAAACCGTTCATTCCAGCTTCCGTATGCTCGGTATCGTAGTCGTCTTTGACTGTTCCCGAAAAAGCGACCAGCGCCTTGATCTCCAAATAGCCTTTGTCTTTGAGGTATTGATCCACTTCCAGCTTGTAGGCAACCGCCTCACGGCGCGAGCTGGTCACGATCATGGCTTTGGCGCGTCCGCCGATCTTGGTCATCACGACACGCCGGAAATGCTCGATAATCACTTCAACTTTTTGGGCGACGTTGTGCGGGTGCAGGCTCAGGAAACGGGCTATGGCGCGGCCGGCTTGCTTCTTGTCAATGTGTGGGTCGTCTTCAATGGCTTTGGCAAGTTTGAAGAAGAGCTTGTAGGTGATGTAACCTTTCAACACGTCCAAGATAAAGCCTTCTTCAATGGCCTGACGCATGGAGTAAAGATGCCAGGCGACAGGCAGGCCATTGGGGCCGGGTGTGCCGAAAGCGGCCAGCGTTTTGGGTTTGGGCGTCGCGGTAAACGCAAAGAAACTGAGATTGGGCTGCGCGGCGCGGCGAGCCTCCATCTTGCTGACAATGACATCCTCGTAATCTTCGCCCTCAGCGTAGCTTGTCAGCGCTTCGCGGACTTTGTCGGCGGCATCGCCGGTTTGGGAGGAGTGGGCCTCGTCTACAATAACCGCATATTTTCGGCGGGGCAATTCGCCGATTTTGTCAATGACGAATGGAAACTTTTGCAGGGTGGTGATAATAATCTTGACGCCGGCTTTGAGGGCTTCGGCAAGCTGCTCGGAGTTTTCATCAATCTTAGCGACCACTCCCTGTTTATGCTCAAATTGGTAGATGGTGTCTTGAAGCTGCTTGTCCAGAACGCGGCGGTCTGTAATGACGACAACGCTCTCAAAGACGGGCTGGTCATCCGCGCCGTGCAGGCTGGAAAGGCCGTGCGCGAGCCAGGCAATGGAGTTGCTTTTGCCGCTGCCGGCGGAATGCTGAATGAGGTAGTTCTTGCCGGGGCCATCAGCGCGGACATCGTGTTCCAGACGCTGCACGACATCGCGCTGGTGGTAGCGAGGAAAGATCAGCGACTCTCGCTTGATTTTGCGCCCGCCAAAGCTGACTTCATCCTGCTGCAAGTGCATGAAGCGGCCCAGAATGTCCAGCAAAGAGTCTTTGGTCAGAATATCCTCCCAAAGATAGGCGGTGCGGTGGCCGCTGGGATTAGGCGGGTTGCCTGCCCCCTGATGGCAGCCTTTGTTGAAGGGCAGAAAGCGTGTCTCGCGGCCGCTCAGCCGCGTGGTCATCCAGACTTCATCCGGGTCTATGGCGAAGTGGACCAGGGCGCGGCGCTTGAAGGCGAACAGCGGCTCGCGTGGGTCTCGGTCCTCCATGAACTGCCGCCTGGCATGGTCGGTGGTTTGGCCGGTAAACTGGTTCTTTAGCTCTAGTGTCGCAATCGGCAGGCCATTCAGACACAGCGCCATATCTACCGAGTCGTGAGGGCGCTTTTCGCTAAAGTGGAGCTGGCGCATCACTTGGAGGCGGTTCAGGCCGTACAATCGGTGCGTTTCTTCGTTCAGGCCGCTGGCAGGCCGGAAGTAGGCGAGGTGGAAGCGGACGCCGTAGTCTATCAAGCCGTTCCGCAGCAAATCCAGCGTTCCCCGGCTGTCCAATTCTTTGATGAGCCGCGCCAGCAGCCGCTCTTCCACGGCGGCCCCATGAATGGCGGTAAGCCGTTCCCATTCCTTCGGCTGTGTCTCCTGCAAGAAGCCAAAGAGGGTCGGCAGGTCCAGCGCAAGTTCCCGGCTCCACTGCGCGTTCACCCCCGGCGTATAACCGCCGTGCTGGATAAGGTGACGCTCGATCAGCTCTTCAAAGGCGCGTTCGGTTGTGGTAGTGTTAGTCATGGGCTTATGCCATCATTTTGCAGTGGAAGCTACTCGGCAAATTCGCTCTTGTGGCGCTGTATTAGACTCAATAGGCTGGAACGCCGTTCGCTCAAGAAAGCAATGACAGCATCGGTTTCGGGCGGTGTCATGCCATAGGGCGCGGCTTCCCGGCAAACATCTTCGATGAGATAATCCGGCAGATTGTTGATCCTCTGCATCCACGCGCTTTCCATCAGGCTTTGAACAGAAGTAAGCGACTTTAGGCAGTGACCGGGAATGCCGAGATGGTTTTTCACGCTGCCGGTCAACCGCGCCTCCGCCTGGTTTGCTGTTGCTCCAAGAAGAGCGCATTCATGGTCAAAGAGCAGCAAATACGGTGTTTGACTGTCGGCATCAAAGAAAAGGTTGTTCCGGCTCCGGTCACTGTTCGCGATGAAGATGCCGAATAAAACAATTCCAGTGCATACAGTCGGCAAAGCCATTACGCAGTCTTCAGGGACAACTGGTGGGAACCGCTCTCCGTCCTGGCTGAAGTCGAACGCGGCATACAGAAAGTTTTGGTCATCCCATTCTCTCTCAATAACGATGCCTCCTGCGACAGGCAGCCCTAACCAATCCCCCAACTTTTGGTAGATAAACTCGTTGGGGACGCAGTAAGGGCTAATTGCCGAGTTTGACTTTGCCCGTGCCGCTAAATCCGCGTAGTGAGCACCCGATGTGCTGCCTTTGACTCGCTCTTCGCGCACATTAATCCGACGTGCGGTAAACCTAGTTCCCCTGTCTCTCATGCGGGGGCACTGACCAAATCTTGCGGCACTCGCAGCGTATGAACCTCTTTGACGAAGGGAACCGCGCCGAAGCGCCCGCTCAGGTATCCTTTTTCAATCTTCAGGTCAGGCCGCGTCTTAAACTCGACCAGAGAGTAAAGATGCGAAGCGCCGCCGTTGTCCTTTTCCACGAACCAGACTTCATCACGGCGCAGCAGGTCCAGGTCAAGCAGGTTGGCATCATGGGTCGTAAAAATCAGATTGCTCTGCAATTGATCGCCGTCAATCGCCGCCTGGACAAAGAAGCGTGACAGGAACGGGTGAAGCCGGCGATCCAGCTCATCAATGACCAGCACTTGATCCGGGTTCTGTTTGAGCAGGAAAAGAGCAGGAACAAGGTTCGCGATCCGCTGTGTGCCGTCCGACTCTTCTTCCATACTGAGTTCCACAAGCTGCCCCTCTTTGCCCCGGTGCAGCATTTGGAGGAGAACCTGCACGATTTTATTGTCTGCCCCACGCTTCAGTGTGAGGCGTTCTTCTTTCGGACCATAAACATTCAGCGTCACCGCATCCGCTGCTTTTAGCTGCGCTTCGAGTTGTTCCCTTGCCATAAACATTGCAGCAGGCAGTCTCTCCATATCAAAAACCGCTTCTCTGGTTTTCACCTGCTCCACCCCCGTTCCGGTGGCCTGAAGAACTGCCTGCAAGAAAGCAGTAAGCGCTTCGTCTTCATGCACGTTCATTTCCAGATGTACCGCCGGGGTTTCCGCAGACAGGATCAGCAGGCTTTTCTGGAACCACTCGATGACGGGCTGGATTTCAGTGACATTTCGCTGCAAGGCTTCGGAAAGGAAAAGCTGGTTAGGCCGCGTCCCTTCCGCGACAAACTCAAGAAACTGTGCTCGTTTTTTTGCCCGTCCCGTGAGCGCCGCTCCAAACTCAAACTCGTTCTTGCCATCAGGCTCTAACGCTCGCTGAAAGAGAAGCACTTCGCGGCTTTTCGGTGTCGCAAACAGCCACTCTTCCTGAACGGACACCTTATCCAGCCTGAAGCCGTAGTTGTACAACACGCCCTGCGCGGTGAAAGTGAACTCGAACTTGCTGGGGCGGCCAGCGTCTTTTCCAAGCTTAAACGGGCGCACCGGGATTGCCTCCCTGCCGCGTGTTCCCTCGATAATCAGACTTTTCGCGAACTGCATCGCTTGGACAAGATTGGACTTGCCTGCCCCATTTGCACCGTAGAGGGCGGCGATCCGCAGCACGGCTTCGCCTTGACGCGGCACATTCGGCACAAGATGCGAGGGGTGCTGGTCGCCGCCTGCCGCGACCATGCTGAAGATTTGTTCTTCATCGAACGACAGGAAGTTTCCTACGGAAAATTGTATCAGCATAGGTATATCATACCATTTACTGTGCCAATTCACCCAATTTGGAAATAAAACCGCGAAAAGCACATTTTCAGCGTTCGGTCTCTGTAGATGCCTTACGTCAACCTCCCCCATCACTGCCGCTGAGTTGAGAGCCTGCCGGCCTTAGAGACTGTATAGAAAGTCCGTTAGATTCCCCCTAGCCCCCACCACCGTTTAAATAGGGCGGGAAACCGGACATAAGAGCGGAGCGGCCTGTCCTTCTCCTGTCCCCCCATTATTGGGGGCTAGGGGGAATCTGGACGGTACTGATTAGAACCTTTTTACGCAGTTTCTTAGCCGACTTCCGGCAGTTGCCGGAAGCTGCCGGAAGTCCTACCCGTTCCGCACGTCAATTCTGCCCGTCACCGCCGCCGAGAGGAGCGCCTGCCGGTACTCGCGCACTTTCTCAATCTGGGTGCGGGTAATCAATGTTCTGTGACGGCAAGGCGCTCCATGACCTGAGCCGCACGGGGCATATCGGCGACATTGACAATAGGTGTCACTGAGTTCAGAAGATCAATCGCTTTGCCAATATCCGGGTCGCTATAATCTTCTTCTTCCGCGAGTATCAAAGCGGCTGTGTGGGCGCGGTTCGTCACGTTTTCTTCAATGACTTTGTCGAACTTAAAAGCTGCCGCATCCACGCGGCTCCAAAAGGCATTAGTGTGTCTGACTTTCTTCCAGTGCGGCAGTGGGAACTGATCATAGACGCCTTGAACGCTTCCATTTTTCAGCACATAGTCGAAGCGGAACTGTCGCTCCATGTCGCCGATTTGGCAGGGAATGGCGTAGTCATGCAGCAGCTTCACTTCCGGAGGCAGCGGCAGAGTGTCGAAAATATGATTGCAGCGCTGTTCCAAGCTCGGCCCCTCTGCAAGAACAGCCGCCTCATGGGTTCCGACCAGCTTTTGGAAAACCAGCTTTTGGAAAAGCTGTCCGACCAGTTTCGGCAGTTCGTAGGCAGGAACGGGATCAAGCAAGAAGCCGCCGTCCACCAGGACAAAGTTTCCCTTGCTGGAGGCTTTCAGCTTTTCCAGCACTTCCGGTCCGGCTCGGCGGGTGACGCCATTGATCCTGCGCTCTTCCGCTTGGTCAATCGTCTTGCGCCAAAAGCGGACCCATTGGCGATAGGCGTTGAGGCTTTGGAAGAAGTCAGGCTTGCGGCGTCCGTCTACCTCGCCGGGCCGCTCCGGGTATTCCGCGAGGAATTGTGCGGCCAGGCCGTCCGGTGTCCAGACGATGACGCCGACATTGCGCGGCTCGAAGCGCTGGAGATCGGGAATGTATTTGGCGACTAAGAATTGAGCGTTGGTCATGGCCTTCGTGTCCTCGTGTGCGCCGAAGCAAATTCGTTTTCATGCTCATGCACAAGATGATAGAGATTATAACGCCTTTGCTTCAAGAATGCGACGGCGGCGGCGGTTTCTTCCGGCGTCATGCCATAACGCGCCGCTTCCCGGCAGGTTTCTTCGATGAGATAATCCGGCAGCCCAAGAAATCTTTTCATCTATTCGCTGTTTGTCAGGCTTTGGGGGGTCACCCGTGATTTCAAGCAGTGGTCGGGGATGCCAAGCTGATCTACGACGCTGCCGGTCAGCCGGCCTTCCGCCTGTCCGGGCGTGGCTCCCAGCAGGGCCAGTTCATGGTCAAACAGCCGCATCTCCGGGGGCTGGCTGCTTTCGTCTAAGAAGAGATTATTTTCGGAGCGGTCGCCGTGGGCGATAAAGACGTCAAACAAAACAATTGCCGCGCAGAGTTCCGGCAACTGCCGCAGGCAGTCTTCCGGGACAACCGGCGGCAGGCTTTCGTTTTCCTGGCTGAAATCCAGCGCCGCGTACCAGAACTTCGGGTCGTTTCCCGGAGCCGTGATGACCGTTCCCGGCGCGATGGACAACCCTAAGAACTGCCCCAATTTCGCGCAGATATACTCGTTCGGCACGCAGTAGGGACTGACGCCGGAGTTGCATTTGGCCCGCGCCGCCATTTCTACATAGTAGCTTCCCGCCGTGCCGATGTTGAGTGCGCTGCCAAACGTGACGACCCGGTAAGGCATTATGTCGCCGCTTCCGCAGTCATCCCGCGCACGTCAATCTTCCCCGTCACCGCCGCCGAGATGAGCGCCTGCCGGTACTCGCGCACTTTGTCAATCTGGGCGCGGATGGCCTGCGCGATGCCGTCCAGGCTGGCCGTCTCGCGGTCTAGGTAAGCAACAATGGCACGTTGTTCTTGAAGGGACGGCACAGGACATTCTGTGTTTGCTAGATACTCATGTTCAATGCTTTCGACTGTCGCACCTGCTTTGCGCCATAGCGTCAGCAGCGCGTTCTGATTGCCTCGCACGAGCAGGGTAAAATATGCCGGCTCCATGCGGCGACCAAACAGCACGGCTTTCATATCCTGATTGAGCGACACCGCGTTGACGTTCATCGCGACCGGAATGGTGTGTTTAAGAATGCCGGATCGAACGACCATTAGAACCGTACTGGCAGGAACCATACTTGTCGCGCTCGCCGTGAGAGCTTCGCTAGTGATGTGGTCTTCCGTGTCTTCGATTAACTCTGACTTCATGTCTTTGGGCGAGACCCACGGGATGTCTCCTGCCCAAAAATCTAGGTTTTCTTTTGCCGGAGTGCCGCCGCCTGCGAAGTTTGCCAAGAACTTCAGCGGCACCACTTCCCAATGCCTCGGCACGTCCCTTAGCCAGTCAATCCCCGACGGTTTGAGCGGGGCTGCCGGGTCCACTCCCCGCGTCACGGCCTGACTGATGAGCGCCTGCCGCTTCTCGGCGAGCAGTTCCAGTTGGCGTTCTTTGAGGGCCAGCACGCCGTCGAGTTCGGCGGTTTTGCGGTCGAGGAAGGCGGCGATTTGCTGCTGTTCGGGGAGGGGTGGGAACGGCGACGCTTCATTTAAATAAGCATCTTCATCTAAATTCTGAATGCCTGTCGTTTGCTTAATGGAACGAGTGTTAAGTCTTGCTGCGTAGGCCGCAGAGTGGACGTAGCAAAAGTACCGTGAAGCGGCTTTCCTGCCGGGTTGCAAGCGTGCAACGAAATTAGAGCAGACAGCAGCAATATCGTGGTCGAACCTCACCACAAAGCCAACTGGCTGCAGCTCTCCACCCCCCGATTTTTCGAGTAAAAGATCGCCTTTTTTGACAACGCGCCCCTTTTGCTCAGATTTGGGGATGTTGCGGAGAGTAAATTTATCCAGTTTCACCATAT
>JAABUO010003589.1_pt1 | contig 18465 bp, 12 predicted proteins | sample 5559291 | NCBI WGS metagenome assembly JAABUO01 (sample SAMN10711878, study PRJNA513372) | rock metagenome | isolation source: Antarctica rocks | place: Antarctica: Victoria Land, Finger Mt sud | reverse complement strand
GCGGATTTAAAATGGGCCCATTTTAAATCCGCGCCGGCGTAAAAGCACGGGCATCATGCTGTTTGCACTTGCTTTGGCAACTCCAACTAAAGCTGAATCAGAATGCAGATTTTTAAGTAGCTTGGATGCATGATCATGGCAGACATTGGGGCACTTGATTAATACAACCCACGGTCAGTGCTCAGGAATGTCATCAACTTTGGTTGTTGTACATGCCATTCAGAATTGGAGGCAGTCGACGGTCAAGCTGTTGATGGTGGAAACACTGGTATAGCTGAGGGTGCATGCAAGATGCATTCCAGCACCAAGTGGGTATCCACCCAGATATGCTGAATGCCCTGCAATGGCATGAATCCTTTACACACACCAGAAAACCAAATGGTTGAAGCACAGCAGCAATGCCCGATGCAGCATCCAAGCAAAGGTTTTTTAAAATGTACTAGCTGTAAGAATGTCATATGCAATACTAGACTAGTGCTGATGCAAAGTCAGTTACTGACACTGCCTCCGCAACTATGTCAGCAGATGTTCAAGCTCTTACTGGCAAGTTGCTTGGTATACTCACATAAGGAAAGCAAAAGGCAGGCAAAGCTGCTTGAAAAATTACTTTTCCCTGTAGCCTCAGCAACCTAGCATGCAGCTTTGCCAATGGCTCCTCAAGTTAACTCATGAGCAGGCTGACAACAACCCACTGACCAATGATCTGGTAATACTTGTTCATGATGGACAGGTAGCCACCTGAATACCGGTCTCCATCAACACATACTGATTTGCTATGTTGATGAAAATGATCAGCACATGTGTACAAGCTGTCTCTCCAACCAATGATGCCATGAACCGGTTGAAGTCGCCCTGCTGTAGAAGAGAGGTAGGTGAGATGACAAACACATTTCTGAAATAGTGCCGCTGCGGCACATAACCATCTCTGGCTATCACTGAATGTCCCCCACACTCTGCAGCACAATGTGCAAGGTGTCAGTAGTGATAAGTGATGTATTGCAAGCCATAGCAAGTAAGATTTCAGGACTATCACAACTAAAATGCACACTGTTGAGACAACATGCTTCTCAGGCAGGAAAGCTGACAACTGCTATCACTAACTGTTGTCAGCCAGAGCAACACCACAACTGCATGTCTATGTGGTGAAACTGTGGGCTATAGCAAACAGTGTAGGCAACTGACCACATTTTACATGACATGCTAACCTCTCTTCTCAGAGCCCTTGGAAGGCTTGGAAGCAGAGTCCTTGACAGCACAGAATGCTTCCTGCAAGGTGCGCTGCGCTAACTTTGCCCTGACACTGGGGGCAGTAGGCTGATTGACAGGCTGCCCCTGACTGCTGCTGCCTTGGCCAGCAATTGTGCTGGCCTCGATGATTGATGACGGGGCAGGAGAAGAGGGGCCGTGGGGGTTAGGGGGGGGGGGGTGGGGGGGGGGGGGGGGCTGGCAACACAACAATCGTGTTGACAGGTACGATGTCTTCCTATTGTCACATTGAAAACCGCAGCAAGCTTCACAAATTCCTTACGAGCACACCTCCATCAGCAGCTGAAGAGGCGGAACAAGGATCAAGATGCAGGCACTTGGGGCCCAGCAGCGTATGCAACCTACATGTTGACAGCTCTGACAAGCTAATCTGAGGCAGATTTGCACCTTAGTGACAGAGATTCTGCACTTGTCAGCGCCTGAATAGAATGTCATACTGCTCAGTCCACACATACTGACAGCCATCCCTGTGTTCTGCTCTGTCTATCTGAACTTCCTACCTGCCTCTCAACACTGCAGGACACCCTACGTTGGAATCTCAGCAGCTGAGCAGCTGCAGCCACATGCAAAGTCATGTTATCTTGATGTCTGCACACTACCCTAGTTTGCTGATGCACAGCAGAAGGCATTCAGCTGGGGCAACAAGATCTACTGGCTGCATGTGTCTTCTATTTCTTGCTGTCTTCTATTGGGGTATTCATTTCACTATAATGGTGTTGCTTGCAGGCTCAATGCACATCAGGTGCTCATGACCAACTGCCAGTTGGCATGACGCACCTGTCTGCCATTCAGCATACATTGCTTTCACCGTCATCTCATGCCTCAGCTGCTGCTATGTGGTGCACACAAGCTGAGCTGCAAGCACACAAGCTGCCTGTGGGATCTGGTCACACCTCACACTCTGCCCTGAAGCCCCCACCACAGGTGTAGCAGCTACGCATGTACAGACAGATGCTGGCTATGCCCAAGCCTCAACATTGTTCTTTAGGGTGCTCCTGTTCATGTGAGCAGTTCCCGGGTGAGCTGCGCTTGTCTGCAATGGATCCAGGTGTGATTTCAGGGACTACAACAGCAGCCATCCAAAATTGGCCTGTCGTGCACAAGGTGCTGGCTGGGCCCCAAAGCACAGGGAACCCACATCAGCAGCCAGCATGGTGTCGGTCAGATGCTGAGCCTGCAAGTGCAGATGCGGTTGATACATCAGCATAGCAAACATCATGTTTGTCATTGATAAGAGGTGGAGTGCAGTCATGAGCAGGACCTGCAGGCTTTGCAGTCGTGAAGTCGTGAAGCCTAGCTGTGTACAGGCATTGTCTAGCAAATCACATGCTCTTGAGCGCCATGCTGCATCTGCACTTTGTATGTTTGCAATACTAGGCAGCCCTTGCCCAGCTCTGCATAGTCTCTTGCTGAGTATGCGACATTGCCTATGACGTCAACCTCTCTCCTGTATGAGGAAGAGACCCCTTGACTGCTAATTGTCATAGTACTGAGTTGAAGGCATCAACACACGACCTTTACCTCTCCCTTCCCTGCCTCTCAGCGGCGCCTGCCCTCCCAAAAACATTTTGCAGCTCCACCATCATGTCCTTTGGTCCCTGATTTGTCACAGCTCATTTGACATGACCTTCCAATTATAGGATTGCCATGTACCCAAGATAGGCTGGCACATGTTAGTCCCAATGCAGGCAGTCCCGATGTTTGATGTGTGGATGAGCTGCACTGCGGATGTAGACAATCACAGTGATTGGCCTTGTTTTGGAATCCTTTTCCCATCACATGCCAAGAGTAGCCTGCAAGCCGGGTGTCGTATGTCAAGGCCCACTGATTTTTTTTGTAGTACTAGTATGATGTATGTAACGTATGTGCGATGCATGTTGCAGATACGACTGGACTATTGCGGTGTGTTTGATGATACACATAGGTTAAAAGCACCCTTGGTCATCATGTGCGACTCCATCAACCAGCAGAAGTTGCTCACCCCACCATAACATTCAGTAGTGTTAATACAAGCACTACATTTTAATTTATCGCTTGAACGAGTGTAAATTTCAACTTACACGTCATCTTACTACTTGTGCTGTCAAAACAAGCTGAGCCCTCGATCTTTGCAAATCCATGTGACGCCGTCAGACCATTCCACGGGGAGCATTTGCTGTCATGCATACCCGCACATTGCAAATATCGACAGCCGGCCGACTGGCTTATGTCAAGAGCAGTCAATCATGCCAGCATCTGGTATAAGCACATGCCAGAGGAACATCACACGTTTTACTTGGTAAAGCATGTCAGAAGATCTACATGAATGGCGCAACACAGACCTATCTGCTAACCTGCATCTTGATAGTACAGCAGAGGGGCTTACACTGGCTTGATGAAGGCGCGGGATTTCTACGAGGCATGCAGCTACGCATGTTGTACCCATGCATTACACTTCATGCTCAAGCTTTGTGTGGACTTATGGGACTGCCACCAGCAATGCAAACAAATATACAATTGAAGGGCATTGCCTCTGAACATGGAGACTGTGATCATATCCTGATAAGCTGAACACGTCAGACTATTCTGCCTTGGCTCTGTCCAGTTCTTGCTGAATGGCTCTATCAAGAACCTGCACGAGTAGTGCAATGCCATGTGCTCATCGTATGTCAAATGTGTGGACAAGCTACCATGCCACGTGTCATTGTGCAAGATGTTCTGTCAGAATAAGCTCACAAGAGCAGGTACAACAATGCTTAGCAATGCAATGCTGCAGTGCTGCTTGGTTTGCACGCCAGCTTGATCAAGCAGCACCTTCAGGTCTACTGCATACATACTGCGCTGGTTGACAGTTCAGCTGCAGAAATCAACATGCACAAGATTTAATGCACCATGCAGCCATTTGCATGTAGGCAGCATGATGTTGACAGCAGATAGAAGCAATATAACTGCACGGGCGCACCTCTTTTATGAGAGACTTGCCGGCAACACCACTCATGACTGCAAGAGACAGCTCCCCGCACAGCATGGCTGGGTACTGGTGTGGGGGTGGGGAACCCCAGCACCTTCTTACCCGTTCACTCCCATCGCCATCATTGCCAAATTGGCTTGTGCTGCCATTGATGGCTCCTTCTTGATACGCTCTATGCAGATCAAAGCTATCAAACCAATGCTGTGAGGCGGACATTTCCCCCAGTACAGCATCATTTTCAGTTGAAGGGAGTACTGCAGCTGTGACAAGAGCTGAGTCCTGGTCAGACGCCTCTGCAGCCCCTCCAATGCTTGCAGCAGTGGCAGAGGTGCTGGAGTGTTGGTGGTGAGCAGTGACCATGTGGTGTGGTAGCTGCGGTGTAGGCAATGCCTGGTGATGACAGCTGGCCAGTGTGAATATAAGCCACTCCTCCAGTGCCGTATCAGTCATGGCATCAGCAGAGGTGACAGCATCTGATGTGCTGGCTGCGCCTTGTATGAGCATTTGGTCAATGCCTGCCCAATGCAAATGCTCAGCCAACCAGCAACCCTGTGTGTACATCAACTTGACTGTGACTGCTGACTCAGGTTCAACAAATGACCAAGACCAGCTTGCATTGTAAGGTGCATACAAGACATGCAAGCAATAGTCTGCTGTTTGCAGAACAGCAGGATTGGGACATGACACAACATAAGGAACAAGAACAAACAGTGCTCAATGTGCATACCTCTCGCAAAGGTAGCCAGTACCCGTCTGCCTTGTTGAAGATGGGAGTGTGGGGCAGAGCATCCCCCTTCCCGCATCTCATATCTTGTCTCAATGATGCCAAGCTCCAACTTCCGAGACTCATGTGATCAGAAGACTGGATATGGTAGTCCGCTGCAACATACAATGCAGTTTGTCAGAGCAGACATGTGATATGACAACAGTCTATTGCAATGGAACTCCTACACTGTGTGCACAGGCATACAGAGTGCTGGTCATAGCACAGACCATCACATACGCATTGAGCAATGCTCTGCATGGTGTTAAAAGTCTGCAATATTGTCCAGATGCTGTGTGGTCTCCTGTGTGAAGCTATGCTCGACATTTGACGGCAGCTGAAATCCGACAGCGCAGACCTGGCTCAGGGTCTGGGTAATAGGCAGGCCGCTGCAGGTGTGGAGTTGCTGGGGTGGGTGGGGGCGGGGGCCTGCTGGGGGGTGCAGGGTGGAGCGCCTCATCCTGCTGCTGCCAGTGAGGCTGCTGGTGCACTTCAGATATGTTGACATGTTGCTGACCTGTCAAGCAGCAGACCAAATCCTAGTCACTCTGCTTTTGCAGGTCAACATTTTTAAGAGCTTGGTATAGCACTATGCCCCAGCCGTGAAATGCAAGCAAATATGCTTGTAGTGATGACTGCCGTGCAGTGCAAGAGTCAGACTTGTCTAGGAGGCGGGCACAACCAGATGTATAGCTTATGACACAGCCACCGGAATGTTGTTGCAGCCGTCCTTGTCTTGATGGCGTCCAGCCAAAAGGCTTCCAGGCACAATCAGCTCCAAGAGCAGGCCGCTCAGTGCCCACAACAAGCAAGTGATGCAATGCAACTCGCAATGCATCCCAGGTAAGGCTCAAGACTGGTGAAGCATTGCTGACCTGTGCTGTCCAGATGAGGAGGCCAGTGTGGCTGGGCTGTGGTGGTGACCTGGTCAGTGTACTGCTGCTCTGTGTTGGTGGTGTGGGACGGAGCAGCAGGCGGCTCCAGGTGGCCACAAGTGCCCCACTCTGATGCTGACTCTGACCTGCAAAATTCCTCCCACCCTGGAAGACACCAGCGCTTTTGCCATCTGCGACAAGGCCTGCCCAAGCAAGTTGCCAAGGATAGGTTGACATGTCATTGTGTGACATTCCTTTGCTCACTACCACTGATTGCTGACCATGACTTCTGCTCCAAGAAGAAGCTCTAACAACACTTGCCAGCATTGTGACCATCATCAGACAGCAAAACAGAACCTTCGCAGCAGCAATGCATGCACCATTTGGCAGGCAGAGCATGTAAGTGTGAGCAGACAGTGGCAGCAGGAAGAAAACCTGCAGATGCCATTCTATGGGGGGTGGTGGACCAGCTGCCAGCAGGGGATGCAGGCCGGTGGGACAAGTCCCACAAGTCGTACAGGAAGCCTCCTGGAGCTAGCTGGTCGATGGGGCCTGCTGACGCCCCTCCAGTCCAGCCCTCACTCACATCTGCGCATGGAAACAAACAAGTGGCAGCCAGCATTGCATGAAAATGCTGTGCTGTGTAATTGTGTCTTGCAATGATCTGCCAAGTGTACTTGCAAGCATAACGACAAGCAAACAAGACTTGTGGCTGCACAATAGGATAGTGGAAAATGACATCGGCAAAGCTGTAAGACTGAGATCCCATCGTGCATTTCACACCTTGACCATAAGAAACAGAGCTGCATATCAGCATTGTCACAAACAGCAGGAACTGCATATTGCAGTACAATTTATTGTAGGGCAAGTGCATTGAAGTAGCCAGTGTCAAAGCATGTAGTCTGATGGGCATGTTTACTTCAATGTCAGCCGGCCGGGTTTTGACATACCAGGGGAGGTGGAGGGTGAGTCACATGTGGCTCCCTCAGGATGAGGCAGGAAGGGGAAGAGCGGCATAGGCAGCAGCAGAGGCTGAGCAGGCCGGCCTAAACAAGCTCTCCTGCGGGGATCCCGACTGTCATCCAAGCCTGGCTCCCCTGCCTCTGCCTTCTCTCTTGACAAAAGCACTGTCACCGTATTTGTCTGCACCAACTCCACATTCGTTGCAACTGGCCCTGTTCTGTGTCCTTGACCCTTTGAAAAACTTGACCATCATAAACTTAAATGCAATGGAGTTTCTCACGGTTCAGATGGGCATGAAACCTTGGAACATGAAATTCGCACAACATGGTAGTGGTCTGAAGACATAGGACTATGCTGTGGCTAATCAATACGCAGTCACTTCCTGTTCAGTGCATATTAGAGAATAGCATTAGAGAATAGCATTTATGCCTCAACAGAAGGCAGTGCACAAACAAGCCTGCTGTGAAGCTGCCTCAGTACTAGATCTGCCTCACCTTTAGATCAGAGACCTGCTGCAGCCCTTCTCGCAGTGTGCGGTCCAGAGGCTCAGCAGGGGGCCGCAAGCCATCCCCAGCACACTCAGGAGGCTCCCACCCCAGCGGCAGCTTCCATTGGGGCTGGAAGTCGGGGTCCTGATGCAGCCAGGTAGCAGGAAACAGCATGTTCACCACTTGCTGCTTCTTGGCATCTGGTAGCCATTCAGGCAGGTCCTGCAGTGTACAATGGATGCGTCACTCATTTCAGCAGCCTTGTTGGATAACATATACTGCTGTATACATGACAGCACTGCAGATAGCCTGCCAAGTAGCAATGATCCAGCTCAAGGTGACTGGTGCTTCAATTGCAAATTATGCTATAATAGCAATCCGAAAGTACAATTGTGCAGCACTCTTCTATCAGGAGCAAAACTCAATGCTGTTCTTTGGTGTTGTGCTTGCACAGTTTGAGTGGACAGAGGCAGTGGATATAAGAACAATTTGCACATGCAGCTCTCATACAGCGTGCCCAGGACCTGATGAGCAGGTAAAGTAGCAGCAGCATGGGACAAGGATGAACCTGGCGTGTGACAAGGAAGCCAGGTGAGGCTTCCCTGCTGTCCTCATCCAGGTTGCCAATCACCCTCACACCATCTCTCATGGCTTCAAGCACCTGCCTGTCACCAATAGCCTCTGCTGGCTTCCCATAAGCACCTAGCAGCTTGACCATCATTTGGTCCGTGTCCCAGTCCAGTTTTTGTGCCCTGACATGAGCTGCAGCTTCCTGCTCAGATTTAGACAGGCAATGTCGGCGACGTCTGTCTGACTCTGTCAAGGGTGGTGAAGCTCTGTAGGCATGTCTGTCTGTGCAGGGCAAATCTTTAGCAACACGGGCCACATGTGGGGGATAGCCATTATCCATGTCACGAAAGGAGTGTCCACAGTCATTACGTCTGTTGGATCGTAAGGGTACATCCCGATCATGGCTGTGACGGTCATGATAGGTGCCCCTGTGACGATGACCAGCATGAGGGGCGTCATGCTGTAATGACTCACGATCACCACTTGAGAGCTGTGAAGTTTGAGCCAAGCTACCATGCTGGTGCAAGTCAGAAGACAAAGATGAGGCTTGCATGCTGCTCAGGTGAGACAAGGGCAGGGCAAGCTGTGTGCTATGGTTGACGCCTGGCATTGCTCTGCCTGAAACCTGCACTACATCTCTGTCACCATTGTGCCATCTGTCTGACTGCCAGTCATCCAAGTGAGGTGCTGTATGGCCGCCCTTTTCCATGTTGGGGTGGGGCCCCTGTGGCTGTAGGACTCTCCTGTCCATAGGAGATGGTGACATGGACATGGAAGGCTCCCAATCTGAAGGCAACCTGCTTTCAGATGGTGGCCTGTTGGCATGAGCATCATTGGGCAGTGTTGCATGCTGACTGGACCTGATGGAAACAGACTGACTGCTTTCTCTAGGTTCTCCAGGTCGCAAGGCAGCTAGCTTAGCAGCCTCTCTCCTGACCTCCATAGTGATGACCTGCTTTTCCCTGTAGCTTGGCTGTGGTGCCTGCCGTGACCTGTGCACACGCGCTTGACTGGATGGCACGTCTGGCTGCCATTGGTCATTGCGTGAGCGTTTGGCATATCTGTTAGTCTGTGCATCTGAACTCTGACTGCGTTTCCGATCAAGCACATGTGCAGATAAAGGTGGAGCATCTTCAAACTGTCTACGAACACGACGAGTCTCTGTATGACGCTCCACAGACTGCCTGCTCCTTCCTGCAGCATATGATCTCTGCTGAGTATGGGAGGTACCCCTGACAATATCATGTACAGGGCTGCGCCTGCCAGGCTTGGTTCTGGGACTCTGTTGAGCAGCCCTGTCAGGACTGCATCTTCCCTCCCTGGGGCTGCACTGGACAGGCCTGGCTCTGGGGCTGCTTGGAATCGGCCTGTCTGGATCTGACTGACTGCGCTCATCATTGGCGATCCTGAAAGCTGCAGACGCTTTGGCTGTATCAGTCATGGGGACACCTGCCAGATCAGCAGCAGCAGCAGCTGCATGCTCTGCTGCAGATGGGTCAACTTCTGCTGCTGATGCTGTCCTGTTTGATTGAAGCTCAGCCTGCACTGTTGCGGCTTCCGGATCAAGGGAGGCAGAAGCATGTTTTGTAGCAAAACCAGCAGAAACGGTGGAAGCACCAGGTGGCAGTGGCTTGACCAAATTGACTGCTGCTGGATCCAGCTGAAGAGGACGAGCTGGCTGACTCATTGGATCAGCTGCCAAATCAGCTGTCTGGCCCACATCTTGGTCTGACTGCAGAACTTGCTGGAGAGCCAGCTGTTGGGCTTGGACAGCAGCAGTTTCAGAATGAGAAGCAGCAGGAAGAGCAGCGGCAGCAAAAGCAGCAGGCTGGGCAGGTGCAGAAGCTGGCTCTTGCACAGGCTGATGTGAGCCTGTATGATGAAGTTGATGGGCGGACAAGGACACTGAGGGTGGCTGAGATAGGAGTTGCCCTGGTGATCTTTCCAGCTGTCGCCCAGGCAGCTTAGGAGCATCCCTCCCTAAGACAGGAGATCTGGTTGTTGGCCTGCAACCACCAGAAAATCTGTATTTGCATATCACGAAGTGATGATGGGACCAGTCAGATGCAACGGCTGCATGACATTCAGAAATCACAGATCCTGTGCCAGAGGCTGATGTGTGCACATGTGTTGTACCTTGACATTTTTGTTGCTGCCAGGAACATAGAGCACCATGCTGACATTGAACATACACATGCAGATATATTCACATAGACATGCTCAACAAAGACAGTACATTACACTTGGGGATAGGGGGATGCATAGAATGTGAGCTGTACCTATCTGTGATTTGTCCCTCTTCCTCGTGGCTGGGACTGCGGTGCCTGGCCTGCCTCTCTTGTTTGCGCCTGTCGCCACTTGACCCGCCTCCTGGGGTTGTACTATGACTTCTGCTACGCTGCGGCTGCCTGCCACCGCCATTATCATCACTCCTGTACACATGGGCTGTACTGACATGACTGCGGAACATGACATCACAGCCTGCTCATCAGCTGTCAACAGTGCTGCAAAACTGTGGAAGTGCAATGCATGCGCGCCACGTCAGCCAAAGACATTTGGGACAAGACCAAGCTGCACAGACAGATGTGCCTTGCACCAGCAGCTGGAGGTGCAAGATGGTGCTGCGTTGCACAACCACATGCCTGTGTGACGATCTGTGGCTCCTGTCATTTTGCCTGCTGGAGTCATGCTGCCCGATGTAAGGGACTGTCGGGCTAGCAAGACCCCAGTCATACTCCCCTCTGTTAGCTGCAATCTGGTCATGATCTGTGTAGTCAACTGGCCCTCTGACACGCTCATAGTAGTCCTGACAGTGACCATTATACCGAGGACGCTTGTTTTGCGCAACATTATGTCTTGCATAATCCCAATATTCAATACCGTCCCTGCCAGGTCCTTTGAAGTGCTCCTTGGGATAGCCATTCTCCCTGCTAGGAGGTCTCATCTGATCCCTTAGCATGGCACCAGTCCTGCTGGGTGGTTGAGAATGCTCTCTGCTGGGTGGCCGCAAATGTTCTCTGCTTGGGGCCTGAGAGGGCTCCCTGCTAGGTGAGCGACTGTATCTGCCTTTGCTTGATGCCATCTGCCTAGTACTACTGGAGATGTGGTGCAACCTGTCAGGCTTTGGGCTGTAATGGCCAGAAGGTACATCAAGACTGCGTGGACTGTGATGTCTTTTCACTTGGCTGGCAGCTGCTGCTCTGGCAGGAGGACTGACGATGTCTTTGCCATCGCTGAGGTCTGCTGCTGGCTGGTCTGACTGCTTGCTTGAAGGCAGCGCATTTGCATCTGGCTGTTTTGCAGCCTTAGTCAAAAGAGGCGCACCGGGTGGACGGTGGCTAGTTACCCCTTTGAAGCCTGAGGCAGGTGGCCAGGGTTTACCTGATGCTGCCACCGGCAGTATAGGTGAACCGATGGGCTGATCAGGCCCCCAGCGAGACTTTTTTGGCCTAACCTTGCCACTAGCAGCAGCATTGTCTTCTGCTGTTCCTGTCAGCATAAGTCACATTGTCAGGGCATACGGGTCTGCTGTGCAGTGATGTCTGTTCATCACAGCAACTGTTGAAGGGATGCGGGTCAAGATCGGTTTTGAAAGTACCTGTACTTGCCAGTGCGCTGCTGACCAAGATCTGTGGGGGAGGAGCATCAAGCACATTATGCTTGGCAATCTTGGAAGGAGAACTACAGGCCAAGGTAGGTCATCAGGAAGATGTAAGCATGGGCTTCCAGGTGTCAAATTATTGCTTCAGCCCCATGCACCACAGCTGTGACGTACAGTGCTTCCTTTCCAGCTTGCACCTTGCGTTGCTGTGCTAGATGCAGCGGAGAATACATGCATGTGAACACATGCATGTGAACACAGCATGTGTTCACCTGAGCTGAAACGCTAAAAGAGCCCCACTTGCACGGGCCCCTTTGCCTGATTGCGCTTTGTGTTGTCGAGCCTGCATGGTCTTCTCTGAGCACTGTCTGCCAAGAATATGCCCTTCGACACTCAAATGCCTTGACGCCAAGAGCAACCTTCAGATGTCATCCTCAACTACCATGCAGTGTTGGCCGCGTTGTCCAAGCCAGCTCAAGCTCGGTGATACGCAACCCTGCCTCCACGTATGTCCCTCGCTGACTGCCGCAAATCTCATCATGATGCATCACTTGGGAAGACACATAACACAAACAGGCGGGCCTTAAGCAACATGCGTTCACTAGGACATCAACCAGGTCAACCTCGACTGCATGCATGTGCGAAAAGTGGTTCTGGAGCCAGTACGCTTTGTGGGGTACCGGTACTGTGTATTGTTGAGATAATGCAGATACACTACCTGAGGACATGCAGGGTCGCTAAGATACTCGTTCATGGCCCTTTTACTTAAATGTTCGGAGTCCAGCAACCCACATAGTGAGACACATTCAAAATTTGCAATTAAAAGGTGCCCAGAAACGTCAAGCTGCACATGTGCAAGGTTGCAACTGCAATTGCCAGACAGCATATGCATCAGTGGTGTATCAGTTACACCAGCAAAAGCTGCATGACAATTCTCACACAATCAGCAGCAGCAGCTAAATGCGGATAGCCAAACATCACTGATGCATGTGTCCACCTTCAGGTGAAATGCAAGGATCAAAAGTTAAGATTTATTCCAGTTGACACTGTGCACATCAACCTGACTTCCAGTCAACAAACCTGTTCTTGGTAAACTCATCAAGGCGTGAGTGGCTCCTGGATAGACAGTGTTGGTCTATATGCTGCACAAATTATACACCTATGTATGTGCTGTCTGAGTAACTGCATGATGGTGCATACTGGATGGCTGGACTGCAGGGCGCCGCCTTTGCTCCAGAGTTCTTAACTCGAACATGATCTGTACAGCTGAGAAGCACACCACAAATGTGCCAAGCATGAACCAGGGCTCTAGCAGGCATCGCTGCAGGAAAGGTAAGATGCCATCTGTTCCCACTACAAAGCCAACCTGAATCAGATCACATTATCTCATGTACAGACGCAGTGACAGGCTTCACTGTAAGTCATACACCGTGTGTGACAGGCTGCTGTAGCTCCAAGATACAAAGTTCACAGACAAGCTGTGCTTGATATGCACAACAGTGACTAATGCATATTGTGCAAGCAGGACAAGCGTATGACTCACAGTGTGCCATAGCAGATTCAGTCAATCAAACAGGCATGGCCTATAGACTGCACATCTGTGATGACTGTCAAGAGCCATACTGCAAGTAGCCAACATAAACACTTGCCAGATTGACGGCCATCAGGACTATCATGTTGATGCACCCAGCTAGTGCACACAAGTGGCGATAGAACCACTTAGCCCTCATTGGCGCCATGCACGTCTGCATAGCTGCCTTCTTCAGCATCTACATGCATCATGAGCTACAGTAACGTTGGGCATGTTCCCAGCTGCATCACTAGAGTTGCACAAGTCAACCATGATGCATGAGGGTGCATCCCAACATTCCTCTGCAGATTTGGCAAGCACGCATCAAGACAGACAATTGTACCACTAACTTTTGGGCTTCCGTGTTCAAACTGCGCCATGTGTCATGGCTCATTCTCCTGTACTTACATAATGGCAAGCGGAGTCACAAGACAGCTTTATGCAAGCAAAATGAGGGCAGAATCTGCTGACACATACCATTTCAGGCATGAAGAAGACACAGGTCAGCCATGCCCAGCCAATCAAGCGCCACTCTAGGTCATGCCTGCATTAACAGTGGTGATATGATGGCTATGCTGATACTTGGCTCACAAAACTTAGCTTGGACCCTCCCCTGTCAAGGGCAACATTGTTGCACTAGCAAAGCGTCCTCTGAAGATGCATTACTTGATGTGCAAACATGCTGGCGGCATTCATAATCCTCAACGCCTTACCACAGAGCAACAAATGTGAAGATGAGCCACACGTTGAGAAGGCGAGTGGAGGAGCCCCCAAGCGGGACATACATGTACCGGACCAGCCATTGGTTGTAAGAGGCATGCCATCCCTTCCAAAAACCCTACAAGCTCATGTAAGTGATCTGCATGTATGCTGGGGATTGACCACAAGAACGATATCATCATTAAAAGGTCAAGCATTTCATGTTTTCTTCTGGCCATTGTTTGCTGAGATTCGTACAGACACTGAATCATCATGCTGAGGGCATTTGGTAGAGTACTGCAGCGGTGCAGACATCATCTGGCAGGGTGCAAAAAGGTGTCCTCTGACAGTTGCCAGGAACAGCATGTGTTTTCCTGGCTACTGTAAAGCAAATCAACTAAGCCTTTGCCGTGTCAAGTGATTGCAACAAAATGCATATTTGATGTTCTGAGGCCATGACATACAGTGCTGTGTGTAGCTACATTACTGACCTCAATGTCATAGTTGTTGCAGATGCAGCGCAACATGTTTTCTGGTACTTGAATGCCGTCTACAAGTGCCCACATCCGGAAGAAGCGCCATATCACAAGAAACTGCATGTCAAACCAATCAGGAATTCTGACTGGTCCTGCCTGCTATGCAGCACATTGGCACCTGCCTGAAACAAGTGCAATGAATGGGCACACCTACACAGATCTTGATTGTTTGTACAGCTCATAGCTGTTTGTAAGCATACTTCAGGACAGCTGTTGTTGACATGCCAATCCTGCCATCAATGGACAGTCTGGGGTACACAACACATCAAGCACATTTGTGATTTCCAGACACAATGCAGCCAGTATCTGACCTTGAGCCACATGAACATGAGGACCCAGAAGCTGATCATGCCCATGTCAGCGGCGCTCAGGTGCAACTGGGCACCATAGCGCTGCCACAGCTTGTGCTTGGCAATGCTGTTGAAGTATAGGCTGTGGCTCATGGTCTCCATCAGCAGCATGGCACAAGCAAGCCGGCCCGCATATAAGAATACCTGGCAACCAGCCTGTACTGTTTGACCTTGTTCTTGCAGAAGTCATGGCATAGTCAATGCGCAAGTTCAGATGACAGAAGTCAAAATGGCTTGACATACTGCTTCACAGAGCTCTTCAGGAGGTCAAGCGGCAGCATGCAGTGACGCCTTGAGCAGAGCAACAGCCTAGGACAGCAGTCAGGTGGTTTGTATTTGGGACATCTGCGAAACAGAGGAACTTACATATTTGTACTGCAAGCACATCGGCACCCTGAGCTGAGAAGCAAAGGAGTTGAAGGTGCAAATCGGTCCAGCAATATAAAGAGGAGGATAGTATACATAAGCCAGGTATGTAATCAAATTGTACGCACTGGCTGGCAAAGAGGCCTTTTGTCGTGCCTGCAAAGCGCTCAGGCTAGTCAACAGCAGCTGTTTCTAGTTCACGCACACAGCAATGTACCGGCAGCATACCGCAGGCAGAATGCACGTCAACTTTGCATGTACCTGCATGCATGCAGGTTGACTCACAGTTGCTGATATTATTCACAGCATATCTGTCTTTGACAGGATACGCAGTCAGAATAGTAAGAATCCTTTGTTTCTATGCATCTGACCTTTAGGGTGTCAACCTGAGCCCTGACAGGTTCCTGGACAGCAAGCTGGTTGCTAGACCAGTGCTTGTCCACAGCAAAGCTGATGTGCCTTAGTGCCACCAGGTTGTAGCTGGTTTGCCACTGCAATGGACCTTGATATGCATCCAGAAACGTCAAGGAGGTGCTGCATAGCACTGCATATGTCGTGCACTGACACTCATGCTGAAGAGCAGGTAAAACAGCTTGTGTGGAAGCCTGGTTAAAAATGATGCTCCAGATACGACCCATGTTGATGGCATTGAATGCACTCTTTGCAATTGCACTACTGACCAGAAACGCTGATGGCAAAACACTCTTCAACAACACTCAGAGCTTACCTGATATTGCCAAAGGTGCCATCATGCATCATTCGGGTCATCAGCAAAGCTGCACAATTACTCACCCATATAGCTGCTGGCCTGCACACAGGTTGGTGTACAAAATTGCATTGCGACAAGTAGCGCCAGTACCTCTGACATTACTGACCTTTTGCAATTATGGTTATGCAGCTGCAAAACAGACAGTCTGATGCAGGCACAAATAGACACAAATACAAATGAGCCAAATCAGCTACAAACATCAAAACTGATACATTGCTGTTGACATCGACCTAGAGAGCCATGGCTTCTTGCTGTCTGCCATGCAGAAGTTGGCAAGCGTCAAAGTCAAAGGGAAGACTATGCTTGCTTGGTGTAAAATTCCTGCAAAGGACGCTTGATCAAACATTTGATGCACAAACTTGCACGAGATGGCCAGAATTGTCTTCGCAACATGCTGCAGCGCACCTATAAAGCATAAACCAAAGGCGAAGCAGTAACATGCATGTGCCTTGGGCCCAAGAAATTGGACCTGCAACAGAGCATTACTGTTGTCAAGCCACTGGTTGTATCTGAAGCATTGCTGGTCAAAATCATACCACTCTGCTCAGCATGGTGAACACCAGCATTGCTCCAGCTGCATATGGAAGCCCTTCTCGAAACACACGCCATTGTACGTCGGAAAGGTCCTGCGTTGCTGATCACTAGGAGGCATGTTTGCTTTCTTTCAGCAGGAGGTATGATTGAGCAAAAATACCTGTGTCAAGTCAAACAACCAGCCAGGCTGCAGACGATACTGCCAGTGGCGGTCATGCCTGGCAGCTACGCTGACTTGTGAGGAAAGTTGCCTGCCGCGCCATACAAACCTCCATGCAGCTGCTGCTATAGCCTGTCGTTGCAAGCCAATTCAATGCAGTTGCTTTTCGTGCATGCTGTTTCAGGCACTGTTGAGCGCTCACCACATAGTATATGCAAAACTCTGCAGAGCGGAAGCGAAGCTGTGATCTAGTCTGTTCCTGCTTGATCATGGGCAAACCTGCCGTGGCAGTGTGTGCAACTACAAGGACAGGAGCCACTTGATGTGCATACAAGACACGCAGCCTACAGCTCCATGAATGCCTGGTTATATATCTCAGCTGATCAGTGTTGTGGTAATTGCAAACAAAAATCGCATATCGCTAATCAGAGAGTCTAAACCACCAATGCACATAAGAGGTGTTGTGAGCTGCAATTTCTCCGCGTTGAGCAAGACGCTTGTTCGCAGTCAACGTATTCAAGCACTGATGGGGGTTGAAGAAGGTGCACAGACACAAGTGTACGCATTGCGTCAGTATTAGCACGCTGAGCGTGAGCGGTGATCCCGAGCTGGCTCTTCAGTGGCAAGCAAAGGCGTGACAGGCACCTACCGTGTTTGACGGGGATCAACACACCAGGCAGTGGAGCATCTCTCTGCTGGGCAAACATTTGATCGGTCGCTGTGAGATCTCGTTGCTTCTTTACCGGTGTGATTCACGTCAAAAAAGTGACACTTCTCGTCTGGGCCGCGAGGCCCGGGCTTATTTGTGTCCGAGCCGTGAATTAGGAAGATGTCCAACTCTGGCCTTCGACGTGCTTTGTCGCCGAAGCGCTCGCTGAGAACAAGTCTAGACCCTCAAGGAAGCGAAGGCTCTGGTCTGAACAGGTTGTCGTTCAGCGGGAGCAGGAAACGGACCAGAAAGCAGAGCAAGCTCCAGCCAACCGGAGGAGCAGCCGATGTGGATCCACAAGCCTTCTATGAGGAATGGAAAATCACTTTGCAGGAAGAGGCGAGGCTCTCAGACTGCAGGAGAATCGAGCAACGTTGTTGTGCATGACATGCCTGTTGCATGCATTTCTGTCCTGCTGCATGCCATAAATTCGTTACGGTTCGCACTTATCAAAGGGCAAAGTGATCTTCGTAGGAAAAACGGCTTGCTGAGCTGCATGCTTTGCTGGAGAAGGAGGGTGTGCTTAGGCCTCAGTTTGGTAAGTATACTTTGCAACTCTAGTCAGAGCATGGGCTCAATGGCTTCCACACTCAAGCTTGCTCCTGATCGTGCATGAAACAATGCCATTCCACTGCAGACATGTATATGCAACGAAGATTCTTGCGTGCTCGCAATCATGATGTTGCAAAAGCCAAGGCTATGTTCATGACCCACATGCAATGGCGAAAGGAGTTTGGTGTGGATCAGCTGGATCAGTTTGTCTTTCAAGAGCGGGATGCCATGATATCTTTGTATCCTCAGGGGTACCACAAGATGGACAAAATGGTCAGCTCCCATCACACATGCATTTTGATCTCACCATCCTCATCAATCTCATCATTGCTGACTGAAAAGCATGCCTCAAATGCCAAGAACTTATTGTCGTTATGCTGGAGTTCTGCAAGAGTCGTCAACGCGTGACTGCTTTGGAGTTGTTTTTGATTTGTGCCATGCAGGGTCGACCCATCTACATTCAGCACTTAGGTCAAGTCAACATCAAGAAGATTTATGAGATCACGACAGAGGAGCGCATGCTGAAGTTTCATGTACAGGAGTATGAGCGATGCATCCAGTACATCATGCCTGCCTGCTCAAAGGTGGCTGGCAAGCACATTGAGCAGACCTTTGCTATTCTGGATGTCAAAGGTATGCACCAGCAGCATGCTGTCCGCCTAAGATGCTCACATTTGTACCTTTTTGGGTAGACACATGGCCCAACAAAACATGCTGACATGGACCATGGATGCCAGAAGACTC
>JAABUO010003587.1_pt1 | contig 18472 bp, 23 predicted proteins | sample 5559291 | NCBI WGS metagenome assembly JAABUO01 (sample SAMN10711878, study PRJNA513372) | rock metagenome | isolation source: Antarctica rocks | place: Antarctica: Victoria Land, Finger Mt sud | reverse complement strand
TGACTCGAGCAGGCAGGCGGGAGCTCTTCCAGGCTGCTTGCCCTCGTCGACCCTGCAATACAGATCAAGGCCATGTCGGCAACCTTGCTGTTTGCTCAATCTACCATGGTTCAGGCATTTGCACCCAGCAAATGGAGCAGAGCCTATGAGTCCTGCAGAACTGACTGTGCAGTCCAATGGAAAAGCAGTATCAAGCATAGAAATGTCAGAAATGCAGTGCTTCTTTTGCAATGTATTCCACACAATGTTGTCTGCTTGCCTGCAATGCAACATCACAAGTTTGCATGATGCAAATCTCCTCATGACTCATGTGAGGTAGCAACATGTGGTGTTGGGGAAGGTGTGTGGGTTCATCATCCTGATCTAAGCATTTCCCTAAACCTTCAAAGTATGCCCTTCTTCTCTGGCGGATCTCAAAACTGTTACTCTCAACAGCTTACCCTCTGTGCAAGCTGCTCCACTCCCCGGGCAACCGGCTCCAGGGTGAGGGCAAACTTGGTGAAGGGGGACACTAGGATGAGTGATGTGGCGGCCAGCTGCAGAGGGCCCGCATGCAGATTCATGGTCACCTCCTCCAGAGTCTTGCTGCCATACATTGCATATCCTGCCACACCTGCAGAGCGACACCAAGTTGCTTACGCCTTTTGTCACACCAAGTTGCACCTAACACGCCGGACTGCTTGTCACCCAGGCTCATTCTTTCAAGGCTGCATGGCTAAGCAGCAGACTAGATGCAGTACATGTATGCACAGCTTTCTGGCTTCAGTTCTTGTTGTGCTCATGTAACTGCTGCATCTGGTCTGCTGCTTAGCCATGCAGTCATGGAGATGTGAGCCAAAGTGACACCCAGAAAGCTGGTCAGAGTAAAACTTACACTGCATGCAGAGAGCATTCATTTGTCTACAGTGAGAACAGCATTTGACTCTACAGGAGGCAGTGACGCATGTGGGCTCACCCATGAAGGCTCCTGTGATGCCCACAATGGCATAAGTGGTGTCTAGCATGCGAGGATACTGGCTGCGATCCTTCATGCTGCGGTAGATGCTGGGGAACACAGCATGCCCAGAGTAGACAAAGGCACTGAGGCCAAAGGTGACTGGCAGGCTGTGCAGATGCAATGGGGAGGTTTGGGCAAGGTGGACACCCCCCTCAACAAAATTGTACACAACTACTCCTGCAGCAGAAACCCCAAGACTTTCAGCACTGGTTGGGTGCAGCCAGTACATGCACGACATGATGCTGGTGGACTTTGTGAAGGACAAGAGGACTCTGCATTAACAGCATGTCGGCCTGGCACTACATGAGCTACTATCAGAGCATCCAAAAGAAATACAGGAAACACAAGATGACCTCATCACGCCCACACTCATACAAAGCTGCTGATAGCTGAGCACATGTACCTAATGCTGATGCATACTGTGTGAGCACATGCAAGGGTCACCATGTACCTGTTAGACCCAGGGCTGAGACAACTCCCAGGGCGCCTACATAAGACAGCGCACCCAGATCTGGCAGCCATGTTGTGGGCAGAAACAAGCCAGCTGACACAGCCATAAGCGTGCCATGCGACGGCAGCTTGTGGCCGCCCAGCAGCTGTTGACACAGCAGCTGCAAGTGATCTCCCTGCAAGGCAGTGGTAATGTCAGTGACCAGGCAAGTTGCTGAGACAACACAGCACAGCAAGGTGCAAAGAATTGTTACAAACCTACAAACAGGGCATGTGACAATGTTGGCATCAGCACAGCTGCCAACAGCGATTGTTTGACGGCACTCAGGATGTGACTGAACTGTTGACCCAAGAAGCCACTGAACACAGCAGAACATTGACAGACTGCAGGATAAGTCCTTGCCTCAAGGATGAAGAAGAGAGCACAGGTGCCAATCAACTCAGTGTAAAGAACAGCTGTGATGAAAGCTCGGCCAGCATCCCCAAAGGCTGCTTGCCCAACATCCTCATAGCTTTGCAGCAGGCACGGGGATGGTGTCTGCACAATGACTGGCTCCCTATATATGTCCTCATCTACACTAGATGTGGGGCCAGGCAGGACAGCTGCCGTTGCATATGGTACATTGATATCGCGAAGACCCTCCTCAGCTATCTGAGTGATGACCAGTTTATTGCCTGCTGTGGTTGATATGCCTAGGGGGACAGGAGACGTCTTTCTACAATAAACTTCTTGACACTTGACCAGAACCTGCACGCAACCAGCATGGGAACTCATAAATGGCATAAATGTCAGTGAAAGTCATTGCACATGGTGGTGATCATGCTGGAAAATGACTTTCTTACCTTGCCAGTGTAATTTGTGCAACCCCAAAGGAGGCCAAGCACACCAAGAGTTGCCCACCCGCCCTGAACATAAGAAAGCATCATTGCCAATATGTGGCAAACTGGCGTAAGCAGCACGATGCTGGAAAGGAATGAGTACAGCATCTGAGGATCAGCACTAATTGATTGTTTGCTGCCAAGTGTCACGATCTGCACTCTGCTCACCTCTTTCAGCGCATATGGGATGGACAGCATACCAACTCCCAGCATAATATTGACAGAATTGAATAAAGCCTGTTGGAACGAGGAGCCCCCAGCTGTAGACATACAAAGCCGAACTAATGGAAGTTGCAGCAGGTAACAAAATAGCGGAAACGGAGGTCACCAGCACAACGAGCTGCAAAAAAAACAACAACATAAGACAAAGCGAAACAAGTGTTAACCGACCCTCAGTATTTGTTTGTGAAGGCGCCGACTCCAGCAGCGACTCCTGTAATAGAGCGCGCTGTCTGTGCGCATCACTGCAGCGTTTTACTGCAGGCCGCTGTCGCACAAATGATGCTGGAGGAGGTCGTTCCAAGACTGCTCGGGTCATCACGCTCAACTTGCTGCAGCTACGTACGGACCGGTGCTCCGTATGTTGCTGCATGCCAGATGTTCTGGCCAAACGTTTCCAGCCGTATGTGAACGGACGTGCATGTTTGTCGCAACAATTTCCAACTGCAGGAGTGCGAGACGTGCTGCCTTTGGTTTGTTGCATGTCTGCTCGGTTGCTCGACAGGCGCAAACAACGACTAATGACGCAAACCACCAGATGCAATTGGAAGTATCTGGCGCTGCATATGCAGCCTGGCGTATGGGTTTTATTTCTTTTGCAAAAAGACAACGCTTGTGTTGACTCGAAGCCGGCTGATGATGAGGAAGGACGAGCTGACACGGCCCTGCAAACTCAGGCCAAATTTATTGCAATTGGCTGCTGGACACATTGCAAAAGGGGTGCAAAATCTGACATTTTCAATTTACCCGTGACTGGGATAAGGAACACGACTGCACGTGCTTCCGCCGTAACGCTTGATCAGTTGTTGCCTTCAAGGTGTTGCCTTCAACTTCATGACATGTGTGGACTATCAACTTCATGACATGTGTGGACTATCAGGCGTTCATGACACCATCTGCCAGCCTTAGGAAGCTGCGGAATCCAGTGTAAGACCGTGAAGCATTGTATGCTCAAGCGATCCATCATGCAGGGACGATCTCTGGATAGACGTCACCAATATTGCATTGGACCGCCTACCTCTAGCTCTCTTTACAATTGTCATGATCCTGGCGCCGTCATCAACAGCTGTTTAGGTATGATAGTCTCCAGGACTTGTAGAACACGATTGAGCAGAGACATGGTCATGCCTGATGTGAAATTCAAAGTCGCAATGCTGGCTACATGTCGGTCAGGGCTATCCGCTTCACAATATGTCCGGATCCTGAGCAACTGAGCAACAAGCTGACTGCTGCAGAAGTATGTGCAGCCCAAACCTTTTGAGACAGCTGCCTCACCAAACTGTTTGACCAATGGCTGTTTTCCGTGACACAAGAACTGTTCACAGAGGCGGACACTTTTATGGACGGCATCATGTTTGCAACCAAGGTCAGGAATCTCCAAGCAGCTCTGAAAAATTTTCAGGATGCCCACTTACCCAAAAAACTGCCGGTGGTTTGGGCTAAGTCAACACTTCTTTCTCAAAGCTGCAATAGCTCAAGAGTTTCACACTATCCATGTACGCCATGCTTGGCTGGCCTTGCCAAGCCTCGGGCAGAGTTGCACCCCTGGTAAAGGGAGCAAGTGCAATCCATCAAGAGTCTCAGGCAGACGGTGTCAGGCACATTATTTTGTGCATCGGCTGTCATGGGCACTCGAATAGGCAAGCCATGGTGTTGCACATGCGATTGCAACAAATGAGCCTGCAGCTGATCCATTGACAAAATTGCGTTTGTAGGTATCTGCTTTGGCAGAGCATGCTGCTTGAGCCAATTGGAAGTCGTATGAGGGTGACAGCAAACAGCTCAATGCCCAAATAGCTGTCAGGCCGTGTTCGTGTCCAGCTAGTCAGCTTGCTGCAGAGGTCAGCAAGGTCAGCAACAAGCTGTGGTGTTGGCATCAGTAAGGCCACAGGCCACAAGCATCAAACGCAATGGACATTCCAGCATAGCGGCGTGCTGTTTTTGCCAGCATATACTCTGGACCACACTGTTGCTGTGCTATTACGCAAACATGCCTTGCTTGGAACGCAGTAACAACAGACTTGATGAAAGAACATGTGCATGAGGCCTTCTTTTGTTACACTGCCCACACTCAAAGCAACCTTGCGCATAACACCCGCCAGTTTACCCGAATGCAGCGGCCGAGCTTAGCCATGCCGGGTCCCAGTAAGCTCTACGATACGATCGGCTCAAGCAGACCTAGCTCAAGTCATTGGCCTGGCATTACTGGGACATCAACGTCCCGCGGGCTGGCATCACTTGAATAACGGTGTGCGATCTGGCGGTTGGAACGAACCCGGTGGAAGCTTCTTTGCCAGTAAAATCGGCAGGCGTGATCGGCCAGCAGATGGCGGCAGCCGTGAGTAATGGAGTCGATGACAAATGGAGTTGTCCGAGCGAGTTGTCATTTCAGGCAGAGTACCGCACATTCGCTGAAACACTCTTCCAGTTTGCGATACATACCGTCCACTTCTAGGCTAGGTTACAATGTTGGTTGAAAAGTTTCAGGTAGACTCTCCCGACGTTAAGTATGGTGCTGATCACATCACTTCGCAGTACAACTATGCAAACACCAAAGTAGACAGGGACGCTAATGGCAAATGGATTGTCAAGCCCATCCAGTCCAAGTATGAGTTCCGAACAAGCACAAAGCTGCCCAAGCTAGGGTGAGTGCTTCTGCCTGCACAACCGGAAGGGGATTTCAGCCTGTTTATTGTTGGTGCTCAGGCTTGCTACTACCTAGCAAAGTATTTAAAAGTACAATTCAATGCTGTGCAGAGTGATGCTCGTTGGGTGGGGTGGCAATAACGGTTCAACACTGACAGCTGGAGTGCTTGCCAACAAGCAGTAAGTTATAGACAATTTTAGCATACAAATCTGTACGTGAAGCTTTTGGGCAATAACCTGTCCAACCTTCTGTACTTACCAATTTGTGTGCTGCAGTGGCATCACCTGGATGACCAAGGATGGCCTCAAACAGCCAAACTACTTTGGCAGTCTCACTCAAGCTGCAACCCTCAGGCTAGGTAACTACAAGGGAGAGGAGGTCTTCACCCCATTCAAGTCCCTGTTGCCCATGGTCAAGCCCGAGGACATTGTCTTTGGTGGATGGGACATTTCATCCCACAACCTGGCTGATGCCATGGAGCGCGCTCAGGTGTGTACACACTTTGTGAAGCATGTCAGAGTTATGGCCAGTCTGCAAACATGAAGCTGCTAGGCTGTACTTCTAGCGCATGCTCTTATCTGCTGCAAGGACACATGCTGTTTGCCAATGTCAGAATTGCGCTCAATGCTAAAGCACGATGCTAAAGAAGCAGTGGTGCCTACTGCAGGTGCTTGATTGGGAGCTTCAGAGGCAGCTGGTGCCTCACATGAAGGAGCAGGTGCCACTGCCTGGTATCTATGACCCGGACTTCATTGCTGCCAACCAGGATACCCGTGCTGACACATCATCAAGGGTACTAGATCAGAGCAGGTTGAGCAGGTCAGGCAGCAGATCCGCACTTTCAAGGAGGAGCAGAAGGTCGACAAGGTAAACAAATCAACAACTCTTGTTCAAGCCATCTCATGCAGGTAGTTGTCAGTTCAAGCTGTGCACAAGCAGGAAAGGTCATTGTCGGCATCTGGGAAGTACATAGAGCTTGGATATCATGCCCAAGACCTCTATGACAATTGCCTGCTGGGTTCACGCATGACTCTTGCAGCATTCTGCAAACTTTGCATGCACCTTAGCTTGCCGTTGCCAATATGTCTTTTCATGGTTGTGCTATTGAATGCAGGTCATTGTCCTGTGGACTGCCAACACAGAACGTTACAGCAATGTCATGAACGGCCTGAACGACACTGCTGAGAACCTGCTGGCGTCCATTGAGCGCAATGAGACAGAAGTTGCTCCCTCCAGCTTGTATGCTGTGGCTTGCATCAAGGAGGGTGTGCCCTTCATCAATGGAGCCCCTCAGAACACCTTTGTTCCTGGGCTGGTTGAATTTGCAGTCCAGAAGAACGTTCTAATCGCTGGTGACGACTTCAAGTCTGGACAGACCAAGATGAAGAGCGTGCTGGTAGACTTCCTGGTGGGTGCGGGGATCAAGCCCACCTCCATTGTCAGTTACAACCACTTGGGGAACAATGATGGCATGAACCTGTCAGCTCCCCAGACCTTCCGATCCAAGGAGATCAGCAAGAGCAATGTGGTGGATGACATGGTGGCCAGCAACAGCATCCTGTACAAGCCTGGAGAGCACCCTGACCATGTGGTTGTCATCAAGTATGTGCCCAATGTGGGTGACAGCAAGCGTGCCATGGATGAGTACATGAGCGAGATCTTCATGGGCGGTCACAACACCATCTCCATGCACAATGTGTGTGAGGACAGTTTGCTGGCAGCTCCTATCATCTTGGACCTGGTCCTGTTGGCTGAGCTGACAAGCCGCATTCAGGTGAGCCGTGCTACTCAGCGCTGCTGTTGGTCTACAGCGCGTACACTTGCATTTGGCTTCGATCTTGGTTTCTTATGCAAAGGGATCTTCTCTGTTCTCCTTATCTGCATGTGGCCACTGCATGCTCCGCATCCAAACCTGCCGCATGTCCACTGCATGCATACCCATTGGTGCATGCAGCAAAACTTCCGATGCCGATTGTGTTCTCTGAATGCACAATGCTGAGTTGCTGTTGTTATGGTGCAGTTCAAGGAGGAGGGCAAGGAGCTGCATGGCTTCCACCCAGTGGCAGTGCTGCTGTCCTACCTGGCCAAGGCTCCCCTGGTGCCTGATGGCACCCCCGTGGTCAATGCCCTAGCCAAGCAGAGGGCTATGCTGGAGAACACTTTCAGGGCATGCGTTGGCTTGTACCCTGAGAACAACATGATGCTGGAGTTCAAGTGATCTGCCTTGGATTGTGTGGGCGTTGTTTGCTGAAGAAAGCAAGTGAAGAAATGAACCTGCCTATGAACAGCCCTCGAGGCGCTGATTTTGCCTTGTATGGATGGCTGCGAGCCCTTCTGGTGTGTACAGTGTTTGAGTGTATGGTACAGACATGTTTGAGTGGCCCTTACATTGCTCCACATAGACAGAAGCGGGAAGAGCTTGAGTTTGCAACTGACCAGCATTACTCTTTGACACATAAGATGCTGGAGATGTTGGTGAGCCTGTCTACATCTCCATAGTTGTATCTCCACAGTTGTACACACACGTCACAGCAATTTCAGCTTTCCCAGAGACACATTTCATTGGTACTGACAGCATTAGTGCTGAGTATGATTGAACTAGCTTGTTAATCTAGAAATCCAACACATGTCTGCAATTGTAAATCATGCTAGTGTTGAATTTGCGACTTCTCTGCCTAAGTTGTGCATGGCCTTCGGGTATGTGTTTCACTTGACGCAGCATGTTCAGGCAGACTTGCCTCGACGACAGGTACTGTCATCAAGAAAAGTGCAAAATTTAAACTATGTTCCCAAACCAAAATCATGGCCACTGTTCCCTTGATCGGATTTCATATACACGTTCTTAACGATGCACTGATTTGCAGACCTTAGTCAAATGCTTGGATCATAGAGGTATTGTGGTACAGTATGCAGTCATGCAAGTTTGTGCTGCGCTGCGTGATGCATTGAAGTGCAATACTGCCACTGTTGTTGCCTGCATAGCTCTGACTGCATATGATCTAAAAGGCCAGAGTAGCAGCCTTGGCTGGGTTAGCATTTAGGTGTTTATCTAATTCAGAATAGAAATGACCGGCTTCTGCCATGTCTGTGTGTCGATTTTGCCGATTCAGCCTGAGAATCTTCACATTCCATTTCTTCACATCTGCTGGCACCTCTTCATCTGTCATGTGCAGGTACACTCCCAAGATCCGTGTGAACAGTGCAACTGTATCCCCAACATCACAGCCCTGCATGGAGACACCAAGATCTTACCACCAAAACAAGCCTTTTGAGCAGACACAGGCACTTGCAATAACTGTGTGCTGCTCACAATGGCAGGGCCGAGCTTGTCTGCGCATTGACTCAGCTGCAACAGGAAGTGTACAGAGACCAAGCCATTGCCAGAGTGAGCGCCTTGCACATGCCCCCAAAACTTTGTAATAGTGTCTGCTGGCCATGATGCTGCAGTCAGGCAAAGACTTCATCCACAAACAGATTGGCCATTGCCTTGCTTGGTTGATGCATACAGAACAACTGATAGACGCACATAATCTGCGCTCCGAGGCTTGTATGGTCAGAGCATCATCTCTCTCTTAAGCTGCAGAGAACATCCATCCCTATGCATATGCAGCTCAGCTGATCTCGGCAACGCTCACCGGGAAGAGAGCTTTTGGGTAGGCCTTGAACTGCCAGGCTTTGCCCAGACAGAAGAGCGCCACCACCCGGTCCCAGGTAGCTTTATCTGAAGGGGCTCTGTCAGTGATCTCATATCTGATTGGGCGAGCACGGCCGACAGAGCGATGTATTCTGTCTTTGGGCAGCTTCCCTCTGCCTGCAGCTGCAGCACCTTGCCTGCTGGTCTCCATTGACTCGTACTGTCCCTGTTCCAGAAATGCCTGCATGCAAGCACACGATGCTTGTCCTGATCAAAAAGCCAGAGACAGGCTGCTCATCTTTGCCACGTCTCCAGAAGCTACATCTCTCTGTTGGTCATTTGATGAGCACATATGCCAAGAGCTACGCCTGAAATAAAGAAGGCTGGGCAGAAGGCAGTAAAACGCTGCTTGTAGACAAAACTATCAACGATGCACACAAAGGTAGGCTCCTAAGTGACGACCTCTGCCATCAGAACACAGCATGCTCCCCAAGACTGCAATGCTAGGATCCTGCTACAAAACATCACACATGATGCAAATGTCCTTCAAACGGTACGACGCAGGTTGCAAGGTGCGTGGTGGTGGTAACAAGCAGAAGCTGACCTTGGCATTCCACATGGTGATGGTGGCAGTCTCTCCAGGGGGCACAAGGATGATGGGCGTCCCCTTCACTATCTTGCTCCTGTGTTGCGGAGCAGCAGCCTGCTGGTCAGACCTACATGCATTAGACCCCAAGTCACTGCCATGCTAGGCAGTGTGAAAGGCGCATGGCAGATCAGGATGACTCAGCAAGCAAGTTGCACAGAAGGGCCTGTGATTGCTAGCAGCTACCAGTCCCAGTGCTATCTGCACATGCTGCCTCTGCATCGCACGGCTTGCATTCAATGCTTGTGTTGTACAGCACATTCAGCTGTGCCTTCAAGCCAGGATGTCTGATGGGTCACGCCTGGCTCCACACTGCAGACTGTGAAGTATCACAGGGAAAAAAGCAAACAAAAGTGAAAGAAGAAAGGAGTTATGAACGATCACAACACCACCCAGCACAACAGTAACAACGACACCAACAACAGCAGCAGGCTGCTGACCTGCCACTGGTGCTGGGGTGTGAATGGGACCTATGAGAGGAGGATGGCGGTCTTGATGAAGAGGAGGGCTGAGAAGGGGTGTGTGCTGCAGCTGGCTTGGCCTGGCTGCCCAGCTTGATGCCCAGCTGGGCCGCACCCCCCAGACCCAGGTCTGGAGCCACCTCCCTCTCCAACCGCCCGCTTGGCTTCACAAGACTCTGAGATGTACTGGCCTGTGTCAATGAGACGCTTGACATTGTCGATGATGCGTGTGTGAGGAGGCAATGCAGTGGGCACCCACATGCACATAAGTGCATACACACAACTGTAAATGGTCATGTCTAATTTACGCATGGAGTGACATGATGGGTTTGGACTGCATGTTGTGTACATTCTTATAACAGGATTGCAGGCTACAGTCCAGCTCAGCAGGTGATGTGTCGTGCAGCGTCTTACTAGGCAAGCAAATGGGTGACATGGCTCAGCGGGAAGCAGACTGTGCATTGTATTACCCGAGCAGATGGTGTGGATGAGGAGGGTTGGTGATGCTGCTTCTGTTGTGGCTGCCTCATCAGGTGCAGCTGCTGCTCACAGATTGTGCGCACACGTGCAAAGCTTTTGTTTGGGACCACCAGCTGGCTGTTGCGATCCCTGAGCTTGCGCTCTGTGGTTAGTGCATGGTGCAAGACCGCTGCCTCACCCTCTGCAGGATTGGAACTTGTAAGTCTGTCTCTTCAGCGTATGCATGCAGAGTGTTTTGGGCACATGAATCAGCATCGACCACAGAGGAGAAGGGATGACACCTGTTGCAATGCAGTCTCTATGCTGTGAGTGATTGCATGGACTGCAGTTACTTGCAAACACAGCAAACATGAGGCGTATGCCACGTTGTGCATATGCAAGGGTTTGGGAAAGTACGCTTTACATGCATATGCATGTCAGTTTATTTATCTAAAATTTTATTCTCTCATTTGCTGCATGTTGCCACAATCTGTATACTGCAAGGGCATGAAAGCAGGAGCTGGACAGTTGGACATGGCATCAGACATGGACATGCTGTCACAGCTTGGCATGTAAATTCACGGACCTGGCGAGCCTTCCTCTACTCTCTGTCTTTTGGAAGATGGCTCTTGCAGAACCCCATCTGCCTGCATGTAGCAGGAGTGCAACACACAACCAAGCAAGAACATCACGAGTGAGTGCTTATGTGTGGTGTTTGCATTGTCTGTGATCAATGGGATCTCACCTCTTGTTGTAAGGGCAACCCTGTTAGGTTGATTTCAGGTTGCCTGATGTACTGGCTGGTTTGTACAACACCAGTCAAAAAATCTTTCAGGTCCTGCATCGGCACTACATTTAGGGGCACAGAAGTCTGCTGCAGGTGCACCGTTGGCAACTTCACTCACTCAGGCATACCTGTCTGTCTGCAACAGCAACGTTCCCGGCCTGCTGCTTTCTGGCCGCTTGGAAATACGCTGAGAACCCCTGCTGTTCTGGGTGCTGCTGCTCCCATTGCACCCAGAATGCAAGCGTCTCCAACGGGTAAAACTCACCAGTGCCTTTTCCGGACTGATAGCTTGTCGGTGCGCGTTTAGCGAAGCTGTATTTGTCTCCAAACCTTGCAGTAAATTCAAGAATTAGGTACCGCCTGTGAGCTAAGGTATCGGTGGAACACTCAGCGAGGAACTTTCTGCGGACATGTAACAAGAAGTTCTGATCAGGCCAAACTTACTGTATTCGATCACCCTTTGCCACGACCTCTTGCAGCCTTCCAGCCACAACAAACTCGCGCAGAGCAGAAAGCGGGTCCATGCTGCTCTGCTGCGCAGGGCACGGTCAACGCATTGTGCAGATTTACTTGCGCACAAACCCATGCATCTTCTTCGCTCAGTGTTAGATGTCCGAGCCATGTATAGATGCTCGTTCAACTCCTCCGACGCCGCCAATCCAGATCATTTACTCTGACAAAGTTTCGAACCTACATCCAACGCTCTCGACATGGCTGTGTCCTTCCCAGATCTGAGCAAGGCCGAGGGACTCAAGGCCTTGAACGATCACCTGGCCCCGTATAGTTACATTGATGGGTAGGTTTGCAACTTACGCTCCATTGTGCCGAATACATCGCTCAATGTGTTTGCGTTACTGGCAACGTGCTTGCGCAGATACAACGCATCCAAAGACGATCTGATCGTCTACACCCAAATTCAGAAGGCACCAGAGTCCTCCCAATACCCCCACGCCAGCAGATGGTACAACCACATCACCAAGAGATTGCAAGACAGGTGCGATAATCTTCGTCATAGATGCGCAACAGTTTTCACGCTGTCAGATTGTGCAACTGACCTAATTCCAGGTTTTTTGTTCCTGCAGCTTTGAGGGCTTCAGCAACGGCAAGGGTGTCAAGGTGAGTGGAGGATCAGCATCTGCCAGCTCGGCTGCTCCATCAACACCCTCATCACAAACACCAGCAGCTCCCGCAGCAGCTGCCAAGGCTCCAGCTGCAGGTACAGCTCGCACATGCAAGCCTAACTTGATGATTGTTGCTCAGGCACATGCCTGCAAATGCAAGTGTGAGACTGCTCTGGCTGCCCTCTTGATTCTATTTGCATTGTTCCAGCACATTACAACCAATTGCTCCATGCACATATGAACATACTGGCAGGCTACAGCTGCGTCCTGCTACATAGCTGACTCCTTCATCCTACTGAATCAAAATGTATTGCAGCTGCTGACGATGACGACATGTCAGACAGCGATGATGATGAGGACCTTGACCTGTTTGGTGAGATGACTCCTGAGGAGAAGGAGGCCAAAGCCAAGAAGGATGCTGTAAGCTCCCCTTGATAATCGTGCTGCAGGCTATCTTTATTTGTTGACTGCTGATGATGCTGCGCACTCGTTTCATATCCATGCAGCATGCATTGCTGATGTCATGTTACAGCCATGCTTTCCTGCCGAGCTCATCCTGCTGTATGATGATATGCACTGTTCCAGTCTAGAGTTATATTGTCTGTCATGAAACAACATCGGTTTAATTTCATGCGGCGCACGACATCTGTGTCTGATAGTGCTGGTCGCTGTGCAGATCATTGAGGCTGCCAAGAAGCGTGGAGCTGAGAAGGCCAAGCTCACCAAGTCCATGATCGTGCTAGATGTGAAGCCTTGGGATGACACCACAGACATGGCAGAGCTGGAGAAGGAAGTGCGCTCTGTTGTCAAGGATGGTCTGCTGTGGGGTTCATGTGAGCTTGCCAACACCTGCATGCATGTCAATCAACAGTTTCAACCCATACTTTAGCAGTGGGTCATGCACACTGCTGGTGATTAGCTAAGTGCCTCTTGACCAAGTGCATGCTTGATATGCATGTTAACATTGTGTGTGGCATGTCATGCCTGGCACAAAGATGACCTTGACTTGTCTGTGCAGCAATTCACAGTCCAGCTGCCATCTCTGACTCCTCTGCATTGATGTTCTGCAGCCAAGTTGGTGCCAGTAGGATTTGGAATCAGGAAGATGCAAATCACTGCTGTCATTGAGGATGCCAAGGTAGAGAGCATGGACTCCATCATTGAGGAGGAGATTGTGCGCGATGGAGAATCTGAGTACATTCAGTCCATCGATGTCGTCTCCTTCAACAAGCTATAGGCTGGGTGCTTGAAGTGTTCTGCCAATGTTTGAATGTATGTGCCTAATGCAGTAGACAGCAGGTTGAGACAGCACATTTTATGTTACACTGCATTACCCTTTGTCTGTATGAGCATGCAGCATGAATTGAGTGCAGTTGGCGTTGCAATGCAATCATGCGCATGTCTGTCATCTCTTCCACGCTGCACCAAATTGGGAGATCGGTGTTGGACCTGAAAAGCCAAAATGCAGCACCTGTGGGGCATATTGGCAAACATTGCCTGCGATGGCTGGATCAAATATACCACAATGTGTGCGTTTGGCACAGCTGTAGCCATTGGTGGTGACATGGTGTCCACACCAGTGAAGTATGTCCAGCAAAATATCTTGCACAGGCATGCTGCTGTATGTCTTTATGTTCAGGTCTGCATACCACCTGCCTGTACACAGATATTGGCACCTGTCTTCAACATCACTGTGGCCTTCCAGCATGGTGTCAATATCCTCGTCTGCCTTACAGAGGGGCTAGGTAAATGCAATTTGGTTGTGTTGAACGCCATTACACGGAACAAAACTGACACAGAATAAAGCCAAACGGCACATGATGCTAAAGGCAGAAGCTGAAGCTGTATCAGCTGTGGCAACAGTGTAACTATTTGCTCTGTCAAGTGTTATCGCTATGGCTCGAACCGACCAAGGCTATGTTGTCTGGTCCATCGAAGTCTCATTGTCTGGTCCTGCAGCAGTAAAGAGGAATTGGGACTCTCAGACAAAGCATGCAGCACGCAACCACAGGGAGATCATCTTGGCAGCAGCAAGCTATGAACTGCAGACAACACCATGCAAAGCATCAGTCAGGGTGCTTGATGTGTTGAATTGATGTTTATGAAGACATCTTGTTCATGAGCACTGGTATAGCACCCAGATGCTGAAAACTCACCACTGTTGAAGTCCATTTTGACAGTCTGCAGCTGATGGGCTCCCTTGCCTTGCATCCAGTGATCAGCAGCTTGGCTGGGCTGGTGGCTGAAGTCCAGAGTCTGCCTTCTGTGCTCTTTCCTCTCTTTGCTGTTGGTGCCATATAGCTTGTCTCGCTTGGCCACCATGAGGGGGTCTGCTTGGCCCTCCTCAGTGAATGCCATCATCAGCTGTGGTGGACCTGAGGCATCATTTGCAGAATCTGTGTTAGCAAATCGTTTTGTTTAGGCCTTTCCTATTGTGAATTTGATTTTGGCAGCTACTATGGACATGTTACAGAAACATAGCTTGACATGTATGCAGCAAAACCTGGCAAGGATGGCAATGCTGGGTGTGTGGCATCTGGCTTGAGGATACATGGTACATGCAGTGGCAGCGGCTTGTGCACAGGATGTACATACCAAAGGTGTGCATGACATCTGCATGACAGAGGACGTGTTTCCAACACATGCCAAGCAAGATTTGTAAGCATGGCAAAGGATGCACATGACGTGACAGTGTCAAGCATGATAGCATCTTAGCCCTGACCATGCACAGCAGACCAAGTATACCAGTCAGGAGTTTTCAGTCTGCAACGCCAGCATACCAAGTCCAGGTGTATACAAAGGGCATCAGGGAGTGAGGAGGGTTACCAAGGGGCAGTGTGTCACCCCGGTCCACCTGCCAGGTGTGGAAGGTCTTGCCATATGTGTTGATCAGCTTCTTCATCTCCAGGTCCTCAGCCAGGACTGGCACCCTAGGAGCCTGCAGCAGGGCCATACAGCCTTTCAGTGCAAATCTGCCTGAAGGCCACATGACCAGCATTGACATGCAACATGCTTCATTCAGTCAACACAATATCATGCCTCACAACAATCTGACACAGAGCGCATAAGAAACATGAGGTCAGCATGTGCATAGGATGCATGGAGCATTGATCAGGTTCAGGCCATGCCAGCAAGCTGTCTGCCAACATGTGCAGAATGTGTCTGACAACGGCCGTACTTGCTGTTCCTCAAGCATTGACAAGCAGTGCTCAAACACCACACAAGCATGTTTGAGAGCTGGTGGAGCAACACTTTCTGCCAAAGTCACATATTTGACCTTCAGACTAGTATGGCAGCCCTGACAGCAAGTCTTACATGAAGCAGTTGAACACATACCTGCAGAGTGCCAGAGGAGACCTCAAACTTGTGGCTGTGCCAGTAGACCTTCTCCTCCTCAGGCAGGCCCTCAAAGAGCTCGCTGGAGATAATATACTCTAGGCCTATCAAGCGTGCATTGGGCTTGTCTGAGTCATAGATGACACACTGACGCACGTCCTCATTGGGACAGGCACAGAAATGATGAGCCTCCACCTGTACATGAGCAGCTTCCATGGAGTGAAACTGATTGGCCCATGCTATGTGTACACTGCAGTGTCTGATGCCCTTTGGCTGCATACGCACACAGCTGCTGGAGCTTAGACCAGCAAGCGCTTGCAGTAATAAAAAAATTTTTGGGCCTGAGCTTCTCGATCATAGACACGTGCATGCTGAGCATGGCATGTTGGTGGTAAGACAAAAGAGAACGCCAAAGGCCAGGGAGTCACTACCAGCTGAGCTGATGTCCTCAAGGCTGCCGTCCAGTGGCAGGCGCAAAGGCAGCAGCAGTGCCAAGAGAGCGTTGAAAGACAGGATGTGGGAGTGAGGGGATGACCTGGCGTGTGATGTCATGAGCGTAGAAGTGGAAGCCGCAGACATGCTGGTGTATCCTGGAGAAGGGGCTGAACCGCTGGATGGCACCCTCAGCTGCTTCTAGGACCTTGCCCTGCAGGCTCTGGGGCTGCCCAGGAATATCTTCTATGCTGGATGCCTGTTGAACATATGCACTGATTTAGCCATTTGTTGTGACATGTACTCTTTACGGCTGTCTGAGGAAGTGTTTGCATGCAGCTTCCATCTGCTGCTGTACTCTGTGCAGCAGGAGAATCAGTAGCAACAGTCAGCAGCTTCCCATAGACATTCATAGTAAGGGACAACTGCAGCATTGGGGGTAATATGTGTGTACCCAGATGTGCTATCATTTCAGCAAGACTCAGAAGCATAAAGCAGTATATATTTGTGGTTTGCTGAGTGTGTTGTGTAGAGACACGTCGCAAGCAAGTACATGCCACACATTTGCTTGAAAAAGATTGAAGGCATCATGTAAGCATTGACAACGGCTGAAACGCCTCATGTATAACACATTGACAGGTGGAAAGATGCAGCAACCTGAGGGCCAGTGCTGGTGGTGACACCCGTTTTCTGAGCTGGCAGATCTGCAGCTTCTTGCTCAGGCCCATAAGTTGACCTGCAGGCAGCAGACAAGTATTGTGTGCACATTGGTGTCATTTGCCGCATGGCATATATTCACAGCAGCAGCACAGCATTGTATAATTCTCACTAACAAGTGCCCTGCAGCACATGTTCCCTGCAGACTGTTGTCGGCATATAAATTGGCAGTGAGTGATACAAACTACAACATGCTGTTGGTGCAGATGATGATGAAGCTCAGGCAGCCATACAAACTGTAAATTACTTGCTTGCTTTAGAAGCAAAGCAGCCACTGGCTCTGCTTGCTCTTTGACAGCCGACGGCAGGACCAGCTATGGGACCATGCTTAGCTTCCTTTGCTGAAGTTTTGTTACAGTTTGCAGCCGAGCCCTTGACTGGGTGGTTTGGTAGAGTTACGAAGGTTTCACAAACAAACCTGAGACAAAAAGGCACAGTAAGGATTGCTTGCTGAGTGCCTGATGGTGGCCACGGAGCTGGGCCAAGACAGCAAAGAAGTAGACGACTCCTTGCCCGCCGTTTTTGACACGTCGCGGTACCTGTTCAAACGTACTTGAGGTCTTGTCAGTAGTGGCATGTTGATGTGATCTGAGTACTCGGGGCTGGTCGTCGAGCTTGCTGCCCGGTTGCCAACACGTCTGAGTGACTGCTGAAAAGCTGCAGGGGACCCACAAGATGAGGGGTTGGAAGCTAGAGCAAGCTGAACACTTTATGGTTAGATGGGCGAAGTGACTTCGGGTTCTCTGAAAAGATTGACTAGGTCTGCGTGCGCAAGTTGTGTTACGAACTCGTCGGGACGCAACGTCGGGGCCGCACCATTGTTTTGTACGCAGCGGTTTTGCAAAGCGGTCGCTGTTGCATGTGTGGTACAAGAGGTCAGACAAGAGGTGCATGTTTGACCTGCTGATTAGTCAACTTGCGTTGTGTTGGCTCAGTAAGATGAGTCTGCAGCTGCATTGCATGCAAGGAGCACAGCGTTCGAATGCAACTTTCTCCTTGCATGCAATGCATGGTGGTCCCCTTGATGTCTGCAACATGAGCCCTGACTAACAAGATTTTGGGCTGTTCACATTGCTTGCTCAAGGGCGAGGCCACACTTGCAATTTGTGTAATTGACGCGCACAATCAACAAGCTGGATGGAAAGCATGAAAGTTTGAGTCAATCGCTTCAAGAGTTTGGCGGTAAGTGGATGGTATGAATTTCGCTATCGACCTTAAGGAAGCTTCCAGATGATTTCCTGTAGCTGTGCTGTGAAGGAGTGCTGAGCTGGTGTTCTCTGCCAGGCAATGAGGCTGGTGTCCTCCTAGTGCCTCATGCACTCTGCTGTCTGCTGGCAAGCACAGCATACCCGTCACAAAGCTTTGACATTACTGCTTGTTGCCTGCACAGTGTCAAGCAAGGCGACGTGCTTTGGACACTAATGTACTTGTTCTACTGTCGCTCACCATTGTAATGATGCCAATACGTGGCATGCGTGCCTAACACTGGTACACACAGATATAGCCTGTATTTTAGTGTATATATCCCCAATTTTTTGGACAATTTGCATCCATTCGCCTTCGTAGCGCAGTTGGTTAGCGCGTCGGTCTCATAACACACGTTGAGTCACGTACCTACCCCAGCACACGCTGGGCGTAAGAGAGAAATCCGGAGGTCCTGAGTTCGAAACTCAGCGCGGGCAGTTTT
>JAABUO010003585.1_pt1 | contig 18478 bp, 15 predicted proteins | sample 5559291 | NCBI WGS metagenome assembly JAABUO01 (sample SAMN10711878, study PRJNA513372) | rock metagenome | isolation source: Antarctica rocks | place: Antarctica: Victoria Land, Finger Mt sud | reverse complement strand
GAAACTCAGTGAACAATCCCCTCTTTTCTCAGTTTACAAGGGCTCTTACCCTCAATGTCCCTGCTAAGACAAAGAGCAACTGAGACGTGTGCTAAGATCCTGCGTGATCCACTCAGCAGCCTCAAGTACATAAACAATACCATATATGCCAAGTCAATGCACAAGCATTAAGCCCAGGAATCCTGAACGCCGGGACAGCGAGAATAAACGCACTTGACCAGCAGACACCTTTGTCAATATACAGAGTGGGAATCATATCATCTAGATGAAGACATATCTTGATAACGTAATATGATATTTGGTGTACTACACTTCAACAACCGAGTTCGACAAGAATGAAGACTAAAGAGGACCATGAAGCGTTGAATACTTCCGTGATCGACATTGGCCTCGATGTCGATCAGGGAAAGAGAATACGAGAACGTTGAGGCGATCGGAAACGTATTGATCTAATGATTCCAACTCGGAAAAATTTCGAACATGACTTATTCAAGATATATCATGTTCAGCAGCAAGTTATATACGAATGCTATTGTTTGTCCCAGACGTGGACAGAAGAGATTGTTCTCGCTCAAGTAGAGCAAGAATATACCGAAAAGGCCGATGGCTAAGTCCTTATTACCCTAGCTATTATATTCGCTTTTCGTAACAGTTGAACACCAAGTTGCTGCTGACGTCCGTTACCAGAGTACTTCTTTCAGAGACTTTGAAAAAGTCCCATGATGCCATGAATCCAACCTAGATTGTTAGCGAGAGGCAGTGAATAATTGTTACACCCGGGGAGCAGCCTGAGTTCGCCGAATTGTAAAAGAATGGCAGATGGTACCTCGACCAAGTGCTGAGCTATGGGAGCCTCTTGAGGACGTTACATTGGTTGGAACGAGCGCCCATATCATGGTTTAAGACAAGACTATACACAAATGAGACAGCTTTTTCTATCGGTTTGATGCTGGCAGAACTAAAGCCAGGTCCCTATCCTTTGCGCTCATTGATTTTACCGGTCAATGTCCCGAAGTCCTCTTCGTTAATAGAGGAACCGTTACGCCCGTTCCATAAAAGCTTCTCCGACGGTGGTTCCGCTCTCTGAGACAGCATCGCATGCAGAAGGCCTCGTTGACTCCTCTCAACCAATGACAGAAGATCTTTGGGAAGATTTGCTTTATTGAGATACTTTATCATCGATAAAATTGTTAGCTTTACATATCTCTTAAAAAGTCAACATCAACTCATTATTCATGATTTGTAGTAGTTTCGTGGTAATGGGTTTTAATCGCCGGCTGAAACACATTGGGCCTGTGGACTACCCTCTTTCGTTTGCACTAAGCTCTTTGAACAACTTGCGTTTACTCTGCTGATTCCCCCGATCGTTCATTAACCTGTTCGAACCAATCTCAACAACTATCTCACTCAAAGAGTCGGAAATGCCATGATCGAGAACAGCTCAAACGCCAAAGGCGTCTAAACTGTCATACCGTGTGTTCTTATCGTACAGAATGAGACGCCATGACTTGAATGGACAGGATGGGTCCGTCATCTCGGTGACCTCAACATGAGAGATATTCCTCAATATATCCCTTTACCCCACGACGACGAGCCCGAATTTGTATTGTTACGAGAATCGTGAAAGAATATCTTCTCATGGTGACCATATGCTGGCGAAGGGAGGTTGTAGTCCTATGAGTCTGCTAAGGGGGGGGAAGATGGGAAGCTGTGGTGTCCCATAATGCGGGACTACTTCGATGAGCGGAGTATGAGAGCCGCCCATATAGTCCCGAGGGCGTTGCAGGCTGAGCTGGTCGACTATATATTCGAGTGAGGACGGGCTCACGACTCAATACCGCAGATAACTACTTGATGATCCACCAGCAAGCTGAGCACGCGTTGAATAATGAGAATTTTGTATTAGTCCCTGCGAAACTCAACGAATCCCCCCTTCGGACGTGGACTCTGAAACTGTTCAATACAGCTGCGATAAATCACGATTTTAGCCGCAAAAGCCTTCGAGATTACGACAACGAGCATCTCGTATTCAAGAACGATAATAGACCCGACGCGAGATTCTTGTATTATCATTTCGTAGTAACGTTGCTGAGAAACAAAAGGGATCGTCAGCCCGGATGGAAAAAGTTCTGTATCGAATTACTCACTGGAAAGCCCTTTGCGACATCTGAGCTTTACATCCGTCAATCCATGTTGATGGCATTAGCGAAGATGGCAGGAGACGTCAACGATGAAGCAAAGGCAAGATTACTTGAGGAACCGGACCAAGAAACATTTGTGGATGCGGCTGAACTGAAAGAACTGGAAGAATCCGAGATCGGAAGGCGTGTTCTGATGGCTCATGATGCACGCAGTGAAGAAGGAGAAGACGAAGATGATGAGGAGAAAGACGATGAGAAGAAAGGTGATGACGAGGAAGATGACGAGGAGGACGGACCCTAAAGATATAGACCAAGCTCATGAGTTCCCTTCAACTCGAAGAACTCATTGAGGACGAAGAGCGTCTGTACAAGCGATAGTTGAGCACCTAAGTTCGACTGGTAAAGGGCAAAGAGGCCGAGGCTTTTCTCGATCGTGACCTTCCGATAATGAAATTCCTTGAACAGGGAATGTAAGAAGTTTTTCTTTTAGGGGGTTCAGACTATTCGAGAGCGCACTACAAAGAAAGAACAATACCGAGCTGAAGCGTGCACCGTCTAAAAATGAGGAATGATAATTACGATGTCATCATGAGCGGAATCGCGGTTCAACTTAAATTTATCTATCATTGCATGTCACATCTTTATTGATAATGATAGAGGCTTCTTTCTAGCCTATTGAGGCAGAATCGGTCTGTTATGAACAATTGAGCGTGTGCATGGCTTGGAAAATTTGATGGCATAAATAATTCGTATGCTCTATTGAAAAAATGGCAAGAACATGAGCTTATTTGCAGAGTACCCGATGACGAGTGCTATGCATTCAAGAAAGAATTCAATAATGAACTCCCAGTACTGGAAGTGAGCCTCGAAGCTGAAGTAGACGAGTGGGAATTGCGGATAGAGATGGAAGAATTGTTGGTTAATGCCGAATACGGCCTTTACTCGCTGTTCGGAAGCGCCTCGATTGGTCCTACATATTTTCACCCATATTCCTTCTGAGAACGCGTCAAAAGAAGAGGTAGAAAGCTTCAATCGTGAGGCGTTACAAGATTTCTTCGTGGGGTGTCAGGGGTGGAGGTGGCCGCTACCACCCAGTCGCCCTCGCTCCTTTCGCTCAAATCGAATCATGGAGCTGATGCGCTCCTGTCTATAGTCGGCGGCTTCAATTGCCCGTAGTGAGATCCGGTACCTCTACTACATATCGAAGGACCATTTATCCCCAGCAGTACCGGAAACATGCCGTGTAGCGATTAGCATTTCCATTGCCGTAACCGTCACGGTCACTCTTATCTAATAATACTTGGGAGGAAGATTAGAGTCGTTCTTCCGTCCATATAAAAATGGGGTTCTGAGAGCGTGGGCTTCTATCAGCCAGACAAAGTTGCAAAATACGTGCACAGAGCTTATGGAGGTTCTTTAGCGCTATTCAGAATTTCCAACCTGTTTGAGGCGGTTATTTTCGACTCTATGGGAAAAGAAACCCCTAATACCTCCGATCGTGATGTGAAATGTCGTCGATAAGTGCTTCAGAGCTAATCGAGACCGGCGATCGAGGAATCCGAGCTCTGCGAGAAAAAAGGGTACACGAGGCAGGTTTCAGACTCTCGAGTACATCGATTGTCTCTCGATCAGATATTTATACAACTACAGATTGGCTTGAAAGACCTCCTTATGGATCTTTGTCGAGCCGCCGAAGAAAGATGCACTGAAGGTCTTTGAGTGTGATCCAAAACCCTTCGTCCAAAATCGCTTCTATTGGAACCCGAGAAAGAACTCCTCACAAATAGGTTCAAGACTCGACTGAAAATTCTGCTCATCGAAGCTACTTTATGGCTGGCTTCCCTTAAAGATCGATGTGAAGGTTTATTATACAATAGATATTCAGCACGCGCCGCCAACATGGACACAACAATAGTTCCTAACCGCCAAGCTTACCAGGAGAATCAATAGAGAAGTATAAAATCACAAGGAAAAGGCTACAATGAACTATTTATCTATTAGGACGGGTAGGAACTCCTTGCCGAAAGCGGCCAGGGCGGTGCTCGAAGATAGAGGTGCTGGGTCATTAGTCGATTAAGTTGATGTCTCATTAAAAAGGAAGTGACCAAGTACCCACAACATCCCAATCTGACGCATAAAAACTCTACTAAATACCACAAACCCATAACAAGATCTATATCAAGAAACGCCTTCACCAAATATCGAAATGCGGATGAGATACATATGAACTTGTCTTTCGAAGGAGACGAAGAAGACGTAGAAGCTTCTGAAGAGCACAGTTGAGGTGATGTTTGTGAAGCGGATTCATAGCTAACGCATACAGGCTTCTTCGACCACCCCGGGCGAAATTCCTGTCGGTGTGCACGACACAGATCTGGTTTCCTGTGGTTGTTTATACGAAGAAGTCATCTTCAAAGAATGGGCGAAAGCAAAGAATTTGTTTGACGGTCTTAACAGATCGATCAGATCCTCCAGGCAAGATCGTAGAACCTTGCTGTTCAATATGCTTGAGACTCTCGTCGATCAAAATGGGGTTTGTGATAAAAGACCATGCTAAAGACAACAGATTCACAAATATACATGAACCTACTTCTTTCGAATCACTTTCCAGACAAACCTCACCAAAGCCAACACCCCGGCCACACCCGTATAAAATCTATCGCATCGCCAAAGATCGTTTCCTGAAGGATTCAGAGGCGCCGCCATTAACTGCGACGTAGACAACATGGTCGCTTTCACTCTATATATAAAATTAGTAAGAATAATATACGACCAACAGCCTTTTGGTGAAACTAATCTAGATGTTTAATATTGTCTCCGCTGACTCGAACGGCATGGGCCATCCTAAATGATTTCTACAGGCAGAGCGAACGGTGGACCTGGAATTGGCGACCTCGCTGGTCAAGCGGCGGCTTGACGGAATGAAGACGGCGCTCGAATGAACACGATGCGCGACTGAGTGCGAAGCGGGTACGAAGGCGACGTTATGCGTTTAAGCTAGGATGATCCATGGCCTGAAAGAAGCGTGCGGAAATATTTCGTGGGGGGTGTGTCTGGTAGGTCGGATTTTATATACTAAATCGCAAGATCAAGATCATGAATCCACACCGAATCGCTTTCACACCGAATCGCTCCTCTTACGGCAAAATAATCTTCACCAAAACGACGAAGACTTCTTTTTTTTTCTGAATTATGTGAGCTAGAAGTTACTATTTGCTATGGACGAATTTGACTGAAAAGCGTGGAAAAAGAATACTGCTTTACCAGAAGACCTCGGGAAAATTGGAATCACGATGGAGGGCACCATTTCGACTCCCTGGAACGGAAGTAGTCATTAGACTTCCTTTGGAACACAATAGCTAGGAGGAGGGAAAATCCGGGGAACTTCCACGGAGACGATCTCAAGAAATTTCGGCCTTGGACTGACCACTTAGCGGAACCAAATACGCTTCCCAAGAAGTTCCGATGGGGGGGAAAACGGTCAAGCAGTAAAAGATGCAGAAGCATCAATTACTGGTCCTTTCACTCCTGCTCATTGTCTTCAAGATCAGCTTAAGAAAGACGAGAAGGGGCTACAACCTTAGATATCTTTATCGTCGATACGAAGTAATAAATGCTTTTGATTTGCTCATCTTTTTTCCCTTCCTCGCGTTTTTCTTCGCATCAAGATGCACAAACCGCAATGAGTTAGATAAATCGGTGAAGTCTTTTGTTTCTTGTACGTATACTGGCTAGTAGTTGGAAAGCCATGGCTACGACAGGTGAGATCAATCGGGTATTACGAACGGGATGAGTATTGGATAAAGGACAAATTCGGTGGTAAGAATAAACTGAAAGTAGTGTCGCCACCGACTCCAACGCCGAGCCCTTCGATTCGTCTGAGCGCAGAGGCAAATCACGGAAAGCTGCCATATAGTGAAGAAACAACGCAGGAGTTAAAACGTGACAAGAAATTCAACCCTAAGCCTGCGGGCATGAAGTTCACCGCTTGTATACGTCGTACCCATGTTTGAATCTTTTTTCTCCCTTAGGATATGATTTAAGTTTTTGTTGTTGTATAATTGAATGTTAACACATTCTCTTCTACAACTGATTCTTTCACTTTTTAAAACCTTCACAAACATCGCAGAGCAAATCCAACGACGAAGCAAAGACATCTGTCCCACAGTATCATATGAATCGCCCGAAATAAACATCTCTGCCTACAAAGAACTACAAGCGAACTGATCACTATTGGTTTAACCTATATAACTGAAACCGTGTGACTACGATGAACTCTGGCGGCAACTCGAGAGAGAGGAAAAAGAACTTCTAAGATATATTGAGGAAAAAGTGCAGTATGAAAGAAACTCATCATCATGATCTTATCTAGGTTTCAAACTCATCCTGCTTCCTTAAGTTAAATTTTCCTTTGCTTCTTCTCGAAGCTTTTCATTTTCGATTCTTAGTAGAAATTGCTTTCGCTGTCTCTATGGGTTTCGAGATGTTTACCTCATCTCCGCATTACAATAGTAAAGACAGAAAAAGGTAGACCACTTCAATATTTGTTCTTTCAAAAACACCCAAGCAAACCTGTCTAGCAAAAAATGAACTCGAAAGGATAGGAGAGATAACCCATCAGCGGACAAGGCCAGCTCGGTAAGATCACGGATCCACAGTTCAATGCTGACACTCACGCCGGACTACCTCATCTTTCTGAGCGCCACGCCGATGAGAAACATACCTGGCGATCTGATCGGGAGGCTGAACCTATCCCGGAAGAACGAGTACAGAATGCTCGAAAACGAGGACGCTGTGGATGAGGAACCGGCATTGGATTTCGAATCCGCAATCTACGCTTTGAGAATGTTTGTGGGACGGGAGAGAAGACCAAGTAGATGAAGAACGGGAAAGAAAGAAAGTAAAGGATGAGAACGACAAAGGAAAAGACATGAAGAGGTACGAGGGAGCAGCAACAATAGCACCAGCACCAGGCACCACAGAAGCAGAAGCAGAAGCAGAAGCAGAAGCACCAGCAGAAGTAGCACCAGCATCACCAGCATCACCAGGAGCAGTAGACAAACCCCCCAAAACCGCCATAGAAACACCACTCACCCTCGCCATCAAACTTCCCACCGATGCAGAACCTCCCCATCACATCACCTCAACCAAACCAAACCCGTTATCACAAGCCCAAAACTCATTTAAAAACGAAGATATATCGTCTGTGTGTAAAAAACCAAAATGCCCAGACTGTTGATATATACTCCTGGAGGAAGTGGGAGAAGGTCAATGGCACTGCCAACTCAGGGCCAAAACCAATCAAAGACGGTAGGATATTCTCCATAGCTCCAGGCCTTTCCGCAGAGCTGCCTGCTCAATTTTGTGGATTCCTCTTTCGACTATGTCAACATACGGAATGACGAGGATACTCCGATAACAATAGGGTCATCGTCAACGGGTAGGTGTAGTAACGGAATGTTACCAAGTGGAGAGAAAACAATCATGCCCCAGCCCGCACTACCTTCAGAGGATAACCTTCCCTTAGCGGAAAGGTTTACAGATTGGCTATACCCGAAGGCGGTCACTAAAGCGAAGGGTGGATCAAAGCTCTGGAAACGTAAGTCTGCTGATAACGTGACTATATATGGTAACGATGATTGAGTCAAAGGTTATGGCAGCTGTGGTGTATGGATTTCCCAAGATAATGGCATATTTCAAAAGCACAACCACATCACCGCCGGCATCCAAGGAACACTAAGGATTTTTAAATCCTTTCGAATTTCTCTCGAAAAACGCCGGGGTTTCAGGGCCTATTATCTAAGCCGTAAAAAATATTGGGTGGGGTATTGGGTGTTGTACACTACTTCGCCTTCAAATCGAACGGGACTCGCTTTCGCTGGAGAAATATCGAAGAATTCGCCAAGACAGTTTGTTCTTTTCCTTAGAAGAGGAAGATGCGGGCGCGAATGGACACGGGATGTAGTATGCAGATTTCACTTGCCATTCTTCTCATTCAAAATCGCTTGTGAGAGCTCAATTGCTTCCGCGAACATCGAAATGCTCACCTGTAACCATCACTTATCGGATCCGTAGCGGTGCGAGGGATCGACTGACTGTTTTTTTTTGGGGAAAGGGGGAGGGGGTTTATAAGGTATAAATACTTGCTGAGAACCTAATCTAGCACTGGAAAGCTGGTCATGCGGTGTGTTCGGTCTCGAGGCTGGTATGAGGGAATTGGATGTGCAAGGAAAACTGTTGCTTTGGCTAATTAACCAGGGTTAAATGAAGAGGAACTCTGGAAAAGAAACTTCTCTGATGTTACTCTGCGGATGAAGACCGATGGGCAAATTGCGGAGAGACAGGCTAATAAGTTCACATTTACTATAACGAAGACTCGGAACAACGAGAAGGCTTCCGACTATACTCTGAACGAGAGGACGAACTCAAGAAAGATGAACCAACAGAGGACTGATGTCTAGAACGCTTGACGGTGTCTTTCGAAATTGGACATGATATCTTATCGAACTCCTTCTTACCTTCACGGGGAGAAAGGCTGGGTTAAGCTGGGGAGAGTGTGTACGTTGCTGCATTGGTGAAGATGAATGGCATTAGCAAAAGTTCGATGTTGAACGACTAGCGTATAGACGGTAGCTCATCAGTGTATCATATACTAGATCGCTACTCCCTCTTGAATGGATGAGAAAATCGTGACAAGATGCGTCATCTACTTCTTCTCGTCCTTGACCTTGAACTGATACTTATCTTTTCGGTCCAGGTAAACCACCTTGTCGCTTAATCCCGCCTCCTCTATCGCTTTTTTGAAATCCGAGAGGGGGGAGAGGAAGACGTCGTAGTCACTGTATCATCCCAAAAGTCAGCTTCTTCTTCTCTCATTCCATCCACACACTCTCCTACTCAGAATCCAACCCTCCCATACCCCCCAACGAAACACACACAAAAAAGAAACACCCAAACATACTCATAATGCACCGGCACCACCACCTCCGGCCCAATCAGCTGTACCAGCTTAACCCCCTGCTCGGCATCCATCGTCACCATCAATAGCGGCACGCTCGGTGAGGGGATGGTGGTGCCGCCGAGGTGGATCAGCATGAGATCGATGTTTTGGCCGGCGTAGCGCTCAGGAATCTCGTTAAGCTCGGGTACGAGGAGGGTGTCGCCGGAGATGTAGATGCTGTTTGGAAAAGGTTAGGCGGGGAAGGGTGTTTGAAGGTGTGGTAGAGTAAGGGGTTCGAAATGGGATAAAGAAAAGAAGAAGGAGAAGGAGAGGGTACCGATAGCCAGACTCAAAGGCGTCGGTAGAGTTTTTGTAGCCGAGTTCGATCATCCAACCGTTCGTTGGCGGCACCTGAAATCCTTGTCAGCATTCACAAAACCCATCACAAAACCCATCACAAAACCCATCACAAAACTCCCAGCATGAAAAAAGATATTTGGTGAAAAGGTGACCCACCGCACTCAACAAATCATTCATCGTACTCAAAATCCCCGGCGGGACATGCTTCCCCGGCATCCCCGTAACCTTGATCGCCGGCTTCTTTTCCCCACCGCTCTTGATATCCGCCATGATATCATCAAAGAAATCCAAATCATGCACAGAAGTAAATGATTCATGGTCGCCTTTGCCCGTGAGATGCTGCTTTGCATGCGGGGTGGTGATGATGGGGATGTCCCGACGGAGGGAGGCTTCGACGTCTTGGTCAAAGTGGTCGCTGGCGGGTAAGGGGGCGCCGGTTAGTTGTGGGAAGGGGAGGTTTTCGAAGTGGGGGAAGGATTTGGTCGGAAGGGGCAAGAGACGTACGCGTGGTAATGTGAGAGACAGATTAGGTCGATGCGAGGGAGGTCATGGAGATCGACTGCTGGGTTCGTTTTCCTGGTGCCGGTAACCTGGGATTTGCGAGATCTTAGAAACCACTTGGCTAACAAGAACAAGACAGGACTGATTCTACCCCAGGGCCAAGATGAACATGGTCACCCGCATGTAAGAAATTCTGTCAAAACCCATCAGTCTTAGATACCTGACTATGGGGGCTGGGGCTAGACTTACCGGATCCGTCATAAGTCGGATTCCCTCCCATTCTCTTGGCCCGCTGTCAGAATAGCTAAAAGCTCATATGGAAACAGAATAGATACAAGATGGTTGTAGCGGTGCCGACGAAGAGCAGGCTTGCATTCTCTCCTCCAGGATTGCTCGGGTGGACTTTCGTCTCTTTTGCATCGGGCAGAGAAGCGGCGACTTCTTTACCAGAGGGTAAATCTCTGGTAGGGGCCTGAGGGTTGCTTGGATCAACTGTAAGGTGCTTCATACTTATTGTTTTGTCTTCTAGGACTTTACCAGCTGCCCAACTTGAATGTTGTATAACGGGTAATTCATTGTTGTTGCTGTTCTCCAATTACTTTGGCATCATCATGACGACATGGTGGGGAACAATTTTGACGACCCTCCAAACGTTTGCAACATAATGATTCTATTCGCATTTTGACCGCTTATGGACACCCGTTACCCTGGAGAACTTCCAGGTTTTCCCATAAGTATGTTATACATCATATGTGATAAAAAGGCGTTGCGTAGGACAATGGGAAAGATGATCCACCATGTTAATACTGCTGATTTCAACAAAAGAACCACCGTATGCTTCTGATAGATTAAAAAGAATATGTCGAAAATAAGACATATCGGTCGAGAAACGCCGCCCCAACCCACGAGCTGAATGCAAAATTCGATCGCGAGACCAGCACCCTGTTTTGTGCAAACCCGTCTTTTGAATCAAGAATCAACCGCCTAGAAACGCCTAGAGTGCAAGATTCATGTCTTCATAAGTCGTGTCTCCGTGTCTGTCGTGATCTTCAAGCCTCATCTCGTCTGATATCGCACGAGGAGTACTGTTGCCCATGTGCTCACCCCCATGATCCGCCGTTAACGCCTCATGCCCTCCAATGCCTGCCAGATCCATGTCTGCCAGCCCTGAATCTATATGGTGAAATTCGCGCCCTGGACCTGCTGATACCCCCCTACTATGTCCTTTGAAATCCTCGAGATCAATCGAATCCCGCTGTATTAGATACGGTGTACCGTCCATGAAAACTTCTTCCCACCTGTGTTCGCCTGTTGGCGATACAGGTACTATATTTGGCTCACCATACGCGCTATGATCAGCCGACGCGCCTACAGACCGATCCAGAGTTGACAGGTGAGAGGTATTCGTCGCTGGCTGTCTGCCTCTTCGGCTTACAATGTAAGAGCCTGGACCATCGAAGGGGATGTCGATTGAGCCTGGTCGACCAGAAGATGAACGATCTCTACTTCGATATCGAACGTCCTGCATACCATCTCGATCATATTCGTAATCTTCCATACTGGCTCTGAAATCTGGAGTTCGTGACCGGTCGGGAAAGATCTCCGGCGCCATGGAAAGCGGTTTCAGATTCTCGTCGCTAAATGGCGGAAACAAAGATAGTAAGTCTTTGGCAGACAATCGATGCCTCGGCCGATCGCTCAAGCAAATTTCCACGAGGTCGCAGAAGTACTGCGGTATCTTATCCAGCGTACGTTCCAACGACAACGGCCGCGGTTGTCGTTCCGGTTCGTCTTCTTCCTCGGCAAGGCCCCAGAGAACCATTCCCAGCTGAAAGAGATCAGATTTGACACCAATGTACATTGAAATCCTCTGGCTGCTCTCAACGAGTTTCGATATTTCCGGCGGTTCCCAACCCACCGGACAACCCCGTCGGTTGATGTCAATGATCTTGGCCTCATCGTGTTCATCTATGACGATGTTCGATAACGTAAAGTCCCCTTGCACGAAGCCAGCTTCGTGTATCTCGGAGAGACCTTGCACAATCTGCTTAGCCCACTGTTCCCTTCTCGCCAGTGATAGTTGACCTTTGTTGTCGTAGAGGATGTCGACAAGAGCGCCTTGCTCAGCAAAGGCAATTAAGAGGCCCTTGACCAGCTGACCATCCTCACAAACCACAAGGCCTTGGAATTGTATAACGCTTCTCGAGCCAGCTAAATCAGTCAGAGCATTGACTTCATAGAGAAACTCATCCACACTGTCAGGTCCCGGAATCTCTTTCTTAATCCATGTATGCCCATCAACATTGACTTTGTAGACAAATCCGGACATGTGAGCGTCAAAATTCAATTCGCTTTCTTTGTAATGCCGACAGTCGAGGTGTCTTACTGCACTGGTAGGCGGATATGGAATAATTTCATTGGTATCCTCTGTGACATGCACGTGTAATCTGTCATCTCTGGTTTCAAGCTTTAGATTAGTGACTGTATCATAGAACTGAATATCTTGCAACGACATGCGAATGGACTCATAGATTCGAGCACTCTTATCTCGTTGAAATTGTAAGCTCTGTAAGTCCCGTTCCAGGGAGTCAGGCGGTGCGTCTCGATAGTCGCATGATATTGTAAGACGTCGCCAGCGATATGGTGTTTCTGCGTATGTGAGGAAGAATTTCTCGCGTGGACTGTGATCTCGAAAGTGCATGCTCAAATTGAGAATCCATTTCTTCTCTAGCTCTTCCCTGATTTCTTCGTCCATCTCATTGTCATCGAACGATGCTTCTGACGGTGCGGGTTCATCTGCTGAAGCTTGAGGATCTGGAGGGGGCGGAGGGGGAGGCGGTGGCTGGTCTGTATGTAATTGCTCTTCTGTATTGGGCTGTACAGCCTCAGGGCAGGTGTCGTGTCTCGCAACTGTTGCACATCCATTGTCGTGGTCCAGCAGTTCCGGGGCGGAAATTTGAGGTATGACTATAGGTGGTGGTGACGCGGATCGAGCACCCAATGCCCTCTTCCGATCGACTGATACAGCTCTGCGTTCATCAACCGATGGTTGCACAGGCGTTAATTTCTCCCGCCGCTCGGAATTCTGTCTCTTAAATGTTCCTGGTCGGGGCAAGCCTGGAACCACCCTTCTAGACAACCGTCGCCCAAAGCTGGGTGCAGTAGGTGCGCAAGGTGATGTTGGTTCGGATTTCTTTTCCATACATGATGGTTGTTCATCACGTCCTATCCACCTGCTGAAGCTGAATCTATGCCACATCCTGAGCCTCTGCTCATTCTTCTCTGATTCGACGGGCAGCGGTGGTGAGGGAACCGTAGCCATTGATACCGTGGTTGAGGTAAGGGATTAATGGGAGAGGTTACGAGTAAGCAGCTAGTCATCGGTCGGCGTGGCGATTGTCGGATCGTCATGCAGGTATCCAGAGATTGCTGCGTCAGAATCGGAAAGGTCATTGAGATATGTAGTTGGGGACAGATATATTGTGGTGAGGTATGAGAGTTGAAAGAAGAGGTTTGAATGAACGAGGATGATTGCCCATTTGATGCCTTAATGTGATGTGTCGTAATGCCGCAGGGAGGATTGGCCAGTGGTTGCACATGAGAACTGGAAAGGATTTGAGTAGGGGGACAGTGAGCCTTGAGCCTTGAGATTCCGCTTGCCCAGAGCGGTATGCAGGGCTACCCGAGGAGCTTTCGGTTCAGGGGTTACCAGTCAATCAAAGTCTCTGTCAGCTATAAAAGGGCGTGCGGTATTATTGTAAGAGTCCATAATCCTAGTACTAACTATTTAATCAACACGACGCTCCAGTGAGGAGTCACGGCAGCACAAGAGCCCCTGAAAGCCCTTGGTAGCTATAAACGAGTGGCTCTTATCTCGATTTCAGCTCCCTTCACCGACTACTACTCCACAAGTACGAATACCGTATGCCCACTCCATCATCTCACTCGGAATCTCACATTTACAGCTCATTTTTCTGCGCACATGCGACTTCACTTCATGTCCTGAGGCACAACAATCCATTCTACATGATACCATCAATCTCCAATCACGTTAAGACAATCAATGATCTCATATAACTTCCAAGAACGTCTGCCTGCATTTCTATCACAATTGCGCATCAAGCTCTCTTCATCGGGCAAGTCAGAATAATCATTAGGATTTTGGGCAGCTTTCGCGAGGCTTTCCCACGTCAGTGTTTCTGCCTGCATGCATTAGTTGGCGTTGTCTACTTTTTTACGTTTTCCAACCATTTACGTGGCACCGTTAAGCCCGGTCCCCTTTTACTGGGTGCTTCATCTTATTCGTTTCTCTGTTGTTTGTTCTCCGGTACTTGACACAATCTAGTTGCTGGACTGAAGTTGTCGACGAGTCATGTCAACAGCAATTAACAGCAGTCAACCTTGCTCTCCATGTGCTCTTCTGACTGGCGGCCCGCCCGACTAGTCTGCGTGGATTCCGGGGGTTCTTGGATACGCTCCAACATTAAGGTACATACACACTGCGCAAATTGGTCTGAGCCCTTGTTCGGGGAGGAACAAAATGCCGTTTCAAGCTGCAATCGAAAGTATGTACCGCGAGATCGAAGGTAATATCATATTATCATGGTGAAGTGCCTATGGCGTCGTACGATATCGGGTACTTGCAAACAAGGAGACAAAGAACGACTGGAAATGATGCATGCCATTGCTCTCGGGGACTGACTTCCCACCGCGGTGGTTGGGGACAGATATCTGCTCTATCCCCATCAACCACCGGCGTTCTCCGGATCGCTGGCCACAATGACCCGACGGTAAGCATGTTTCTGTTGTACTTCCCAAAATGGACGCGTAGTCTTAATTGGTCAGCTTCCGCTCGATCAGCGCGGTGAGAACATGGTAAACAAAGTAATATTTTACAACACATCTCTCATTTGCTACCATTCTATACAACGGTGTACAATACATGAGATGGATACTCTAAACGCCACGACGTCTGAACATAGTATGGTTGGAGTGGAATTAGCTTTACACGCAAACCCAACTCCATAGCCCGGGACTCTACTTTATCCACCGGTCCGTGCCCAATGCAAACAGATCATCTGTGCACCCAACGCCACGCATGCGATGCTCGACGAATCCACCCGCATGGAAAACGCAAAAACACCCCAACAACAACGCTGCTTGCTTTTTTGATTGGCGAATCTCATCCATCAATCAATCCTCTCGCTGTCTGCTTCCTCGCTTTCCATGTTGGGCTTCGTTAAGTGGGCTTTCCATAAGTTGTTTGCTTGTTCGGCGTCTATGTTTGGGAAGACCAAGCGAAAGACATCAGAGTACCAGCTTGCGGCATGACCTTCGATGCCTTCTTTGATATTCTAGAAAAAGGAGATCAGCAGTTGAGAGCTAAGCTCATGCGTAAAGGGAATAATCTTACCTCGGGCAACTCCAGCCAGTCCGACATATTGTCTGCAGGGAAGATGATAGTCTTTGCGCCAGCCCTCCGTGCGGCCACGGTCTTCTCTCGTAATCCACCAATCCGGAGAACTTTGCCGGTAACTGTCAACTCTCCAGTCATGGCGATGGTGGGGTCCAACGGTTTGTCCAAAGCTAACGACAAGAGAGAGCTAGCCATTGTGATACCAGCAGACGGACCTGTAGATCATCAGCCACTGTCTCGTACCAACTTCGATATACCAAGCCACTTACCATCCTTTTGAACTGCCCCCTCTGGGCAATGAAGATGTACCTTTGCCTTCTCAAAGAACTTGTTTTCAGGGAACATTCTTGCCATCACAGATTTGGCGAACGAGTACGCAATTATAGTGGACTCCTTCATCACGTTCTTCAAGTTCCCTGTCCGCTCCAAGCCCGGTCGTGATGAGGCATTGAGTGCATTTTCTAGAATTGATTCCACGTAAAGCGCTGCGCCTCCCATGCTAGTCCACGCGAGACCCATCGCCACACCTGGTGGCGTGGTCTCGTACAGTCGATCTGAAGTGAACACGGGAGGGCCAACGTAGTCTTTCAGGTTGCCCCGGTCAATACTCACGTGAACACTGTCTGGGACCTTCAAGCTCTTCCTCGGTGTCTCAGTTGTTTCCTTCTTAATGGTCTCGGGGGTATCCTTGACGTCGGTCTCATCCTTCTTGGACTCTTCTTGAGCTGCCTTCCCTTCGTCGGTCAAGGCCTTGTCTTCTGCAAACACATCCTCGCCAAGATCTTGAATGATATTTAAGGCTGACTTTCGGTAAACCTTCTCGATTTGCTTCTTCAAGTTCCGTACACCGCTTTCACGGCAATAAGACTTGATAAGCTCCTCGATTGCATCCTTGTTGAGTATTACGTCTGCATCTTTCAAACCACTTAACTCTTTTGCGGTCGGAGCCAGGAACTTCTCTGCGATCGCCATCTTCTCATCTGCAACATAACCTGAAAGCTCGATCAACTCCATCCTGTCCAACAGTGGTCTCGGGATGGTGTCGGTCATGTTGGCGGTACAGACAAAGAGTACTTTCGAAAGATCCACCGGGACATCCATATAATGATCAAGGAAGGAGTTGTTCTGCTCTGGGTCCAACAACTCAAGCAGAGCCGAAGAAGGGTCACCTTGATGACCTCTTCCAATCTTATCAACCTCATCAATCAAGATCAATGGATTTTCTGTTTGACATTTCTTGAGTGCCTGAATAATACGGCCTGGTAGAGCTCCGACATATGTTCGCCTATGCCCTTTAATTTCGGCAACGTCTGTCAATCCTCCCACACTGAATCTGTAATACTGCCGATTGAGCGCGCGAGCGATCGATTTCCCTATGCTAGTCTTGCCAACACCGGGAGGTCCGACAAAACATAGAATCTTACCTTCTACCGTACCTCGTAATTTTCCGACAGCAATAAATTCTAGAATACGGTCTTTGACATCTTTCAACCCGTGGTGATCCTCATCCAATACAGTCATCGCATTCTTAATGCCAAAGTTCTCTGCACTCTGTTGGCCCCAAGGAATCTGCGTAAGCCAATCAAGATAGTTTCTTGTCACGTTGAACTCCGATGCTGCCGGCTCAAGGTGGGCTAATTTGTTCAACTCCTCTTCAAAGACCTTTTTCACCGGTTCTGGCATTGCAAGTTTGTCGGCCTTCTCCTTGAACTTTTCGACCATCTTATCTTTCCCATCAGATTCGATGCCCAACTCCCGGCGAATACCTTTCATCTGCTCGAGGAGCCAGTACTCTCGTTGCCGCTTCTGGATCTTGTTTTCCACGTCTTTCGATATCTTCGCCTGCAGTTGCGCATTCATCAATTCCTTCTTCAACACCATTAGCGCTTTAGATAATCGCTCTTCCACATTCATGGTTTCCAAGACTTCTTGAAGCTCAGTGATCTCGCCCGCTGATACTGCGGCGGCAAAATCTGCCAACTTCCCAGGCTCATCCAAAACATTGCCGGCCGATTGACTGATAGAGAAGGTAGAAATCTGATCACGGAAGAGGTGGTTGAGATTCGCTATGTCCTTGAACACATTGACCAGCTCGCTCGTAACCGCCTTGAGTACAGGGCTCTTCTTGTCCTGTGGCTCTTCAGCTAAATTATCGACATCCACAAGACTAACAGCGTAGTTGCGAAGAAACGAGGTTGGCTCATACGGCTGAACGTCCTTTGATGGCTGAGGTGTGCCTGATTCTTCAAAGCTGGCTACCACGTCGCCAGGCTTTTCGGACGAGCTCGGCTCTTTCAATAGCTGTTCGTCTAGAGCCTTGATTTCGACGACGGTTGGTATGGAACTTGTCTCCGCCGCCTTATCCGTTTTCACTCGATTAGGTGGTATAAGTTTAGACATCTTGATTCTTCGGTGGGGATAGAGTACGGCAGTGAGCCCGTTCTCTTCGGGTTTTACAGGGAATGCGCTTGTGATTTGTGCGAAGACCCCGACATCATGTACATCGTCCATGCTTTCTATAATATCCTTATCCGAACTCTCATCCTTGAAGAGGAAAGCTCCCACATACGGCTGACCGCGTTTCATCATTTCTTGTATAGCAGCAACAACATTTGGGTCGCGGATAGTTATAGCTTTGTAGAATCCCGGAAATAGTGGGCGCTTCGCTATCGGTATCGCCATGACTTGGGGATAAATCTCAGGAACAGACGGTTTCTGTATCGCACGCTCTGCGGAGGTTTTGCGCCCTCCTCTTCTACCTCCATCTCCGGCACCAGAACCAGCTTCGCCCCCGCTCCCCGCCGCACTGCTACTTCTTGCATTACTCGCACTTGTAGAACTAGGGGTACCCGAGCTATCGGGCGCCTTTTTGCCTTCAATAGATTCTTCCACTTTGCCGCCCGATTGTCCCGGTTGTTCCTTCTCCTCTAATTTTGATCTGTCTGTGTCTGCAACAGGTATTGGTTCTGATACATCGTCTGGCTCACGGTCTTTTCGCCTTGCGGGCGACGAGGAAAAGGCATGAGTGAGTGGTGTAACGTATTGTGCAGGACTTACTATTCGGCTGCATCTTAGTGGAGGGTAAAGGGCTGTAGTATATTGTGAGGTAAGTGATGAATA
>JAABUO010003584.1_pt1 | contig 18480 bp, 24 predicted proteins | sample 5559291 | NCBI WGS metagenome assembly JAABUO01 (sample SAMN10711878, study PRJNA513372) | rock metagenome | isolation source: Antarctica rocks | place: Antarctica: Victoria Land, Finger Mt sud | reverse complement strand
GCAGCCAAGCGCGATGAAGCCTGCTCCAGTGACTAGGGTTATTGTGGCGAAAAGGCGCAGCATAAACCCGAAGCACGACATCATCATATCATACAACCCCATGATGCCCGTCTGTTCCGCTCTCCGCTTAACCAAGCAGCCCTGACACAGCTTCGCCTGCTGTGGCTACAAAACTTGTGATGCGCTGCGAGCAGGAAGGCACAAACAACACTTTGCTTTGCTTTGAAATACAAGGAAAAGCGGGGTGTACACGTCGACCTTCAGCACCCCGCCACGGCCATGCTATGTGCGCACGATTTGGGTGCAGACATGCTTGCGCGACTGGCGTTATGCTGTGCGAAGTAGAAGCACACGAAAGTTATATCCCGATAGGGCTGTTTGCGGGTTTTGTTATGATCAGTGTCAGCTACCACCGACGGCTTGCGCGCGCAGTGTAGCCCTGACAGCAGCAAAGTATCCAGCTCACGATGCAGACTCAAGTGGCAGGAACAAGCCATGCGCAGGTAAAGTAGGTCAAGCGCTGTCGCAGCGACCCTTCTGTGCCGGCACCCAACTAGCCTATCGTGCTGCACAGGCTGCAGCGAAGCTTGCTGGTCGCAAGAGCCATGCACAAGCACGACGTGTTGCACAAAGAGGATGCAGGACGGTGAGCTCTCACCTAAGTCTGCTGAGTGTCAATTTTGCCTGCAGCTTTGTGAGTGCAATACCAAAAACCTCATGATTCGACATCATGCCCCATCATTCAGACCGTGCGCGCTGAGAGTAAGGACATCATCTTCAACCAAGACTCCCGCAGGAGAATGCAAGCTGGCATCAACAAACTTGCTGACGCTGTTGGCGTGACTCTGGGGCCTAGAGGTAACAAGGCTAGCCCTAGCATTGCCTGATTGATGGGCATCAATCACATGACACGTCAGGCCCCTACAACAACAGGTAGCATAATCTTGACTCAGACTTCTGTTGCAGGGCGCAATGTTGTGCTAGAGCAGCCTTATGGGGTACCTCAGGTAAATAACATGCTCATCTGGCAGAGTCAGCATTCGCTCAAGTACTTGTAAACATTGATAGGGCATCTGCACTGGCATGCTCAATACTACAATGATTCTCAGGTAATCAATGATGGTGTCTCCATTGCCCGTGCAATTGAGCTTGAAGATGCAGTGGAGAATGCCGGGGCACAGCTGATCAAGGAGGTGGCCGGCCGCACAAACGATGCAGCCGGTGATGGCACCACAACAGCATCTGTGCTTGCCCGGGAGATGATCCACTTTGGTCTGCAAGCAGTCAGTGCTGGCGCCAACCCTGTGTCTGTCAAAAAGGGGATTGACAAGACATGCTCTTTCTTGGTTGAAAAGCTTGGAGAAAAAGCCAAGCAGATCAGCGGCCCCAAGGACATCAAGGTCAGCTTGGGCTACCTGGCAGTACAACACGTGCATTCATACACAAACTGCCTGCATGTGTCATTGCTTCCACAGGGGCAAAGAAGCTAGCTGCATGCAATGCAGCTTGTCACCCTCAGCTGTGGCCAGCTGCATGCAATGCTGCTTGTCACTTTCAGCTGTGCGGCAAGGATCCAGCTGAATTGCACTTAGATAACCTTTGGTCACATTCAGCCTCGCAGTGAGGAGAAGGTCTGCCTGGTGCTGCGGCCTTTAACTAGGTTTGGCGCCAGTACAGTCATATTTTCCAGCTTGCGAAATTGCCTGCTCAAGGCTGCAGCCAGCATATCATGTGTATGCTTAAGACACTGCTCAAGTGGTGCACTAGAGGTACACTAGCAAAATGCACAAGTGTAAGCTCTGTGTATGGTTCCTAGCAGCATCTTGCAGGACCAGGTTCAATTGCGGTCCTCAGCAGTCAGGAGCTCAGCAGCTGGACTTAGGCATCTTTTGACTGCATTTCTCCTGGTTTGGCCTGTCAGCAGCCATGTTGTTAGTGGTATGAATCCGATGACCAACTCCCAAAACTGCTGCTCAGCAGCCAGCTTTGCTGACTCTGTGCTTGTCTGGTGAGCAGAGTATTGCCACCATCTCTGCTGGAAACGATGACATGATAGGCAGCATGATTGCTGAGGCTCTGGACAAGGTTGGAGCTGACGGCGTGCTGTCCATTGAAACCAGCAACAGTCTAGAAACTACAGTGGAGGTGCAAGAGGGCATGGAGATTGACAGGGGCTACATATCACCACAGTTCATCACCAACCAGGTACGTCAGGGAGCTTCACAACACTGCCTGCAAACTGCATTAGGGCATGGTGTTTTGTGCAACATCAGGTTGACAGCATTGTCAGATACAGCTGTGCAGCCATTTGATGGTTGCTGTCATCTGCACACTCTGTGAGCAGTTCAAAGCTGCATTAAATGAGACCCCTGTTCAGCGCACAAATTGACTCAGCAGCTCTTGGCTTGAAGCGTGAGAGGCAATGCTTGCTGTAAGCTTGGCACCCCACACTAGACAATGCATTGCTCGTCATTACAGGAGAAGATGCTGGTTGAGATGGAGAACTGCAGAGTGCTAGTCTCAGACCAGAAGATTGAGCAGATGAAGGACATCATCCCAGTCCTGGAGCAGATCACAAGGCAAAATCAACCCCTGCTTATTGTCACAGAGGACATCACAGGTACACTGTGCACTTTGCACTTTGCAACCAGGTCATTGCATCTGCAAAGTGATACTGAGGCTTGTTGCTGGGCCAATATGAGTATGGTTTCATGAACACATGCATGTCGTGGCTCTCATTCTCATGATGGTTTTCGATATGAAGTGACGCTAGAGCAGAGTTGCTGCATTTGCTGTGCAGCTGCATCCTTCGTAATTGCGCACTGACCCTGCAGGTGAGGCTCTAGCTACACTGGTGGTCAACAAACTGAGAGGCATTTTGAACGTGGTCGCAATCAAGGCTCCTGGCTTTGGCGAAAGGAGGAAAGCTCTGCTGCAAGATATTGCCATTGTGACTGGCGCTGAATACATCAGCAAGGACCTAGGCATGAAGCTCGCTGACACACAGATGGAGCAGCTAGGAATTGCCCGCAAGGTAAAACACAAATGCTTTCACTGTTGCAATAGCAGAGTTGCAAAGCTGAAGTCTGCAGGCTTTCCTGGTTGGACCTCCTTGCTTGGAGATGACTTAGTGCCGTTACTCAAGTCAGTGCTGAGAAATCAAGTGCCCTTGCGGTCTAGCTTGCATGGTCATTGCACAAGGCATGGAAATGCATGCAACTGTCTGCCGCTGACAAACGTGTCCTTTGCTGATACTTGCATGTTGTGCATTGGCATTGCATCGTTTGATGACACTCATGTCGCAGGAGGAGAATAGCATAGTTTGAGCTGATTCAGCAGTGACATTGTCCAAATGCGTACTTTGTTGTATAGATCAAGGTCATCAACAACAGCACAACTTTGATTGCTGACGCCGCTAACAAGGAGGAGATTAGCATGCGCATCAAGCAGATCAAGAAGGAGCTCAGTGAAACCGACTCAGTGTATGACACAGAGAAGCTCAGTGAGCGCATTGCCAAGCTTGCTGGTGGTGTGGCTGTCATCAAGGTGTGCTTCTGCATCCTTCAAGTACAGCATTGTCTCTGCCCTCAAACTGCTTAATGTTATCGCTGTGATTGTCTGGCTGCTTCTCACACCATGTGCAGGTTAAATGCTTGGTCATGCAGCTTGCTTCAGCGCGACTGTATCTTGTGCTCCACGTTATACTTGCTCATGTTTAATTTGTCAGGTTTGGTTGTTACATGCTGTATTATGGTCGGCAAAGTTCGATTGACAAATACCGTGTTATGGTCGGCAAAGTTTGGTATTGCATGTGTCAGGTGGGGGCTGCCACAGAGACAGAGCTGGAGGACCGCAAGCTGCGCATTGAGGATGCCAAGAATGCCACCTTTGCGGCTGTAGAGGAAGGCATTGTGCCTGGAGGCGGTGCAGTCTTCCTGCATTTGTCTGAGCTTGTGGGTGGTTTCAAGGACACCCTGACAAATGGCGAGGAGCAGCTAGGAGCAGACATTGTCTTCAAGTCGCTTTCGGTAGGTACTGTGCATTCTGGTGCTGGCCTCGGCTGATCTTTGTATCCCGAAGCTGTGGAAGTGGGGTGTCTAATGTACATCTCATGCACCAGCTTGCTTGCTGACTGGTGGCTGTTTGTTGAGTGTCAGTGTCTACACATGAAACAGCAGCATTTGTTTTGCTGGTGGTTTATATGGGATGCTGTCTCATGCTGCATGTAGCTAGGCATCATGCGGACAGCTGGTGTTGTCTAATACTCATTTTCTTCTTTGAGATGCATGTCATGCCTGTTGTATGCGATACAGACACGCTTTGTTACAGCTGCACTCTTCTGAACGGTAAATGGCTTCCACAGCAGAGGTGTGGCAGACACCAGCATGACGCCAGAGGTCTCATCTTCGTCCAGTAGCTATCCTCACTGGCAAGCAACACATGTTGAGGGACCCTGTGGACTGTAGAGAGTAATAGGTGCTGGAGTGTCCTTATTAAGGTCATATCACTTGAATGGAAACTATCAATTACAGACAAGCAGTCACAAAGTCATTTGACCTTCGGATTACAGTGCATCTTGTCATGCTGGTCAACTGCGTGTAATGGTGCAGGCACCGGCTAGGCTCATAGCCAACAACGCTGGTGTGGAGGGTGATGTCATTGTTGAGAAGGTGTTTGGCAAGTCATGGGAGACAGGCTACAATGCCATGGACGACAGGATTGAGGATTTGCTGGAAGCTGGCATCATCGATCCTGCCAAGGTACGCCACATTGCAGTCATGGCATACCTCTCTGGTATACATCCATCAAACCAGCACGCAGACATGATTGCGTCTTCCTGTGCACGGGTGCATTGTGCTGTGAGCATTGACCAAAGAATTTCCACACTGGCTTTGGTCAGTCACCACCAGCCCGCAGACGCCTTGTTGCCCTGTTGGGAAGCAAATGCACATGTGCAAAGGCTGGGGAAGCTATCAGCTGATTGGCGATTGATGCGCAGGTGACAAGAAGTGCCCTGATGAATGCTTGCGGTATTGCTGGCATCATGTTGACAACACAGGCAGTGATGGTGGAGAAGAAGCAGCCCAAGTCAGCTGGTGCTGGAGCAGCTGCTGCGCCTGGCGGTCTGGGTCCTGGAGGCATGCCAGCTGGCATGACCATGTAGAGGCCCAGTATGGTCAAAGGCCTTTTCCTTTTGCACATGGCAACAGCTCTCTTGGGTTCAAAATTGCTAGTACAACTCTATACATTCTGGGCCTTTTTATGGCTATCCACCCTCTGCTCAGCGTGACATCATCAGTGCTGCATGCTAGCTGAGGGCATTCCCTAAGCGGCATGAATCTGCTTGTTGTGTTGCTTGGTTCTTGCTGTTTTGCAGGATGTGCTGCATCAAATGAATCCTTTTGACAATTTTGATCCTGGCAGGATCATCCTGCACCTTGAACTCTCGTTGAGTATGCTCTCAGTGTTGTAATCAATCAGCTTGGTTACATGCGTGGTTCAAGTAATCTGCAGCAAGGCAGATCCTGCACCAGCGTCACGGTTGGGACAAACATAGCCGAGCTGGCAACCGCACATCTGCACATTGTACATGCACCGCAGGTGCTGACTGGTCAGGCCCTGCTCGTCGGCCTGTCCAACAAAGCCATGGCCTTGATGACACAGTTGCACGCGCCCTGCTGGCTTTTGTCGCCGTTCTGATTGCAGCTTGTGTCTCTGTGTCAAGGACAGCTTCGTTGCACGCGTGTGTGTATAAAAAGCCTTTCCCTCGCGGTGGCGGTACAAGCTGCAGCTGCAAACCATTTCCTTGTAGGATTCAGAGTGGGCTCAAGCGCTTGAACACAGTCGAAGTGTCATTGCTTCAGACTTGCAAGCCGTTCATGGTCTGCAATGGGACCACAAAGCACTGGTTCGCCGCGATCCTGGTCGTCACAGCCACCGCTGTTGCCAAGTACGCCTACGCCCTTCTTAGCAGGCCCGTGCATCACTAATGTGCCATGCATTTGGAGACTTTCAGACCAAAACAAGCAGAAACACAGTACGGTTGCATTAGTGCCAATCATACACATGTCAGCGTTTGGACTGCAGTGGTGCTGCTTTCCAGCCGACTCTGGACAGAGCAGGCAATGCAGTGGGAGGAACTGTTACAGGCAGGCACTGGCATGAGCAAAAGCTATCCAGCCGCATCAAGGGTTGGCAGAACTGTCCACAAAAGTATATGAGTGATGGCCAGGACTATATTGGCCACCCCCCTGACCCATGCTTCTTTGGTACACTTCCCGGCCAGCAGCTGCTTTTTCTTCTGTGTTGACAACGCTAACATTGCTCAGAACATGTCTTCATTGCAAAGCCTCACATCTGGCAAATGTGTGTGTCAACAGCAGCACATTTCAGTAAGCTGTCAGTTGTGTTGTTTGCTCCATGCTGTACCGCTGACTTTCTTACTGGGCTGGTGACTGCCAGACACTGGTGCTGGCACAGCATTGTCCCTCATGTCTGGGCGGGGCTTGCGGCAAGCCAGCAGTGAAGTTCCAAACTATGCTGCATCTGCTACCAACACACCAGCTGGGTCAGGTGAGTCTCATTGGCCTCTATCTTGACAGCTGCAGCAGCTGATTGTATTTAGTTTTGTCATGCTGATTATGTGTGCTACATGACACAGGCAGCGCAGCTGCAGGCGGTAATCAGAATCCTTTTGTGACTTCCACGGCCTCACCGGCAAGCCTGGGTGCAGCTACACAAGCACAATCTACAGCAGCCACGTCACCAGCAAGTTTGGGCGCTGCCACACAAGGGCAGTCTACCGCAACTACACCACCTGGCGCTGCTTCTGCCAATCAGGATCCATTTGCTGGGGGAACTTCAGCTGCAAGCACTAGCACCAGCCCTGCTACCACCAAAAGCTCGCCAGCAACTACCACTGGCAAGACTGTCTCAAGGGGTGGAGCAAGCAATGTGAGCTGTTTGATTTTGCTTTTGTGTTGACTCCATTGACGGGTTGTAGCAGCTGTTAACATGCTGCTTCTAAAATTGATGATACTATGCTTAGTCATTTTTGCGTTTTGACGCAGTCAAGAGGTTCAGCCGTTGAGCATACCTGATGCTGCTGTCCAGTTTATTGTGAGCTTGACATAGCCAATCATTGCTCATTGACTGTGGCATACATACAGGCTGCAGCAGTTGAGCCCGTCCCAATCAAGGCTCAGCCTATAGGACCTGACCCCACCAAGTGGCAGCAGACACAAGACTTTCCAGAGGGTACACGCCTCACACACGACCAGGCAGTCCTGCTCCTGTCTGGCAAAGGTTTCCACCCAAGATAGTCTTGAAAACCTCAAGAATGGATTGCACGGCAGAAGTCAGCCTTGACGCAAATGCTAAGTGTACCTGAGCCCAGACAATGGTGGCTGTACAAAGTTGAGGAATGGTTGTAGCTTGTTTTATTTATGCATGTACAAATGTTGCAGACTATCTATGTGATTAGACAGTTGGGGCCATGGAGAGCGCAACCTGGTCAAGGTCATATGCTCTTAGTCTTTGAACTTGGGAACGTGTATTGCATGCTTAATTGCATCCACTTTTATACTTAATATAGGAATTATAGCACGGATTTATCTGTGCAACTTGTTGTTCCGAGAAGTTCAATCAGAAGTTCATATGATGAAGGTAGGATTTCTGTTGCAAAAGTCGACAGACATTTCGCTTTGAAAAGAGGTTCCACCATCAAGTGCAGCACATTTGTATATATGTGTCTAGCTTCTTCCTGTCTAAGTTTACAATCAAGTCGTCAAACTTTCAAGGCGATTGGCCCGTCAACGAATGTGTGAGATAGAATAATTGGGTATGACACAATTTTGCAAGCGTGCGGTAGTCACAGCACAGCACATAAATGCAGCAGTCACTTTGGTGCACAGGACACTGCTGACATGTGTGGCACATGCTGCATCTTCAGCACTTCTCATTGTGGCAACCCCGTCATTATGCCGGCAGGCTTCAGCAGCTCTTGGATCAACTTGGCTGGAGAGTCAACGTGGGGGTGTGTGCGGAACCTCTCCTGATGGTACCTGGCCTGCACATTCACAGCTTTCTCTTGTCAACATGTGCAGGACGATTGAAGCTAACAATCAACTTCATACTCAGCAGAAGACGGCTTGGCTGTTGTCTGTATGAATGACTGTGTGCTGGTGACAGCCAGAGCAAGCCAAAGTCTGCTTTTCACTGCCCATGATACCCAGAGTCTGATGATGTGTCAGATTGTGCTTGTAAAAAGGGGGTTTACCTGCATAGCTGTGCAGTGTTTCTCAGCCTTGGCAACCAGCTCTTCCACTCCTGACACCATGGAACACAACCCCTCAACCTGCAGGACAGTCATGCCAGAGGCTGATGCCAAGTGATGTGGCATCCTGTTCCTTCAGGCATTGAGACAGCGTTCAAAAGACGTGTTTAATGGCCACGCTCATGGGCCAACTGTTGTGCAACATATGGCAAGCTGCGCAATGCACACAGCGGTGGTAACCACCGATAGCAGCTTGAGAGTCATTGTACCTGCATGGCCACCTTCCTATGTGCATTAACTTCTGCTTTTCTCAGCACACCTGCTTGACCAGGGAGCAAGCTCCCAGCTTCAACTACCTGCCAGAAATTGCAGACTGTCAAAATATGCATGCTGAATGACTGTGTAGCGTTTTGTCATCATCTTCATGACTACACTGAAACATGTTATGCTGACATGGTCAACAGCTTCAGAACTGTCTATATCTGATATATGGGGGGGAACAGGATCACCTCTGCCCTACGCAATGCATTATCTATGTGTATGTCGACCAGCAAATTCTTCTGGCTGGCATTTGGTGTCAACATGCATCATGAACGAGGGCTTGCTGCCACCATTGGCTGATGCTGCCATATTTCTTTTTCAAGTGTTCATTCATCTATGCTAGCGTGAACCATTGAAATCTCACCAACAGACAATGGTTGAGGGAGACAGTGTGCCTAGCTGGCATTACATTGTGTGACAGGCTGCAGCAGGTGACTTACCAATGCAGCTGCTGATTGGTCTGCGCCAGCGGGCACAAGAGCATCTGCCAAATCTGTCTGCACTGCATGATCATCTGCTTCTGGAGCTGATGCGCCACCTTGAGCATTGTCAGCTGACACAACAGCAGCTGCCTCTTCACTAGTTGCAAGGGCAGGATCAGCAGGGAGGTTGCCTGGCTGGGCCCTTGCCTGAGGGCTGGACGGCTCAGCAGCATGTTGCCATGTGTCCTGCTGTGCCAATACTTCCTGCCACTCCTCTTCTTCCTGTGTACAAGATGCCTGGTCAGCTGTGTTTGGCATTGCACACGCTGCTTTAGCCATTCTGGCGCCTGGCTGAACTCTGAGCCAAAGAAGGAGCAAAAGCCCATCAGCACTTTAGTGACTACGTCAATACAGAAACTTTTGCCTTGCACAGCTTGCGCGTCGAGTGCTTATGGCATAGCATCATCGCTGTTCATACTTGCATATGGCATTTCGATGCTGCGATCTTGGTGAAATTGATCGTTCAGCATGATGTCGACCAGCTTGCTCCAATCAGTATGAGTATGTTCGAGATGTAAGCTGCGTATGCAGTAGCAGCATGATCAAGACCATGCATGTGCAGCGCAGCAGAAGCTAGGCTCATAATAAGCACTGCTCACAGTCACATTTCTTGTTTGGTTCAAGAGGGACTCACATGATGCTGAGTGATCTTGCTTGAACAAGCATGATTCCATGCTGTGAAATATTTGAACTGACAAGCAAAACAAAATGCATGCATGGGCACGCCTTTCACAGCACCTTTGTGAAAGCAGCCAACTGAGCTCTGAGGCCGGCCTTGCGAGCCTCTAGGTCCACCTTGAACATTACATCATCCTCTGCAGCCGGGTGCGTCTTTGCTGCCTTTGGTTCTGTTTGTGGTTCCGCCTGTTGTGTCACCTCACTGTCAAGCTGGCAAAGGACGAAATGATAGCAGCATTGCAACACAAGCCAAGGCTGCAGTTGAGCTTTGTGTCCCAACGTTCCTGCTCAGTATACTTTGGTGCAGGCAGCAGCCATAGACTGCTCAACTGTGGTGCCAATGTAAGCTTTCACTCAAAGCTTGGTAGGATCCACAGATTTGCCATTCCCAAAAATGTGCTTGTACCTTTTCTGTGATTACATCAGGGATCAGCAAGTGTGTTTTGCATGATAGTGGCCGATCTGTGATTGGATGTGCTGGTGTGACTGTACTTGTGCATGACTGGCTTCAACCTGACGGCATATAGGCATGATCAGTCAAGCAATCTTTGAGTTTGCAACACACCTGGAGTGTGCCATCAGCAGCAGCGCTTCGCACAGAGCGCACAAAGATTCCCAGCACATGCCCTACCACCTTTGCAACAGCTGGGTCCAGAGGCACTGATGGACTGCTTGCTGACAGATCTTCAAGCTCAGCTGCACACAATAGCTGGCATAGGCTTGCTAATCTGTCAGGCTGAGACATGTCTGCTGGTAGCTCTTCCAACAGAGCAGTGGTTGCTTCTGAGATATGCTGTGCTGTTGGTGTTTTGTCAGCTGCTCGCTGAACTGCTTCCTGAGCTGCTGCTTCAGCTGCAGCTACCTCACCAGCTGCATCCCTGTTTGGACTGGGTGTTGCTTGGATAGCTGGCAGTGGCGATGATGCGAGCTCATTTGTGTTTGGCAACCTAGGCCTCTTCTCAGCTGATTGCTGTTGTTGTACCTGACCAGGAATGCCCTGAGAGACGGAGCGCTTGCGCTTGAATACAAAGCCATCAACTTCAACTATTTCATGAGCTGCAGAGTGGCACGGACTGCATCAGTGCATGAGCAGTGCACGGATGCGCAATATTTGGATGAGACCTACCTTGAGTTACTTTCCTGATGACTTCCTGTGCTGGGGGCTGCAAAGCAGACAAGACAACTCAGTGCTTGCTTCTGACCGCACTGGCATACTGTGACGCAACAGGTCATTGGCTTGTGAGTTCACTCGCACAGTGTACTGGGCTGTGACCCACCTTATTGTCAATGTTAATATGCAAACGAACAGCCGGTGACTTGGCTGGTGTAGGCAGCCCTCGTGCTTTATTGTAGCTGCAGCGTCACAAATACTGGCTTGAGCATGGTCTGCTGTGCGAAGCCTGCTAATGAGACAATGTCAATTTACCTCTCGTTTTCGTTGCTCGCTTGCATTTCCATGTTTGCAGAGTGAAGGGCCAGGGCCCTCCACGTTGTATACAGGGACAAAACAAAAGAGGCAGTTGATCACTCAGGCACTCACTAGCCAGGCGACAGTGCCAACGAAGCAGGTCATCTTATGCGAAGCCAGCCCTTCGAATGTCCAAGGGCTTCTTCAGGTTTTCGCCGTAACGTCTATTGCAGACGAGAAACAAGCTGCAGTTTGGCACAAGTTCGAATTTGGCGCGATGAGGAGACTTCGAAGAAGAAGCTGCGAAGCAAACGTAACGCCATGCAGACGTTTGGCCACTATATGGCCACCGGCACTTCCAGTCTGCACTTCCAGTCTGTACTTCCGGCTAGCTCAGAGGTAGGCATGATACCGAGCTTGCAGCGTCCAAGTCCATGACCTGCTGGACTGCTTCGAAAAATCTGTTTCCGAAGTGTGCATTACTTGCAGAATGCGGAGAGACTTAGCGATCCTGTGTTGGTGTAGCTTGCTGCTGATTGGCTCTGCTAATTTCGCATCTGCACACAAAAAGCTATCTTCTCAGGTCAGCGCCTGTCGGCAGCCCTCTCGCGCTGTTCACCTGCAAGTTTGACCCTGGCCGTATGTATGTACCTGCGTTCGAGACACGACACGACAGCAGAATCACAATGATCTCAACTGCCTGAATGCAGGTGGAAGAAGCAGCTTCAGAGGACGGACCTTTTGTGTGTAAGTAGCCTGAGCACCACAAGGCTCTGGCAACTTGCGTAGTCCTGCTTGGTGACCCGTAGCCTCCTTCTTTCATGCAGTGCATCCAGCAATGCAGCAGATCAACCCAGAGATCAAGGGCTTGGCAGGATACCAGCCTGATCTTCCACAGAAGAACACATGGCCAGAGCTTGTTGGGAAGGATGCAACGGAGGTAAAGGAGTTGCTTGAAAAGGAAACCGATCTGAACATTTTTCTCGTTCCTACTGGCAGCGCGGTGACCATGGACTACCGCACAAATCGTGTCAGAGTGTCGTTTGACCCTGCAACAAACAAGGTGGTCAAGGCTCCGCGCGTAGGGTAGGTGCAAAGGGTTGTTTGATAGGGTAGTCTGATAGAGTAGTCTGAACGTATGTAAAGTTTTGACCACTGCAGCCTCAAATGCAGCCAAAAATGCAGCCTCCAATGCGGCCTCAAATGCATGATGCCAATCTGTTCAAGTGAACCAGATACAGCAAACAGAAGCAGCCAAGCTAGTTGCTCAGCATACCTATGACCTACAGCAGATGCTTGAATGTCTGCTGTACAGGCATGCCCACCAATGTTTATATAGCTTCGAAAGAATTTATTGCAAGCTTCGAACGAATGCATTGCAACATAGTAGCAACGTGTTTCACTAAAATGCCTGATGGGTGCCCAGTATTGAGCCAGACTGCAGCAGTGTCAAGCCAGACTCAGTGACTACAATGGTGTTGAGCCAGACTGCAGCAGTCACAATGGCCAGAGCCGGTGATCACAGCAGGGACTTAGAATATTGCTGATCAGACCTTGTGGCTTGTGAAAGTATTGCAATCTGCCAGATCCTTGTAGTATGCATAGCTCATGGCTCTCTGAGGCTGCTGGTGTCGATAGCCACCAGTGCAACAGCATGATTCCTGGGGTGTGCAGAGATATGGCAAGGACAGATTCTACCAAACGATGCAAGTTTGCTGTGGCTGGATGGCCTTCACATGTGCAACAACCGCACGTGAGTGACTCTTGACTGTGAGTCATCTGATGTTCCTGGCAATGAAGGCTTGGTTCGAAAGGTTACACATTTGCCACATGCACTCACTGGCTGAACATGATCAGTCAGCAACATCTGCTGCAGGTACTGTCCTCACTCTGCAACTGTGGGTTGTGATCATACTCACACAGCAGTCTCTGCGCAGACCTATAATGTACCAGAATGAACTTTGCACCGAAGCTGTAATGACGACTCTATCTCGCAGTAACTTTGCTTCTTGCTGCTGTGTGAACCTCAGAAACTACTGCAGGAATGCTAGGCACCCCACAGTGAACATGGCGCTGGGAGCAATTGAGCTACTGGCTGCATGAGCTCGTGCAAGACTTTTACTTTGAGGAGCACCAACGCAGTGCTTGCCTGAACAGTACATACACAATGACTGGACACCAAGGTGCCAATAACACAGATGGAATATAGTACAAGCATGGTGAGCCTATGCTTCTGTTCGCAATGATCATATGACCTCTTCTGGGTTGTCTGTCATGTCGCCCCAGCGTACCCCATACTTGGCTGCCAAGTAGTGAGAGCCTACTGGCCCTCTGCTATTGTATGGGTACAGCTCAGGCGCCATTTGCTTCTGCTCTATCTCCTGCAACACATGCCCAACACCGTGAAATGTATGCACTTGCACTCACTCTATTTACCACCACTGACCACCCGACCACAGCATACTATGGGCCGACTGATGTATCTGCATAGCACAGGATGACAAGCATGTATTGGCAGTGTCCAGTAGTGCAGAAGTGCCTGGTAAAACATGCAACAGCGCACATGTCCACACAGGGATTGTTCAAATTGAAGGAAACGACCATGAGAGCCTGATGTGAAGGGGCAGCAGCAGGCATGCCCAGCAAAAAGGCCATTACAGATGGTATTACCTTCAGGACGGGAGTGAACAGGTCCCAGGCAGCTTCTAGCTCATCATTTCGGATGAATAGCCTCTTGTCTCCATTGATGACATCCAGAATGAGGCGCTCATAGGCATCTGGCAGGTGCTTGTTGTAGCGTGTCTTGTAAGAGAGATCCAGCTTCTGCACGTCTAGGTTCAGCCCTAGCCCTGGTACCTTATTGTTGATCTTGAGGTAGATAGACTCGTTGGGCTGAATCCTGATAACCTGCAGCAAATCAGGCGGGAGACAACTGGTCAGCTGCTGCATATGCATGTCTGTCCATGCTATGTGCAGACATGGTGGCTCATACACACCAGCAGAAATCATCCTGTGTACACTCAGATCATCAGATCATGAGTCTTTACCTTTTGCCTGATCTACCTAAGAATACACCTTTGTCTCGACATTGCTGCATGCTGGAAATTGATCAGCCAATGTCTTGGCAGCATACATGCAGATGCAAGTCTACTGAAGTCAAGGTGTAGGGCAAGCTCACCAGCTCATTTGTAGTCTGGTCCATGTTGAGGCCCATTCTGTTCTTGTATAGGTTGCCAGGGACATGCCGGAACTGTACTCTGATTTCTGCTCTCTTGGTGTGCAGGGCCTTGCCAGCCTTCAGCAAGAAGGGCACGCCATCCCAGCGGGGATTGTCAATGAAACAAGCCACAGCAGCAAATGTGGGACACAAACTGCATTGCATCAAACATATTTGTGTCAGGGAAAGACAGAAACTGCAGCAGAAGTGTGATTGCATCAAAGCCACAGCTTCTGACCTACCAGCAGCAAGACTGGGCTGTCAAGCAGACTGAAATCAAGACGCCAGTGGTGTGGACAGCAGCATGCAAATGTAGCATCTGTTGGTGACAGTTGCAAGAACAGGTGGGCCACAATGATCAACAAGCAAGGATGCACAAAACCCTTTAGTATCGGCACCTTGCATGCATATGTGCTGCAAGCAAGCCTACTAAGGGTACAACAAGGAAAAGCTTGGGAAAACCTTCTGCGGTAGGTCTCTTTTATTTACCCTAGTAGGCAGAATGAATGCATAAGCTGCCAGGTTCTGGGCGATCACCGCTCTTCTACCCAGGCTTGCTGTATGCAATCATTGCTGACCAGGACACATACTGGGATAAGGACAAGCAGTGCAAAAGCAGGTAGGACACCTATGGTCAATTCGACCTTGAGTAACCTGCAGGCAGCCTGTGGGGCAGCAGATCCAGTGAATTCAGGAGGCATGAGTGCAAGGGCAAGAGACATACCTGCCCTCTGGGACAGTGGAGTCATCCAGGTAGCCCTGCTTGTTGCCCCGCCCTCTGTACTGCCCAATGACCACGTCCTCCATGCTGATGGGGCTCATGTTGCGCAGCACCTTCACCTTCTCATTACGGATATCCTCCGCATCAAGGCTCACCTGCCGAACGGCCGATGCCAGATCAGTCACAAGATCTCCAACATGTGTTCATTACATGTGCGATGCTTGTGATGGTGATATGGCTATGCCATTGATGCTTGGCTGTGGTGTGTTCTGGTGGTATTTTCTGACATGCAGATGCTTCAACAGCAGCGTGAAAAGGCTTGCATGTGCTGAAACATATGGTCTGCTAAGTATCTGCATCCTACAGCTGAATTGAGCCGTGAAAGCTTGCTGATGATATGACCACGCAAGCAGGTGAGCGCCTGAGGTGACTAATCTGAGCAAAGCGGAGCAAAGAAGCTAGCCATAAGGTGAGAGACTTACGGGGGGCTCCATCGCAAACAGGGACAGAATTTGCAGCAGGTGGTTTTGAATGACATCACGGATGATGCCATACTGGTCAAAGTAGCCACCGCGACCCTCTGTGCCAAAGTCCTCACTGAAGATGACTTGCACATTGCGGATGAAGCTGCGGTTCCACAATGGCTCAAAGATCAGGTTGGCAAACCGCAACACCTGCACACAACAGTTGGTTCGTTGGTGTCAATCGCCTGTTGCAGAACAGACTTTAAGCAGAGACAAAAGAGAGCAGCTATGTGAAGATAGAGTGACTCCATGCTGCAACTAGGACACCACCATTTGTGTGTCCAAAGCTGCTTGAGATACGACGCCTATGCCTGACACAATAATCTGGCTTACAGCAATCTCTGACTAGCATGGGAAGATCCTGCACATTGCTGATGCAAAGATGAGTATGCACATTGACAGGCTGCTGCCAGAGCTGTTGCTGATGATTTGGCAACTGCCAGAGCTTTTGATAGTGGTGTCTTCACCGTCAGGTTCTCAATCAGTTCCTTGCCCAGGTAGTGGTCAATGCGGAACATCTGGTCCTCGGTGAGATGCTGGTACAGGTCAGTGGACAGTTGCCTGAAAGATTCGCTGTCCTTACCAAACGGCTTCTCAACAATGACTCGTGTGTACCCAGTCCTGTAAACAACCACAGAATCCTTTGAAAGTCTTTCTTATGGTCAACTAAAGTTTTCTGTTTATGCACTAAACAAAACCATTTTTCCCAATTGCATGGAATGGTAAACAACACAAACAAAGCTGTACACCCTGAAGCAAATCTCTGTACCCTCAAGCCATCCTCATGTGATGATTGAGCATCTGTAAATGAAAGTGTCAAAAGACTTACGGGCTGGAGGCAGCATCAGAGGCACATGCTGCTACTTGAGTGAAGATGCTGGGAGGAATGGACAGGTAGAACACCCTGTCCGCAGTCTTCCTCTTCTATACAGCAGCACAGCAGGACAACTCAGTACAGCAAGCAACGCAGTTGCCAAATATGGCACAGAATGTCAGCTACCACCAACCTCAATGCCAGGGTCTCAATGACTCCATCATGCACAAATGCAAGCAGCTTCGCATCTAGCATATGCTGCGAAAAGTATGGATGCATGCAGTGTTGAGGGGAAGTGTGCATGATTGTATTGCAGGGGCCCATCTCACAGTGGACTTATGTACCTTCTCAGGCTCTGTCATGGCCTCTGATAACGCTGCAAAGTCATCACGGTTGCTGTACTGCCCAGGGTGGTAGTAACACCTGTCCAGAAATGTTTCGAATTTGCCCTCACAGCTGCCTTTATCTGTCAGACGGCAACTCAGGGATTGACCAATGTACTCTCTGAAGTCCTCGTTGCTCATTTTGCTGCGAGCAAATCCCCATATTGTGAAATACTCTGGCAGGTGTCCCTCGACATACAGGGCAAACAGTGCTGGGTAAATTTTTTTCTTGGCCAAATCCCCAGAGGCCCCAACAACAACCATGCTCAGAGCAGCTTTGTGCCAATCCTCCCCCTCAATATTGTATACCTATCATGCAAGTGGCAAAACATCTCAGTACCGGACATCACTTTCATGTGTTGCCTTCCCTTTGCATTGCTGAGCAAGCAGAACATTCAATGAATGAGACTCAAGCATCTGACTAATGTGCATGGCTCATCATGACATCGCTGATGCTGAACCTACATCTGGGTTTTGCATGTTTGGGGATGGAGTGAGCTGTCCACCAGCTGTGTCTGGTGACTTTCCCACCTTCAATCCAGCACCATTCTGGCTAGGTGCTTCTACTCCACCTGTAAAGCAGCACTGCTTGTAAGGAAATGAAAATGTTAGGAGTGGTGGCTGCAATCGCAGTCTGTAGAGGCCCCATTTAAGCTACACTGAAATGTTATCACAGACCTTGTTTGGTTGGTACGCTCGCAGCTGCTACTCGCAAAGTTGGTCTGTTAATTTGTGCTCTGTGCTGAACCCTTTGTCTGCAGCAGAAGTTGACCTCCGATGTCCGCTCTAACTGCCATGTGATCGCATGTCCAAATGGGAAAAGCTGTACATACCTAGCGATTGCATGCCGAGGGTTGACCCCAACACTTGCCCAACAGGTGCGACTGAAAGCGTGCATGGACGGCAAGCAGGGCACCGGGGCGTCCTGTCCCAGCAAAACGGTCATCTCAACGGTATATGAAGACCACCGAAACCTTGACGCAAACGGGAAGCCAGCGCGGCACTGTGCTTCAGGTGCGCGTAAAGTGACCGTCAACTAACAACGTTGCTCCGGGCAAGCGATGCAAGCTTAATTGACGAACTTGCTTCACCTGATGCGATGTCGCAAACGAACGACCCCGAGCTGCTTGGCAGCACACGGACCTTTATGAGATGCGAGAGACGCACGGGCAATGCCGCACGCGAAACAACAATCGCGACGCATGCGTGCTTCTTCTTACTGTTGTCGGGACCACCACGTGCCTCACATGCGTCAGGTTAAGGGACCAAATGCGGTGCAGCAGCAGAAGCTTGCCCAGGAAGTCTACAGCAAACCACATGGTCTTAGCTGAGTTGAGTAACTTTTGGCAGCAGATTCTGCGTTATCATCATAGGACAATTGCATTAGACAACGTGCGTCTTGTTAAGCACGCCATGATGGCTTTGCTTTGGATCAGACAGCAGTCAAAGACAGTTGGCAGCATTATCTAAGTGATTTTCTGCATGGTCATTTAGGACAGCAGCAGCTTTTTCACAATTTTGACATTGCACCTGTCATAGAAAGGGCTAAGCATCAGCATGCATTTGAGTACTTTGCAGATGTTCAGCACAGCAGCTTGATGTTATATAGGACAATGCAGCCTGAGTACAAATCTGCAGAGTATCTGTCTGTTGTCAA
>JAABUO010003583.1_pt1 | contig 18482 bp, 30 predicted proteins | sample 5559291 | NCBI WGS metagenome assembly JAABUO01 (sample SAMN10711878, study PRJNA513372) | rock metagenome | isolation source: Antarctica rocks | place: Antarctica: Victoria Land, Finger Mt sud | reverse complement strand
GTACAGTTGATCACAGTGCAGCACAACACTGATAGGCAGGTGGTAGGGGAATGGCCTTTAGTTCAGCTCCACAGGTGGAGATGCAGACATCCATTGGGACAATCGTAGTTGAGCTGTATGTGAAACACGCTCCTAGAACTTGTAAAAACTTCAGAGAGCTTGCAAGACGTGGGTACTACAACAATACAGTGGTAAGGAGTCAATCATTTGCTTTCTTGCAACATCAAAGGAGAGTGGACAAAGTTGTGAGACTTCATAGACAACATGCATTGTCCATGCAGTGTCATAGGATCATCAAGGACTTCATGATACAAGCTGGAGATCCCACAGGTGGACTTCTTGTGCTGCACACTGTCAAGGCATTCCCCTTGTTGCATGCCAAAAAGTGTACATAGAACCCTGCCAGTTTGGAGACAAGCAACATCGTCGATGCGCACGCACACACTACATTTGGAAACGCAAGCAGGAGTCGCTATGCATGTCCAATATGTATTGTGTGAGGTTTGGCAAATCAGTGTCAGGGACATTTGTTGAGGTGCAGATACAAGTATAAGCATTGACAGTTGTGCATTGCATTGCAGGGACTGGAAAGGGCGGAGAAAGTATATATGGTGGGAAGTTTGAGGATGAGATTGACCGCACATTACATCATACAGGAGCTGGCATTCTCAGTATGGCCAATGCTGGTGCCAACACAAATGGCAGCCAGGTAGAGCCTCAAGCTGTGGACACATGCAGCAGTCCAGATTAGTACAGAATGTTGTGGAAGGCTCTTGACTTTTCACAGGCACCTTGCACATCACTGCTGATATCACTTTGCATTGCTGTTCAGCATGGCAAGCAAATAATTTGTTGTCTGTTGTCACTGCAGTTTTTTATAACACTGGCTCCTACACCATGGCTTGATGGAAAGCATACCATCTTTGGCCGTGTGTCCTCCGGCATGGGAGTCATCAAGAGGCTGGGGAATGTTCAAACAGATGCTCATGACAGGCCAACAACTGAAGTCCAGATACTGAAAGCTACAGCCCTATAGCACGCTATGCTGGACATCACTGGACGTCATGCTCTGTCCATACCCACAAGCCTATTGCTTTTGTTGGCACCAGGTCACTGTTTGTATGCCATGATTCTAGATGTATGTTAGCATGCAGAGGGTTCACCAAGGCATGTTCCAGAAACAATGGAAGCAAATGCTGCCCCTGACATTTGGCGTCATCATTCGCACTTTTCTGTTAGGCCAGCCATCAGTCAGGGTTCAGCATCTGCAACACTTATATGAGTGTTAGCTGGTCACAAAGAAATATGTTTGGTGTTGGCATATGTCCTCCCATTTATTTCCCCAATGGCAAAATAAACATATTTGCGCAGCAATGTGCACGCTGAAACACTAGCACTATGAAAGCAACACCTACATGCAGAAAGTCCAGCTTAGTGCAGACAGGACTGCAGTATTGTGTGTGGCTTGCACACATTATCTCATGGGTGTTTGCCACTGTCATCATCTGTGCTAAATAAGCTGTCTCAGCTGTTTGGTTTGCCCATGCCAAGCAACACAATGATAAGCAAGATGTCATGAAAATATTAGATACTTGATGTGGTTGCAAGGTTTGCCAGTCATGCAAACAAAGGTATAAAAGCTGAGGTCTATAGGCTGCTGCATATGTAGAGGTAAGCAGAGCATTGGCATAAAGGTCAAAATTGTGCATTTCGTACATTGCAATGGATGAATCCTGACACAACCTGCATAACCAAAACACATCATTCTGCTGCAGCACAAGTTTCAAAAAGAAGCAGGCAATGCCTGACTGACCACAACACCTTGTAGCATTTGTTTGGGTCAACCCTGTACCTGATGCATGCTAAGGCTAGAAACAAATCAAATAATAGGATGTCAGGGGTCAGCTGGCACGGACAGCGGCTGTGTGAAGGCGTGGCATTGACACCGCAGCTGACGCGCCATCTGGTTGCCTGAGGTTTTCTGTACGAGGCTGAGCACTGGACAACCTGCGCAATCCAATTGTTCTCGACCGCTGAGGTGGCGGATGTTGCATCTCATGAGGTACAGCTCTAGGAGAGGACAGTCTGCCACTTGGCATCTCATGCCGCCTTTGCTGCTCACAATGATATGAGGCCTGTGCTGCTGTGCTTGACTGAGGTTGCTGCTGCGTCTCTTGGACGGCAGCAAGCGCTCTTGCCTCATCAGCATTCAGAAATCTGCCACCAGGACCCCTCACTCGTCTGGCAGCATGGTTATGTCGGGACTCATGCAGATAGGGCTGCAGCGCACTCAGACATTCTATTGCTGCCTCATCACAAGGTGTGCCAAGACAGCTTTGTGTGGGCAATGCAAAAGCCTTGGTGCTTGCTGCATGTTGCTATGCTGAGTAAAGGACACCAGATCCATACATGGTTAGCAATCGGCATTGCATTTCATGCAGTGCAAAAGATTGCAAAGTAAATCAGCATGTCAAATGACATGTCACAAGGTAGCAAATAGACCCAAAAAATGAATCGTGACGTATAGCAGGCTACCTTGCGTATCTTGACTAGCTTGTTTTCAGCTTCAGCCCTGGCACGCTGTTGCCTTCGCCGCAATATGCATTTGTATTGTTTTGCATTGACATAAACAGGCTCTTCCTCCACAAGACCAGAGGGTAATTGAATGCGTTGTTGCGCATTATATGACGAAAGCTGACTGCAAGCCTGTCAGCAACTGGTATAGCTTAGCAGCAAGGGAAAGCAACACCAGTGGCAGGACAAGCAAGAAGCAAAGCATACCATTTGTTGACCATACATCATGCTGGCAGCATAATATGCGTCGTAACCAAAAGCCTGCGATACATTTGTCTAGTTCAGGTTTACAAACAAGCCTTTCACTATGCCAGAATGCTGCAACATGGAAAATCACCTGAGGATAATAATATTCATGGCTGGACATGACACTTCCATTTGGTTGCTGGCACGGATTTTGGGGCTCATAAACTTCTTGATAGCCTGCAGAAAGCTTCAAACAGCATATATCACTAAAAGCCTCCTGCAGCTGGGTACACAGCCTCTTGCTCAGCGGACCTGCCGAGGACGCGGATGGCAAAGTCAGATGCGTGCCACAGGATAGTTCATCTCCTGGTGCCAAGTATAGTCCAGGCTGTTCTGACTCGTGTGCACCGGTGTCAACTAGCACATCCGATGAGCCTTCCGAGCAGCTATCGTCGCAATGATCACTGTCAGCACGCTCGAGGGCGTCAGAATCTCCTGGGTGATCGGGCATGATATAAACGACGCTGTAAGAGTTTCCGAGGTCACATCATGTCTGTCAAGGCGGAAAGAAAAGCTTGTCTTGTACATATCACATCGGACATAGTCTGCTGCTACGAAGCTGGCCAACAACACGCCAAAGGCATCGCATGTGCGAGCAATTCGAGCTGATGTTGGTCCAGACCGATTGTCAGGCACAGTGATACTTGTGCATTCCCGCGCAAGGCATGAGAGCACCACTACACCTCTTGTCTATCTTGAACTTACCCTCGGCCGAATCTGCCTAAAGGAAGAAGATGTACGAACCCGCAGCCAATCGACACCGGAGCAGCGGTGGCGCTAAAATTCATTTGCTGAAGCAATTGCCGCGGGTGGCACTTAGCAGTCAGAATTCTGCATCCATATTACATACGCGTGCACATCATGGCATGCAGCATGCTTATTGAGAATTGTCGAGCGGGTGCACTGGGTGCCCCCAAGCAGGCTAGCAAGAGACAAAGTGGCTCTCAAATGCAGCAACAACTATGTGAGTGCATGCAACAAACAAAACTTGTTGACTGTCAGTCAGTGCTGCTCGATACTTCAATATAACAATGCTTCTGTGCATGTCAGTACATGTTCTGAATGCATAATCATCCAATACATTTCCACATCAAGCACTTGCAATGCCATCTGTGGTTGGAATCTGGCTGCTGACCACATCATTATCTTGCATCTGTCCATTGTGCTGGCTATGCGACGTTGTCTGACCATCGGAGAAGGCAGATGCATGAGGGCCCACATGCTTCCACAAGAAGGTCTCAATGCGCTCCCATGCAAGGCCAATGTCCTCCTCCGATGCCTTAGCTTGACCCACCTCTGCAATGTCCACCATTTCTCTTCAACCCAACTTGCAATGATGTAGCTGAGCACAGAACAGCTTAGCTGCCTGTTGTCTTTGCGTAGAGTAATGGTACAACGCAAGAAGCTGAGAGGCATCCTCAGCTAGTGTCAACTCGGCTCTGTGCACTGACATTGTGCTACTCACCTGGTGATATAGCACGTAGTGCCTCTGGCTCAAGCTCACAATGCAGTGACTCTATGACATAGAATGGGACTTACTGTCTGGATTGTTGAGGAAGGCATGGCCAGCTCCCTCATAGATGTGCAGCTCACAGCTGCCTCCAGCACCCTTCACATTTGCAGCAAATTCTTCTGCTGATGCAACCTGCATAACCAGAGCAACCATTCTGTTGCAGCCACTGATAAGCTCTGATTACTTTAGTCGTGATTGGCTTAATGTACATGGCATACTCCAATGGTTGCCAGCATTACATTCCTGCCGAGGCTACTACCCCGTGAAGGGGGCATTGGCTCTTGTACACTGGTAAGCTCTGAGCACAAGAACACATCTGGCACATGTCAGTCAGCATGCAGCACCTCAAGCAATGCCAGCAGCTACCCTTGCAGGTGGTAGGCATCTCCCAGCATGCGGTCAAATGCCTTATGAGCAATGCATATGTGCGCACCAGGACAAGTTAGAGAGCTGAAGGCTTAGATACATACCGACACATAGTCGTCCTTGCTGCCTACGTGCAGCTGGATGGGAGAGTTGACCTTGGATGGCTGCAGCAACACCATCAATCAGTGCCATGCGCCCCTGGTTGATACATACTTGCAAGATATTTTGATGCAAGACCGTTCGACAGACAATTGAGACCAGATCTGTAGCCACATACAAGACCAGTGTGCAGGACTGCTGCCTGGCAACAGAAATACACAATCTCAAGGCGCAGGCTGCAATAACGATTTGTTAACTGCCACACAGCACAATTCAGAGGCAGGACAGATAAATTGCGCTGTAATTTGCAGTGGTGCCAGCAAATCTAGGCATGGTACAACGAGCGTTGTAAGGCGATGAACTCACGGGGCAGATTTCGAACTGGGGTATGCCATAGCATGCCACAGCAGCATGGATCTTGCCATACTGGGAAGCTGCAACTGCAAGTGAACCACCCATGCAGAAGCCAATGGCAGCAACCTGTAAGCAATGGACATCATTCTGGAGCTGTACAATGTGAGTCGAAGTAACATGTCTCAGTTGTGGCAGCTGCATTAGCATAGGTGCTCAACCAGCATGTACTGCGTGTAATGTACATCACATCCTACAGGATCCTCTTGTCAACAGGTATGGAACAGTGCATTCTGCAAGTCAGTACTCAAAAAGTGTGGTTTGCAAGGAGCTAGAAGCGTGTCCTGAATGCTGGTTAGTTCAAAGCATACCTTTGGACTGCCAGTCCCACTGAGGTACTCTGCAGCCTGAATCAAGTCTTGTACAGCAACAGGCCAGTCCAGGTTGTCATACATCTGCATGCATGAAGCCTTGAAGCTCTTGATCAGTATTGCAAGCTGCTTCAAGTCAGAAGTAGACCGGCCAGTGGTAGAAGCAGCACTACAGCACTCAAGGCTCCAGTGAAACTCACAGTATACACAAGGGTCAAAGTGCACTGTGTGTGTGAGTCTATCTCAGCAGATCTGGGGAGCAGGGCTTACATGCTTTGCTTCAGCAACTTCTACAGTTGACTTGCCCTTGTAGATATCTGGAATGAAGACTCTGCAGCCTCCCTTCGCGTGCAGCATCATGGCTTTTTCCTTGATGTCGTCGTTGATACCCCACCACTCCTGCATCAGGTACGACTGTGGGTTTGAGGTTCTGAGGTGAATTTGAGGTGAAAAGCTGCAATTCTGAAACTCGCTCCACTAACCTGCACAACCAGCAGTGCTGGTGCAGTCTTGTCACCATACTCTAAGCCCTTCACTAAACCAAACTCAATGGGCACAAGGCTGCTGGTATTGGGGGCTGCTGGCTTTACGGATGTGTGCTCATGCTGGTGCTCAGCTGTGGTGGTTGCCGCAGGTCCGCTGTTCGAAGTTGCTATCGCCGTCCCATTAGTGTGCCGTTCCTCGATCGGTGCGTCTTTGGTCGCTGGTCTTGATGCGCCGCAGCCCATCGCTGCTGTACAAAGCCACGACAGGTGACAGACTGGTCAAAGAACTGACGTGCAGCGAAACAGCGCCCTTGGTGAGGCAGAGCCACACAAGGGTGACAAGGAAGTCGCCCCTTGGAGTTCCAGATTGCCGCCGGTCAAGGTACTTAGCGCTGTCTTGTGACAAGATATTGTCGAAAGTTGTGTCTTTCTTTCATAATTTCGTGTACACAAGCAGAAGAAGAAGCTGGCATACCTCGGCTCTCTCCGACACGGAGAGTTTGTTCGCTCACAACGCGCAAGGAACCGATCCGCGCAGCTCACAGTACCAACATAAGCAGCATCTGCAGCCTTTCAGCAAATCATCGACGGCACGGCCGCCTCGACAGCGTCGATTTGTTGCATCGGGATTGCCGTGAAAATAGCTGTCGCTGGGCATGCGCAACTTGTCAATATTGCGTGACAGCATATGTAATTTTCCCGTCAAAAATGGAGATCATAATGTCCAATTGTGTACCGACAGCGACACTAGCCACGTTTATATAGCAGACGTAACGCACAGCACAGTCTGCTGCCTATCGGGCCTCAACCAGGTACGATCACGGGTTTCCCTGTGGTACCACCTTTCAGGATCTTGCGATGCTGAGGCGTGGCCTTTGTTCGCTCAGCTCAGTTGAGAAATGCTTGAGCCGTTCTATCAACGGGTATGCACAGGTGCTGTGGACCCGAAATTTGAGAGAAAATTTGGAGGACACTTCTGACGATGGCTTGGGACCCCCCAGCCGTGTTGCCGGGGTTGCCTATCTGCAAGAGCTTGAAGCTTTGTGCATTACTGCTACTGGAGGAGAAATCTTGCTTGCTCAAGGACCCAGAGAAGTTCAAGAGGTGCACACTTTCTGCCAATCAGCGGCAGTGAGATGTTTTTGACAATGGCAGCAGAAATCTCATACGCAATGCTACAGTTCATCTAACACGGTCTATCTTGCAGGTTGGCAAGCTGCAAGAGGGCATCATCTGCAGCGCTTGGAGTCCTGACCAGGAGTTCCTGGCTATCTGCACTGGGACCCGCCATTTAGTGCTCATGAACAAGGTGGTGCCTGTATGCATCTTGTGTTCAGTAGGTGCTGTCACTATTGATATCTTGCCATGATCATCAGTGCTGCTTTCATGCGCATAACTGGAGGTCCTTCTGCTTCTTATTGTTGCCTAAGACATCATCCACTCCTGAAACCAACAGCATTCAACATACACAGGAGTGGGAGGTGCTAGCAGAAGACTCATTGGATGCTGTCCTTGAACCAGAAGATGAGATTCCAAGTGAACCAGATGTGCCAAGCGGTGCAAGCATAACCTGGAGAGGGGATGGAAAATATTTTGCCACAGTCAGTGCACCTGAAGGCAAGCCATTTTCGTGGGAACCTCAGCCTGAGGAATACAAGCACATATCCTCATTGACACCACTTATGCAGGCGCTGTTGCACCAATCTGAAGCTGCCCTGACTTGCGCTCTTTGTAGTAAGGGCTATAGTCTTGTCAAGCTGACACAGCTGTATGCATGTCTGCATGAATCTCAAGACATACATAGCTTTCCTGTATTTGCCTCACTGGTACAACTGATCCGCATCCAGCTTGCTGCAGAATCAGAGACAGTGGCAAACACAAGCCATGCACCATGCCATACATGCTTTCCAGATTGCACATGCTTTTGAGACTCTTAGGCAATGACAGCGGTACAACACTTGCTCAATGCAGGCAGTGATGTGGCTGGCAGCCTGAGGGTGTGGCAGACAGAGGGGTGTGCGCTGCATGCAGTGGGCAAAGCCACATCAATGGGGCTGTACACTGTGCTGGCCTGGCAGCCCAACGGGCGCCACCTGTACGCTGCCCATGCCCAAGGCAACCGCCACCGTGTTGCGCTGTATGAAACTAATGGCTTGGAGCATGGAGGTTTTGACGTGCCAAGATCAGGTCTATCTTTGCTTACCAGCTTATACCTTGGCAACGCGCCAATTCCAGCTGGCAAGCACTTTGCATACATAACAAATGTTTGACGATCTTGCTTTTGTAACTTGGTCTGCAAATTTGCCTTGATCATGCTGGGGCCCTTGCTTGCATGCACTCTGCATATCCTCTCATGTGCTTATCACTGTGCAGGCAGACTCACTCAGCTCAGCTGGAGCAGCAATTCAGAGCTGCTGGCAGTTGTGCTGACCGTTGCAACAGCTGGAGACAAACAAGGCGATGAAGATGTAGTACAGATCTGGCACCGCAGCAATTGGCATTGGTACCTCAAGCAGGAGCAGGTGTACACAGACGGACAGGTTGTGAGAGTGAGCTGGGATGAGGTGGCTGCCCTGAGACTGCATGTGGCCTCAGGGGCGGGCTGGTACCGGCAGGTGCGTTGGCCATGCTGTCAAGCATGCAGAAGCTGTGCATCCTGTTGTCAAACCCACATGCATGTGCAGGCCTGTACATGTAGGTTGACCTTGGTTGAACCCTGACCTTGGTTGAAGCCTTCATCACAGGGTAGGACTCACCATATCCTGAGACTCATGCTCTTGTTTCTCCTGTGCATGCCATGTCTGTCATGTGAACATGCAGCACTGTCAACCATATCCTGCTTGATGGCCCGGATTGCTTTGCTAGGCATTCGGAGCTACTGTAATCAGCTGTAGATTGGACAATCTGGTGCAAAGGCGTCCAACTCAGAAAACCTGATTCGAATGCCTGTGTTGCAGCATGACTGCTTCATTTGCACTACTCAAGTTTTGAGTGAATTTGTGAAGGTCGATCTTGCTATGGAGCGGACTGTCAGCAGCAGTGGTACAGCAGCAGTTGTAGATGGTGCCACACTTCAGCTGACTCCCTTGCAGAGGGCTCTGGTGCCGCCCCCGATGTGTGCTGTAGCTGCCGTCTTGCCTCACCCCGTGCAATGCCTTGCCTTTGGCAACCACCAGGGCCATGAGGTCAAACCCTTATTGCTTGCCTGCCGGCTGCTGCATGTGTGCTGCCCCTTCACAGCTGCATATCACGGGCATACATCACTCATGCTGTTTGCAGTCTTTGCAGCAGTAATGCAGCTCGATGATTTATGTCCAATTTGCTGTGGCTGGTACACTATGTCTCACATGTCAGGCAATTACTTGCCATCTCTGATGCGTGGGTCTGTGGAGCACATGCGTTTGTGGCTGTGTGTGACATGTGACTTGGTCTCCCTCTGAGAGGGACAAGTATACAATGCTTGTGCCTACTCATGTCTTTCCTCCAAAGCTACTGTTCTGGCCCTCACCTCACAAGCTGTGTCATAGGTGCTTTGTTGTTGAGCAGGTGGTGGCTGCGGTGACATCCAGCAATGAGCTGGTTGTGACACAAGCAGAGGAGGGGGACTTGTGGGAACCCACCACAGAAGCAGAGCTGGATGACATGGAGACTGAGGGCATTCAGCAAGCTGTCATTCAGCCCCACACAGTTGCCCTGGCTGGGCCTCTTGCTGGCGGAGCCATCATCAGGTGATGATCAGCCAGCACACAACATCAGACACCACACCTTAGGAAAGAGTCTGTTATGCCTGTGCAGACCTCCAGGCATCTGCTTCCGTGCTCACTCACATTTTCTCCTAAGATGTCTAGTGATGGCTATTTAGCTTACAGCGTCCACAGCAACAGTAAGAGTCATTATGATGCAGGTCTATAGTGTGGCTGACTGGCTCTTCTTCATTGCTTGTCATTGGGACACCCCTGCCAGGGGAAGGCGGGGGGGAGCAGGAGCACAGAGACGTCCTTCAACGACTAGATATTAGCTGGGGTGATGGCACAGAGCAGCCAACGGCAATAGCAGCAGGTGAGTCTTGTGCATAGCCACACACTTTCTGCATCAAACTGGAACATATTCAGAAATGTATGTGTCATAGCTGAAGGGCTGGCTGAGCTGACAAGCATATCTGATCAAGCAATTTATCAATTGCATACCCAGGCTCTTCAACTAACAACTCATATTGACCATAGACTGTTGACTGGGGAGCAGCACACACAAATGCATAATTATGTTGCACAACACAGTAAATGTGAGCCGCTGTGTATGCAGCAATGGAGCCTGCGTCAGGGTGCATCAGGATTGCAGAAGCCGCTGCCCATGAAGGTGCATTGCTGCAGATGCAAGATGGCAGTATGTGGACATACGCAAGCCCTGACCATGAGGGCTTGAGTCCCTGTGGGGCCGGCGCAAATTTCCCTGTGCCCTGCCCCTTCATGGTGCCCACCCCCCTGGCTGCAGTGCAACAGCTAAGTGAGTGGCGCCCTGCCTTGTCATCCTGTTCACCCTCGCTTGCCCTGCCCTGCCAGACACTGCCTTCTGCTGGCATTTACAGTTGCCTGTCTATCACACTGCATCGCATTGTGCAAGCTATGCAATTTGCGACTTGCTCATGACCGCTGGCTTGGTCCATCGCCCTCTGAGCAGCTGAAATGTATTCACATTGTGGTCTTTTGGCAAAGATGGGGCTAGCTTGGTGTGTACAGGGGGAGACACAGCTCCAGCAGTGGGCCTGTCAGAGGGGGGTCAGCTATACTGGGGCAGTGCCCCTATCCAGGGCGCTTGCACCTCAGTAGCAGTCAGGGGACAAGGCCCAGGAGGGCCCTTCCTGCTGTACACTACCAGGGACAACATGTTGCACACCTTGCCCTTCGCTCTTCTGGGTTTGCAGACTGCCAAGCCTGCACAGCTTGCACTGAAGCCAGGGTAGGTGGCCTCTTGACCATGCCAAGCTTCTATGTGCAGCACATGACATCCGGTCACCTACAAGTTGGGTTTCTCATGACAGCATGAACACTTGTTGAATGGCAATGTATCACTCTGCAATTTTGCCATGTGGTGTGTACGTTTCTCAGGCCCTGCATGTATTGTCGGCTGCATTTGTACTCTGAAGCTTTGCCTGATTGCTGCATGAGTCCATGCCGGGTGCATGCAGCCCAAGATATGTGTTGGCTGTGCAGGATGCCGGCCAACAAGGGTCTGGGTGCTGGCAAGTATGACAACCTGTACACAGCCATGCATGCGGCCATGAGGCCTCAGGGAGCTCAGGGGGCCAGGGACGTCACCATCAGGGCTGTTGAGCAGGGAGCCCGCCTCCTGGCTGCACCCCCTCATGGGGTCAGGGTTGTTCTGCAGATGCCCCGGGGCAACCTGGAGGGTATTTGCCCTAGAGTTCTGGTCCTAGCAGGCATTGCTGCACACCTCCAGGCAAGAGGCTGTATCATTGCATTGTACCAGCAACATTCTGATATTGATGGCAACATTGTGTCAGCCAGTTTGTCATCACGAAAAAGTATAGGGCATTGTTGGGTTGTGGGGTACATGCACTTTTGGCTTGCACCTGCCAGAGTCCAGCACTCATCCGTCTCCATCATGTAAAGTCTGCTGTCTGAATGCTCAAGTGCTTATTGGGTTACACTCTCAGCTGCTTCCTCCTTACCCTGTACTCAGTCAATACTGATGTTCTGACCCGGCTGTGCTGGCGTGATGCAGGTGCATGAGTATGGGGAAGCTTTTGAGCTGACATCTAACAACCGTGTAGACCTGAATGTCATTGTGGACTACGCCTGGCCCGAGTTCCTGACGCATGCTGAGGACTTTGTGAGAGAGGTTGAGGTGAGATGTACAACAGCCCGGCACAGCAAGTGTTCACAACCTCTGCCCTTGACTACATACTGTCTGTTCCATCAAGCAGTGTTGACTGTAATGATGTGTACTGTGTACCTGGTTGCAGCACCAGGTTGTGACAGCTTCTATCTTTTATGTATGCAGTATGATCAAGACATTGTGGACGTATTGACCAGTCTGAAGAAAGAGAGTGTGACCAATGAAGGCGGCATGTATGCAGCTGCCATGCCACCCCCACCATCCAAACCAGAAGCTGACAGGTCCTTGCCCAACCTAGAAGATGTTTCTGCAAATGATCCAGAGGTGTGTCTGTTTGGATTAGCCAGACACTGTTTACATAAAGATTTTGAGTACCTGTTCTGAGAACCAGTAAAATCCCATGCAATGCCAGCATGTTCTTTGGAACGTGTTTTACATATATGTGCAATTGTATCCAAACACATTCAACATTGACGACCATCAGACTATTCCTAGACCTGACACTGGCTTTGACTGTGGACTTGGAAGACAACATGCTGTTGCCCAACATGCTACAACACATTGTACAAGTGGTGTGTGTCACGCAGGCTGTGCAGCAGGATGTGTCACAAGCCAACAAGATTGAGCTTGTTGCAAAAGCCCTGAGGGCAGCTTTGCTAGCAAGCCCAGGTGGACAGGGCCGCTTTCTGAAGCCCATTCTGGCAACCTTTGCAGCAGTTGGGGACCTGGAAGGGGCTCTGGGGATAGTCAAGGAAGTGAAGGAAAGACAGCTGGCAGCAGATGGTAAAGATAACCTCACACTTGTGACCATGTTTGCCTCATTTCTTGCAGGGACTGAAATGCTGCAACAAGCAGGCCCTGATAGTTGCAGCAGCTATTTATTGTGACTGCATTCATCATCCTGCTCATGCTCCAGAATCACCTTGCAGTTGATCAGGCAACAGGTCTTGATCAAAATTTGGTTGTTCATTCATGGTGTTGCAAAGTGTTGATGGCGCGTGCCTGACATGTGTCCACTGATTGTAGAAGCTACGCCGCCGGGAGGCAAAGGCACAGGTGAGGGCTCTGATGAGGATGATGACATGCAGCTTGGCCAAGCCAGGCTGACTGCTGAGCAGGGCCTGAAGCATTTGCTGCTGACAGTGGATGTGGAGAAGCTGTACAGGCAAGTACCTGGCTGATGCTTGCTCACAACCCCTAATCCTAATTCAAGCATGTCACACTGCCAATCCTGGTTCAAGCATGTTTCACTGGCTTGCATTCAAAAGCAGCCTCCAAGTGCATGATAACCTGTTCAGATTGACCAGTGTTCAGCTGATGCTCAATCTGAAAGTCACCTGCTGATCATTTCTGCTGCCTGTTGATAAGCAGTCATCAGCTAAGTTTCATGAAATGCAAGTAAAGCTATCAAGCTGAGATTATCACTGCAAGGTTGGTAGCTTTGGAAGTGTGTGTGAAAGCTGAGTCTGTGGCTTGACTGTGCAAGGGTGATCATGTCGCATGTCTGCATTGTCACGCAACATAGTTGCACTAGGCACTCACATGACATGCACAGCAGCAACAGAGGGCAATGCTACATCTGAATGCATGCTGTCTGAGAGGCCAAGACTGCACCTCCTGTCCCTTGTGATCAGCCAGTCCAGCTGGTTTGCAATGCAGGACAGCACTGGGCATGTATGACGTACAGCTGGCCTACATGGTGGTGGCTCACAGCCAGAGGGACCCCGGAGAGTACCTCATGGAATTGCAGCAGCTGGTGAAGGCTCCCACAGAGGGCCTGCGCCGCCATGCCATGGACATGCACCTCGGCCGCTTCGACAGGGCCCTCCACCACTTGGTCCATGCTGGCCAGGACCACTTCCCCAAGGCCCTGCAACTCGCCAGAGCCAAGGTCACCATCTCTTGCACCCCTGCTATGTTGCTTCTGCTACTGCACTTGCATCAGGCATGAAACATGCTCAGAAGGCCAGTGACCTCCATGATTCTTGGGTAACATACTCAACATCTGCTGTAGCTGAGCCCAGTATAGCTTGCAGTGTGTGCGTCAGGTTGCTTGTACCTCATCTTTCAGGAGGAAGGACCAAGCAATAACCGATGCTGTGTTCTTGCAGCTTGGTCAGCAATCACAATTCCCCTTGACAGCAGCAGTGAGTGGACTGGCATCAGTAAAAGCCAAGGTCCAGCGGCTGATTCTGGCTGAACTGCTTTGTTGACGTGAGACATTGCTGTGCAGGGTCTGTTGAAGGAGCTACTGCAGTTGGTTGGGGACAGGGCAGAGGCCAGGAAGGCTGTGCTGGGGGTGTACGGAGAAGTGCTGTCTCAGCGCAACATGCAGGAGGATTCAGCCCTGGCCTTCACTGCCGCCCAGGACCTGCCCCGAGCCCTGCAAGCTTACAAGGTTGCTGGCCACTGGCAGATGGCCCTCACTCTTGCAGGTCAGACCATGCACCTGCTGGATGCTTGGCCACTGCTGTGTCTTGTGCAAAGTGTCCAAACAAGGCTCTCTCGGCCCTCAGCCTTGTGATCTGCTCACACCAGCTTGCAACACATGTTCATCACTTCTGGTTAAGCTTATGTATCTATCTTCTACATATCTATAATAGCTCAATTCATGCAAGCATGCTGCCCAACATGCAAACTCATCAACAACAGGTGTCATGCGCTTGCTCAATGATGTACCTTGTGAGCACAGAAGTGGTGGGGTACAGGGCGGTTAGGATGGCAAGAAGCACAGGTGAAGCGGCTGGCAGCAGAGCTGGTGGATGGGCTGTCCAGCCTGGGCAACTTGGCAGGTGCTGCTGCAGTGGCTGTCCAGTACCTGGCTGACCTGGACAATGGTGTCAGCCTGCTCACACAAGGTAGAGAATGGCGGGAAGCGCTGCGATTGGCGTACAAGTAGGCTTGCTGTCAAACTCAATCCCTGCTTTGTGGAAGAAGTAGCACTCAGTGGACCTGTCATCACCTGGTGCTGCCAGCTGGCAATTTCTCTCTTGATTTATGGCTCAAGCACAACATCTTTCCTGCAGCTTGAACATCATGGTGCAATGCAGTATCATGAGCTGTATTTCTTGGTCAATGTTGCTCAAGTCAAGTTTGGAGTTGTGAGTTCATTATATCAGTGACTATGTTGGAAGGCTGAGTGAAGTTTGATCTGTCATGAGGCTTGTTTGCAAGCAGCACACAATCAACTTCGAAACCACCTGACCAACCTCAAAAACCACCTGACAAGAGTTCTGGAGTTGCAAACTGTTCTCTTTATGACACCCTCTGTGACGAAGCCACAACGCATATGCAGGCATGGCAGAGATGATCTGGTGGACACAGTGATTGCTCCAGCCAGTGCCGAGGCAGCTGCCAGCACAGTGAGTGATGTCAGAGAAGAGCGGGAGCGTGTCAGCAAGTACCTGACAAGGCTGAAGGAAGTGCGCCACAAGAGAAGCGCCATGGAGGTATCTGACAAGCTTGTGTTAGTGCTTTGATGCTGCCTTGTTTGATTGCGGCGCCTCTTTATCTCTAATGCAAGGCATCTCCTTGAAATGTTGCCACTGTACGCGTCATGCCTCTATGATTGTTACTAGTGGCAAACATATGCATGCCTGTCTCTGATCACTCAACAGACAGGATCAGAATGACCAATCATTGCCATGCATGCTAACCCCAACTGCATGTGCAAAATCTCTGTGTGTGTTTGCACATAGGCTGCATTGGCCGCGGATGATGAGGAGGCCCAGCCATCCGGGCGTGACTTTGATGACACAGCCTCAGAAGCCTCCAGTGCTGTGAGCGGCATGAGTGCGTATCAGGGCTCCACCACAACAGGCACCAGCTCAGTGACAGGCAGCAGCGCCCGCCCTGCCTCTACTGTTGGCGGCAAGAAGCCTCATAAGCGAAAACAGAAAAAGGTGTTTTGGCACTGTAGCTCCCATCTGGCTGTCTGTCCAAATATTGCTGACCTGGCTTCTCAGTGCATAAGCCAACTTTTGCAGATGCCATAATGTGATGAATTTGAAACACGTGTGGTTAGTCATCAATTCCCTCAAGATAATCTTGCAAATGTCTGTGAGTCTCATATGACCTGTGAATGCTATGTTAAGAGATTCAATGATGACAGGACAAAAGCGGGCGCATCAGGCAGGGCAGTCCCGAGGAGGAGCGAGCCCTAGGGCAGCACATTGCAGCCCTGGCCCCTTCACCCAAACAGCTGACAGAAGCTGGCCAGCTGGCAGAGCTCCTCACTTTGCTTGGTGAGCTTTTTGATAATTTAGATATTTGCCATTTTGGTTTGAGACAGCAGCTGCTTCCTTGAGTGATAGTACTAGCATGATGACCCATGCAACAAAGGCAACCTGGCTGCAGCAGAGGCACATGCCTGATTGCCACTCTGCCAGGTGCTCATGTTCACATTCATGTTCATAAGCTCCGTCAACGTGCAGTTGTCCTTTTATGTCAAATGCTATCAGAGATGTGCTTAGTTATGCTTTGGAGTGTAGGACATGAGGCTGATGCCAGAGTGCTGCAGCAGCAGCTCTCTAGCCTCCTCGCTGAGCAGGAAGCAGCACAGCAGTTTATCACAGACAATCCGCCACCTGAGGTCAGCACACAACAAAAGCAGCAGCAACACCAGACGCAGAATGCTACTGCCAAACAGGGTGCCGCAAGTGTTGTTGACTGGAAGTGGGATATACTACGTCCTGTCACGCTGTCATTACGGCCTGGCTAGTGGCTGTTCACATTTGCCATAGCAGTCAGTGCCAAAATCGTATGTTGACACAAGGTCACTTACGGCCGAGACAAGCAAATAGCTGGTCTTGACGTGTTTTGCGTCATGAAGCAGTGCACGTTTTTGCCATTGCAAACAACGCAAGACAGTTTCGCTACAGTGCACACGCATTAGTTGTTCTTGTGTTGTTGCAGCGGACGTATGGTTTAGACATGTTGTCAGAACAAGAGTACAATTCCAAGTTTGGCCCAGCTTTCACTGACTTTTGCATGCAGCATTTGCCTTAAAGTAAAGCTATACTTCATTGAGCAGGCTGAGCATGTCCTTGTAGCAGCAGGCATGACTAAATTTGCCCACCTGCAAGCTGCTCTGCACAGTCAGCCCTCAGCTGCCATGTCAGCTTCTTAAACAAGGCATTTCAAGCCTTGCCTCAATCTTGGCAGGCGACAGTTCAGCCTGTGTCTCGGCCAGAACCATTCTGACTGCAGGCAGAGCGTCTGGCAGACTTGGTTGCAGAAACCGACATTTTGCTTGCCCCTTGCGGGGATTGCTTGCCATGGACTGATCGCTTAGGGACACGTTTTCTAGGCCGTTGTTCGGGCTTAAACCAGGTTCGTTCGGTACCTTCATCAGCTGACGGAGGGTGGACAATTCCCCTGTAACCCAAAAAAAAAAAAAAAAAAAAAAAAACCGGCAGGCCCTCCAAGACCCCACTTTAGGCGGCTCATGTTGGCTGCATGTGTTTGAATGAGTTCCTCAGTACAAGCCTTGGGTGCAGTAGCTCCGCACATCAATCAGCAAACAACTCACAAGGTCTAAGAATCTGAATGCATGACGGCAGATGCTTGTGACTGCTGCTGCACAGTACACCGCAGCAGTACGCAGCAGAAATCTACTTGTGGCAGCACAGTGGCGGGCGTCGCGAAATTTCGGACAGCCGGCTCAGCCTAGCCCGGCGAGCTTCGCAGAACCTCCAGCTGATCATGCATGGGGCAAAAGCGCCTGTCAGCCTGCCTGTCCGCACAGTTGCATCCAAACAGCTGCCAGATGCCACCATGTCTGCCTCTACCCAAGTAGTGAGGGTAGCTTGCAGCTTCGGCTGTAGATGGCCTTCCGTTTGACACTTGTGGTTTCTTTCGTTGCATGTCCATGCAGTGTTGTGCCGCAGGTCCGCAGTCCGCAGTACCCGCAGTACGCAGTACGCGCGGCGCAGTACGCGGCGAAGGACCCCCCGTTCTGCGGGTACTGCGGTTGATTATACTTCTGTTTTATAAATAAGTATAATGCCATTAGTAGGGATCCAAGGAAACAACCGTTGCGGCTGTGAATTAGGTCAATGCATACTCACTGTACACGTCGCAGCGCGCGTTTACCTGTTGCATGATGGAGCAGATGACCTAATGGTTGCTGGTGAGCAAGTGACAGAGGTGATGGCAGAGTACAACATGCAGCTGTCTGAGGATGCAAAAGATGATGCAGACTTCCAGCCAAACCCTAACAGGGTCCCTCTAGCAGTGTTGTTTGTCAATATGCCTGAGTTTGATGTCAATTTGCTGTTTGATGAGGTCATTGCTTGATAGGCATGCTTTCTAGTTGCAGAGCCTTTCAGTTGTCAGCCATAATTACAGTGTAGTTGGTGTCACAGACATTTATCCTGACACTTCATGATGACGTTTGTCTCAATTTTTTTTCCGGGATCTGAAGGCAGATCTGAAACCTGCTCTGCATTTCGAGTCGATTGACACCACTCCGAGCGTCAACAACACAGTATAACTCGCCGCAGCATACTGCGGTACTGCGGCGTACTGCGTATACTGCACGCAGTGCCGCAGATTTTGTCGAGCGTACTGCGGCACAACACTGCGATAGCAATACACGCCTTTGTCCACAAGTCCTTTTTC
>JAABUO010003581.1_pt1 | contig 18485 bp, 24 predicted proteins | sample 5559291 | NCBI WGS metagenome assembly JAABUO01 (sample SAMN10711878, study PRJNA513372) | rock metagenome | isolation source: Antarctica rocks | place: Antarctica: Victoria Land, Finger Mt sud | reverse complement strand
CTGCAGGTAATGTTACATGGCCCCTTTTACATGCTGTGGGTTACAATGTGGCGCAAAACATGCCCTCTAGACCAATGTTCCCTTCCCTTGTGATGGTTAACAGCAAGAAAAGAGTAGTACCGTTCCAGGAATGGCAATCAAAGTTGACTCCTCAACTCAACCCTTCTTACTTTTTGCATTATTGTGAGAAAATTTCAGTATTCAAGCCTTTCTTAGTTTTGCAAGTGTGTCTGTTCCACAGCATTACATTCCCTGCTCTTCTGAATGCCATCAGCAAAGTCAGTCCATCAGCATCATGCAAACTCAGGGAGGTGTGATCCGCTGCTTTTACACTAGGCAGCTGCGCCTGGAGGCACTTGCACAGCTGATGGCACACGTGTGCACTCCAGCAGTCATGCATGCACAGACCTCTGAGCAGCATTTTTGCAGCAATTGCTGAACAGGTTGGTCTGGCGCAGGCAGTGCCATATGCTCAAGATGAGCTAGTTCTGCTGGTGCCGTCCAGCCATGAGCTGGCACAGAGGGGCAGCATCGAGAAGTGCGAGCTGTACAACTTGGACTTTGTGAGCATGAACCAGGGCTCCTCTGTGCAAGCAGCTCAGGAGGAGACTCTCCTGCAACAGGGCATCAAATGGCACAAGCTGCACACTGACATGGTGGGCCTCTGCAGCAGCCTGTATGCAAGTCTGCATGATGGGCTGCAAGCCAGCTTGAGGCCAGCCCATGAAGCTAGGATGCGTTACTAGCCCCAGGAAGTGTTGTTCCCAATGAAAAAGCCTTGGTCTGCAATTCATGCCTTGTCGACTGCTTGCACTTTGCTGCACAGTGACCACTTCCTATACCTTTGCCGTCTTTGGAACTAGCTTGCTCAGTTGATTGCTCAATCAATCGCTCAATTAATCACTTGTCTGAGGTGTGTCCAGTTAATGACCCTGCCTGACCAGATGTCTTGCTGCATTGCTTGTCTGCATCGCCATTCTTTTGCATGCAGCCTCTCTGAAGCAGTCCTGCTTGCACAGGAGCTGAATTCAGTGGAGGCCATCAAGGGTGCTGTGCAGCACGGTCTAGGTGTGGCCTTTGTTAGCGTCACTGCCATACAGAAAGAGCTGGAACTTGGGCTAGCCAGCCGTGTAAACATCAATGGGGTCAGACTGTTCCGAACACTGTGCCTAGTCTCCAATCCCCGACGGGATTACTCCAGAATAGCACGAAAATTCATGGTGGATGTATTTGGCATGGTGAGCATGGACAGCTTCATTGGACAACGACAAGGCAATGGAGAGAAAGCTGCAGCACCGCTGCCGCATGTTACACCCGCTGCACGACCATGGGAACATGCGCCTGGTGCCAATGGAGCATCTGTGCCTAAACCCATACTGCAGCAAGCTCAGAATCTGAATGGGACTTCTGCCCACAAGAGCCAACAACCACGCTCATCTGGTTAGCTGTGATTCTGATATGTGCAGTATGTAGACGCATACCTACAGCCTGGGCGTGTAGCTTTATTCGATTGGACATCTTTTGCTTGTTAAGGGAATATTAATATTAGGGGTTTTGAGAAGACGAAAGTTGAGAAAGTTGCATACATACTTTGAGGTATGTAAAGGATTCACCAACTTTTGCAGGGATGTCTGCATATGCTATAAGAGACTTTATGCCAATGTCATGAAGTTACTGAATTTTGCTTTTTAATAGGTTGATGTGATCAGCATGGCAGTTATACAGATGGCATTCTCTGGGAGTGGGCATGGGGATTTCCTTGCACTCCATGGCGTGGACATAACTATTGTTCTGCAGTTCTGAACTCTTTGTTATACAATTGTGGCATCTTCAATCAACTGTGCATGAACAGGGCTGTTGGTAGCCGCCCCTTGCTGGCGTTTCGTCTTGGTGGCAAATGTTCTTGTTTTCTTGATGCCTAAGGAAGTGTACTGCAGAGCATGCTGCGAGTGAACAGCAGCAACGTACTCGTTGTTCCACCTTGGGAGTGTGCGTGGTTGTCGGACGAGCAATTACAACTGCGAGACGGGGCTGGCTGCATCTGTTTCGACGTCAGAGGCAGGTGTCCTGTGTTGCTCCCAGGTATCGCGGTACAGGTGTCGCACATGCATATCACAGACCACTTTACTTGCAGGTGAAAACGACGCCACTGTCATTCTCAAGCCTACTCCCGGGTCCAAGAGAACCCGCTACGTCCGAGACCTTCAAGCAGCTGCATACCTAGGAAACCTAGACACTGACAGCAATTACACCATAATCCTTGGCAGTCACAGGAACAGCTGTTTGAAGTTTGAGAAGGACCTTCAGCCTCGTCATCAGGCAAGTACCACACGGTGGCCTCTGATGTCTGGCTATACTCACAACACGAGTCTGTTGGCACATTAGGTTGTGTTACTGGACCAATCATTGATACTAGTACCACGCCTTGTTGCTTGGTACGCCCACAACGTATTTGTCTGTGTAGGCTGATGGTGTCCCCGGCTCCAAGTTGACAGGGGACAGTTTTACCAGTTTCTGGATTAGCTACAGTCAAGGCACCATCACTGTAGGCTTAGGGGAGCCAGGAGTAGACAGCCCTCACTACAGCTGGACTGATCCAGATCCAATCCCCAACGTCAAGCATGTGGGTCTCAGCACCTGGGACAAACATGTGGGGTATAGGCGGATACAGATGCAGCCTGCTGTCAGTCGCAAGCCTGCGGCGCCTCAGCAAACACAAGAGCCATCGCCACAGCTTGGTGCTCAGTCCCTCAAGTGGCTATGCAGACAGAGCATTGAGCAGCATCTGTGTCCTGAGAACCTGTGCAGCCTTTTGCATGGTGTGGAAGAGCTTGCACCAGCGCTGGACGAGCTGAGAGAGCCTCTCATGTCTTGCCTGGCTGACAACATTGAGGAGGTGGTGATGTCAGATCATGATGGCTTCTGCAGTTTACCCAGCACATGTCTTGCAGACCTGCTGGACCGCCCTGGGCTGGTACGCCTTCCATGTGTGCTATGCACTGAATGCTTGGTGCTGCAGCAGCCCGGGTCATGAACCCTTTCTGCAACGTCACCCTAGTCATAAGTAGACATGCACAGGCCAAGGTGGTCAATCTTGCAGTCATGCCTGTTCTTGCAGCTTCTAGGCGCCAACTTCTGCTTGTCCTGCCTTTCATCTATGCTGCATTTCCTCTGTGCTGCATTGTGCATGATGCGTGCAAGGCATTTTGCTGACTCAATGACACTGCTGCAGGCATGCTCAGAAGGCAGCCTATTTGGTGCTTGTATGATCTGGGTTGAGGAGTCTGACAGCAAAATTGATGAGGTTGAGCAGCTGCTGCCCCTCATACGCTTTCCACTCATGACTCAGCAGGAGCTCCAGGTACATCAAAGCAGTTGCCCTGTGACAAATCACTTGTCGTGCAGATTGCAGTCTGCCAAACTTCTGGACAACTGAAACCATCGCTTTGCAATCTTGTGCATCAGCTTGGCATCTAGACACTAATGCATCAATGGCACAGCATGGCACAGGTGACATACTCTGAGGCATACATGCTTTCTGCAGGTAGTCTGTGCACATCCCTTGGCATCCCACAGTGCGCAGCTACAGCACCTTATAGCTGAGGCCATGGCTGCTCAGCAGGGCTCTCAGGACCTCAGCCCCATATCTCAGGTTCACAACCTCAACTGTTCAGCCCTTTCTTCAAATGTTGCTAGAGCTCTTGTGACAAACTGTCAAGGAGCACAACACGTCCTTGCTGGTGGTCAGCTGCATGTCAGCTTGCATGACTCACAGGTTTTATGCTGTCCTGTGGTGCTGCTGGCATGCTGTACCATATAGAACACCACAGTTCTTGCACACTTGTGCAGGTGCAAATGCAGATGGCCCCTGTCTGTGTCGAGTCCAAGCGGCATATCCATGCGATAGATCAAGGGATGCAACAAGTGTCACAGCGGTTCCAGCGGCGGCACCCCTCTGCATGCCAGGAGCTGATGTACATGTTTGATGGCGACGACAATGGCGTTTGTCATTTCATAGGAACTAGCTACGGGTCTCAGGAATGGGTCAACCCTGTGCTGTCTGGTCAAATCAAGGTGAGGATGTTGGCTGGTGCCAACATCAGTATCGGTTGAGCCCATGCTGTCAAGGATGTGATGACCTGTAAAGATGCCACAATGTGGTATGTCAACCACAGGTTGTGTTTGCTCAATGGCATGCGACCTGTAGACATTGCTGCTGATTGCTACAGTCATAGTCCATGGTCTGGATTCATGCTAGATCATGATGCTGTGCACATGCAACTGGTCATGTTGACCGCATTTCATTGCTCAGTGGGCTGAGACTGTGCTCCTGCAGGTATCGGCAAGCAGTCCAATTTGTCGCAACACAGACCCAAAAGCAGTCGTGAGCGGCAACTTCCTACGCATGAACTTTGCTGGGCCGTGCACTGTGGCAGGTCAAGCCCAAACCTGGTGGCAAGTTGATCTGGGAGAGCAGCACTGCCTGACGTGCAACTACTACACGCTGCGGCAGGATGGCTCACAGGACTTTGTGCGCAACTGGGTCATGCAGGTCAGCATATGTCGTGCATTGCTGCCCATGCTGCATGGTGGTGCATGTTGGCATGCAATTGTGGCTATACTGGCAGTCTGTAGTTGTTGAGCTCAAATGAGCGTCTATCTTAGCACAACTGTGCACTGTGTGTGCTTGCGCTTTACTTAATTGGTGGGGCAGATGTAGATGTGATGCACAGCTTGCATGACTGCGTCGAATCCTGTGCAGGGATCAAATGATGGGAAAGCTTGGGTCACGCTGCGGTCTCATGTCAACGAAAACACAGTCAAGCTGCCTGGCCAGTATGTGTCATGGCCTGTAACAGGTCATGCAGCTCTGTTTCCCTACCAGATGTTCAGGCTTCTGCTGACTGGTCCAAATTCTGGTGCGCACAACAATATATGCCTTAGCTACATCGAATTCTATGGATACTTCTTGGCCCGTGAACATGCAGTCAGTCAGTGAAGAGGGGCATCTTCTGCCCATCTTGCTACTGTCAGACTGCGGTTGCCCTGAGGTCCGACCATCATGAAAATGCAGCTGGCAATTTGATCGAAACATGCTATTGTACTTGGCAGTTTAGGCGGGTATGAGAGTGGTGGTGTTGAGATCTGTGTTGAGTTTGTGTTGCTACATTGGTTATTCGCCTGCCAGCCTTTGCGACATATGTTGTCAGGATGCTCTGCAAGTCCTGCATGATGTTTGGCAGGTTCTGCTTGTCAGTCTGGATCAGCCCTTCTGCCGTTCTGTTTACCAATCAGTAGTGGTTTGCCTCAGTTCTTGTACCAATTCAGCAAGTATGCAGAGTGTGTCAGTGACATTTCAATGCGTGTGAGTGTACACAACTGCATTACCGAGTCATGTCCTGTGGCCTGGTGTGACTAAATTGTTGACAAGATGGGTCCATGGAACATTTCACATGCTTGAGCACACAGCAGTAAGTCCTTGTAAGCAAATCAGCGCTGTGGATTAATAACTTGTGGTGAGTAGTATTCTATCAGACTCTAGTCACATTTGCACAGGTGCAGCCCCACCACAGTACTTGCTATCGCTGTGCACAAACTGCTATTAAAACAATATGAGCAGGAGGGAATTGTTGCGCTCCAAATTTTCTTTCTGCCAAATCATGCGCATGGCTTTTATGAGCGTCATTGTAAATCTCGGCTATCTAGGTTTGACGTAGGGACCACATAACAGGATTCTGCAAATTGTAGGCATGCCTTCGAAGCCCCCGATTACGGACATGGGCACGTCCAACCTTAAGGTGCTCGGGTTGACAGCGACTTGTGTCTCCCGCGCTCATGCTTGATCAAGGCTGCAGATTTGATTCTGACTGACTGTCCTTGTCCCAAAAGATTTGCGCGCCATTAGCAGCAGAGCTGGCAGCAGAGGTTTGCACTGACCTCTAGCAGCACGTGTCACAACGGTTGCTTTTATTCTCCAAACTGACTCATGCATTGACCACGACACCCACTTGCGATCGAAGTCAAGGCGTCTAGGACAGATCTATGAGATTAGCAATTAAGTCTGGTTGACCGGAGGCATACAGACCTAGGTTTTGCGGCGCAATTTGGCCTCGAGCTGATCTAGATGGTGACGATACAATTATTTCAGAGTCTGGGCTCACGCCATTAGCTGGCATCAGCAAGCTCAAAGCGGCAGATCACCACGTTGTACTGATCGCGGCATTCTGCAGCGTTCTGCTTTTTCACTGGCGAGCTTTCTGTCCTTGAACAGCTGGTGCTGCTCAGCTTCGGAGAGACTGCGCCAGGTCAGCCTCATCAACTGACAACTGGCGGGCGAGCTTTGCAGAGGCGGACTTGCTCAACACTACGTCCCAACGCGTATCTGACTGCTGGTTTGACTTATGCTGCACAGATTTGCAGTCGGCCTCGCAGTCTTGCTGGCGATAACAGCCCTTGCTGTTGTCAGTCGCGGTCCTTTTTCTGGCAAGGCAACACCGCCGTAGCCGCCAGAACTGCGGTCGACGACCCAGCAGAAGTATGCACTTCAAGCTTTGCTGCTGCCGAACTAAACCTTGCGCTATCGCAGTTTGCGCCGTGTCGTGCGTCCGATTGAACTCTGGAGACCTTACGAGTCATCATCAGCACAGCCATCGTCCGCAGTCACTAGCTTCAAGCTGGCTGTGTGACGCAGGTCAGAACCAGGAAGCTCAACAGTCCAGACGACACAGTCAGTCGGTCATCACAGCGGAGATAGCGACTCAGGGCAAGCAAGTCAACAGCGGCACTATATTGCATCAGCATCATAGTTGATCGGGACCCGGACAAGAACCTTGCAGGGGAAGTCTCGGGTCAGCAAGCCTTGTGACAGACAGCATATCAAGTTGACAGTAAGCTGTTTTGCAAGGTCGCTACTGCAAGTGGCATGACCAGAGACACTGCTGAACCAGACCCGACCCTGAGTGCAGCAGCTTGTGACAGTGTCAAGTGGCTGCAGCCAAGCGGTAGGTCTACTGCTGGTTGTGCCCATCCGATCAAAAGGCTTGCAAATGCATTGAAGGCATCCGGCGGCGATTTGCCTCCAGCTTGATGCACAGTGCCAACAGAATCCACTGCTGCATCAAGCTGCCAGCAGCTGTGTATGCTCTAGTGCAGCAGCCAAGTCTGTGCCCAGTTGACCTCTGCATACTGCACAGAGCATTTTGACTTTGCTCCTGTTCAGCCCTTGCTTTGTTTTGGTTTCTGTTCCTGCCTGCTTCATGCTCCATGCCATCAACATCCACTATGCTTCAGCACAGGCTTGACAATGTTGCATCACTGGCATAAGTGGTGCAGGCCCACGCATCTTGGGAGAAGGCATTGAAGACCAGGAGCAAGGCATCATGGAGGCAACACCCACACAGAATGGGTAGGACTTTGGCATCTCGCTATGCCCCACATGCCTTGCTTGCCATCAGCAACGTATTAAGCAACTCGTGATGAGAGTGCTGAGAGCCTTTGGCACACTTACAAGGCTATACCAGGTCTTCAAGTCAATTTGGTGACACACTAGCATAGAGAAAGCTGAAGCTGTGAGGCTCCCCTCCGTTTGTGAGGACTTGAACACAAGCAGCACCCTCAAGCAAAGTCTGTCCCTGTGTTTGTGCATGGCAGCCGTGGCGTTCTTTGCAGCCTGCTCAAAGCTGTGCCCAACAGTCTGTATCAGCTTATCCCACAACTGACATGTGGGCTTGTGCTGCAGGGGTGCTGTGTTGCGCATCACACTATTGGCAGCTGGGTTTGTCATAGGTGACACTCTGCGCCCTCCCACATTGTACCTCCACAATTGTCGCAAAAGCCCAGTCTGTATTTTATATGTACAGTCCCCATTTTGTGCTGATACCGAGTTTTATTTGCTTGTGGTAAACAAAAAGCCTGCTCGGTGTAGTAGCACAGGTTACATGACCTAAGCTGGCAGCTGCTACCATTTGCAGGCCCTAATGGTGTTTGTGTGAGGGAGGTCAGCAGGCAGAGTGGGGCAGATATCAAGAGCTGGACAGACAAACACAAAGCCAATTCTGACAACGTGCATCGGCCCTGCAGAAACTTCCTTGTTCAGGTGGAACTAAACTGTTTGCAGCAATCATCACATGAACTCCACACACCACAGCTGTTGCTGCTGCAATACTGCCTGACCGTGACCATTGCTGCGCAACATGCAAAGCAGGCATTGCGACTTTTGTCACTGAGTACCACAGTTGCAACCCTGTTGCTACATCAAGATCGTTCCTGTTGATAGTGTTGTTCAGCTGCAGGGCAGCCAACAGGAAGTTGTGCTGGCTCTGGACATCATGTGTGATGCTGTGGACCGCTACAAAGCACTTTGTGAGGGACGCTACAGTGGTAACAGGCTCTTTGTACCAAACAGTGCTTCATCACATTGAGACAGTGCCGATGTTGGGCAAGCACTTATTGCTACAGGCGGCGCTTTGCCACTTCTGACATGTCAGGCTTATGCTGCTGTTTGTGCAATCAGATCCAAATACTAATGTGTACATTTGGCGTGTTGTTCAATGCTTCAGCTGCGTACTTCACAAGATGCTGTCAATGCATCTGGGCAGACCATGGCAAGCAACACATTTGCATTCTGTGTGATGCTTGGAGTGATGGCTTGAAGGTTGCATCACAGGAATGCATTGTGTGCAGGGCAGTATGTGTCAAAAGCGCAGAGGGTGCATAACATGGAGTTCTACTACCAGCCCCCCCACGCAATATTGTGCCCCATGCAGCCGCCCTCAAAGGCCAGCAACCATGGTAAAAATGCTGTCTAGCACCACCTGTTATACTGAGCTACCACAAAACCTGCATGCAGCAAGACTCTTCATGGTCAGCAACGGTATGTGGAACTGGCTTGCTTGGGCTTCTGCTTGGATGACTACAAGCTTTGTAGCCCATGTTCCAGTGTTGAGCGGCATGCATCATCTGGTGGGGACAGACCATTGCCAAACAAATGATACTATTCCAAGAGGCTGAAGGCTGGTGGTGGTTGTGCAGGGTGCCAGGGCATTTCAGCAGCGGGGGGCAGTCTGATCAGGCAGCTAACATATTTGCTCAAGTGAAGCAGACCATTGCAGCCCAGCGCCAGGCATTCAGCCATAACACAGCAAGCAACATGGAGCAGCAGGTTGACAGTGGCATTCAGCATGCAGACCTGCTTCTAGCTCAGGTCAGGCTTCAATATACAGTCTTTGATGCTGCTGGCTTGTTTGCCGTTACACATGTCAAAAAATAAATGGAGATGTTGCAAAGTATGATGCACTGCACAGCAAGCAGTCTGTCCTAGCTTTGATAGCTGCTCCGTAGCAGCTTGAATGTATGTACAGAGGTGCTGTGCAGCCCTCAGTGCAAGCGGCAAGATGCCTTGGTTGGAAAGAATAGAAACTAAAAGATGACGCTGCTAGGCAATTCAGTATTTAAAAAGCTGGGGGTGGTCCTGGGTTCGGGCCAAGTTTTCCTTGGCCTTTCAGCCGTTTGGGTGATAGGTTTGGGAAGAAGGGCCTTGGTTGCATTCTGACTAGTGATATGCGTGATGCCCAGACTGCCTGTTGAGACTTAGTTTTGATGGGACCTGCAGGCCATCGCATCTGAATGGCAAGGCAGAGCAAAGCCAGCTGCTGCTGCACCTCCCCCCCTGCCGTCTCGATCCACTTGCCCACACCACATTCTGTTCAGCAGCAGCAAGGCAGCAGCCAGAGTTATTCAAGCCTTATGCAAGCAGGCCACCAAAGCCGCCCAGAAGCGCACTCATACTCCCCACGGAGTGTGACCGGAGACTTGTCCGGCGTGAGGACTCAGGACTTCAGCACCAGCCCAGGCTCTATGCTAAGCCTGCGTTCAGATGCGAGCAACCTTTTGGCAGCTGATGATTTCTGGACACAGCGGTCACCTTTGAGGGCAACTACACACAACCAAACGGACACTAGTGTTTGGCACAGCAGCAGTCAAAGTGCTCAGTATGGAACACAGACAGGCCATCTTGGTGCAGCAGCTGAGGCCAGACTGCAAGACCTGGCCATGCATCAGAGGAGGCAAACACACCTGGCATTCAACTCATATGGCTGTTCAGCAGATGCCCTGCCATTTGTCCCAGGGCAAGTGCATGGCTCTGCATTGCATCAGGCTGCAGTGCAATGGCCAGGCCAGGGTTTGTGCCAATCCCCAGTGCACAGCTTCAGAGCTTCACACTCTCTGCTGTCAGGCAGTCAAAGTACAGATGCATTGGCTGCAGTGCGCTTTGATGAGCCAGCTGGTGTGATGCTGAACAGGTTCAACTCCCACCTGAACCCAATGAATGCAGGCTTAGCCAGACACCAGGCCAACCAAAGAGGCCACACGAGCTCCTCTGGTATGTTGCTGCAATCCCTTGCATCAGGTCCCCTGAGGGACATATCAACAGCCTTGAACATGCCTGCATACAACAGCATGGCTTCTGGTAAGCAGTGCCGCTTGCACTGTGTCAGCCCACAGGCGGCGCCATTGCTTGCAAGCGCGTCACACCCACAGCTTTGGTATCAGGCAGCGCCGTCTAGCTTTGGGGCTGCTGCCCAGTCATGCACTCGGTATGGCAGACAACCTGCCATGCCAAACATGTCAGAAATGATGCTGAGTAATGGTGAGGGAGCTGCATTGGCTGGCACCAGGACGCACTGTGATACATATGCAGCATCTCAGATGGTGGGGTCCATGCAGCATGCTGTTCAGCAAGCTCAGAACAGCAGCCCTGCCGTGGCAGTGGGCCCTCAGGCAGCTTACATGCGTAATAATGCCTTGCTGCAGTCCATGCTCAGGCCGAGATGATTGTCAGGTGTGCACTTGTGGTGAGAATGGCATTGGATGCTGCTGTCTTGCACTGTGACTGCCAGTGGGCTGTTGTCCCAGCACAGCTTCCACGCTAGCTTGTGCCAAAACTGTCACATGTTGACTACATGCAGGCAGTCCATTTGGGAGCATGCAGTGGTGATGCTGATGGTGGATGCACAGCAGCCAAAGCCCCCATTTGGAATGCTTCCTCCCAAGTATACTATACTACCATACTGGGTTGACAAGTTACTGTGGCTAGTCTCCACACTACACCATGCACTTACAGCCATCTGATCTGCACAGCCAGCTGGCGCATGGTGCATATAACGCAGCCTGTACTGCATTTGCCCAAGACGTGTTGCTTTTCCTCCTGAGACATACCCGTGGTAAAGGCAAGATGTATGAGCTCAGTGTCAATGCGCATGCGCAGTGTATGGCAGGAGCTTCAAGTGCCTATCTTTGCTACTGTAGATTGAATGCCATGGCCATGGCTTTTTGCATGCCTTACCTTTGACCTACATTCAGCACTGGCCCTCACTAGTGTTGTGTCAACAAGCGGTTTACTATCAGAAGGTTTTGAATGAGGCTGCCTTTCACCCAGTCTGCAACAAACGCCGGTGATAGAGAAGTCGGGTTGAAGTATGTCAGGCTTGCTGAGGTTTGTGAAGGCAAATAAGTATGGCAAGACGTGTAGGCTTGGCAAGGCACATATGCCTGCTGTGTCAAGAAGAGTTGCACGATTCATGTGCAAAACTGTACAACATTTGATCTTGCAGTGAGATTTTGATATGTATGCACGCATGATGTGTAAGTGTAGCTCAGCATCAATTACGCACTGACGCACCATTATGGTGATCTCACATCAAACACATGCATTCATTACATTCATAAGCACCCTGTCGCTCAGCAGCTCTGAGCAACATGTACACACCCCAGCAACCCAAGCCCTACATGTATCAATACTAAACTCGATGATATGCAAACAGGCAGTGTGTTGCTCAACAACATGACCAATGCTCACACATCACATTGCATCTGACTAAATCTGACTACCCAAAGTTCTGCTAGCCTGGACATGCTATTCTGGTGTGCATCCTGTTTCAAGATGTCTCCCAGAGGTCTTGCTGCTTATCACATTTGCAAGTTTACCCCATTGCCAAAACTGGCCTGCTCCCAAGGCAAATATTCACACTCAAAAACAGCAATGACCTCAAGGCATCAACATGATGCAGGTAGACAGCATTATCACAGAAGGCTTTATTGTTTGAAGCATGTGCGTCCTGACCACACAGGTTTCAGAGTTACTTAACATAGCTGTCCCAGAGCTTTGCACACCATCATCGCTGAATGTTCTGTCGCTGTACTCACCAGAAAAAACCAACTACGGTTTTGCGTGTTGACTGGTCTACTGGAAAAAAGATCATCTCTTAAGAAAGAAGGGAAAAAAGAAACAGGCATGGTAACATACACTCCTTGCTTGCTCTTAGTTGGCACACAGATGCTCAGCAGCAGCAGTGACAGCAACACTCAGTCTCACAAGCATCAACAAAGTAAGGAAAGAGGCAACAAGAGTTTACGAAAGCATCTGTTCAAAAGACCAACGCAAACCGAAAAGAGAGAGAAAGGAAAATTGAAAAGGTGAATCTTGAGCAGGTGAGTTATGTGAAGTGCAACAAGACAGTCAGTAGGGGCTGTGCCTCACATACTGTACATCCCGAATGTTGCTGTGGCGACGAGGCCCATGGCCAAAAGACATCTCACAAGGCTCAGGCTGGGCCCCTGCCATTTGCACATCTGGCACATCGGGGACGAGAGTATTGATGTTGTTACGAAACAACATCGACGGTACAGCAGGTTGATACATGCTGTCTGCTGCACCTGGCCATCCAGGCAAAGCTGCTGGCAGCGTGGCAGCATCAGGCACACTCAGCTGACCAACATTTAGGCTGGGACCCATGCGTCTGCTGTTCCAGCCTGTCCAGTGGTGCTGAGCAAGAACAGCTTCTTCGTTGTGCAGGTAGGGAGGACCACTTGTATCTGAACCGCTAGTAGCAAGGATGTGAGCTCGCAAGTATGCAGGTGCGATAGCTGAGAAGTCTGTGGGCACATTTATGTGCCACGTCGGCGTGCCTGCACTTCTCGCTGCAGCACTGCCTTGGCTGTTGGCGGCAAGCAACAAGGCAAGGGCGGCCTGGTTGTTCAGTGAATCCAGAGGGTTCCCCAGCAGCAAGCTGTGCAGGTCCAAGGCACTTGACATATCCTGTACCAAGGGCAACTTGTCAGTGTGAATTCTGTTTTGTTCAGAGACTTGCAGCAAGTGCTTGAAGGTCGTACATGCAGATATTGCTCTGACAATGCCATACCTGGTTCTGCTATTGGCATCTGCGCAGAGTTGGATCACAAACCTATCAAAAGACTTCATCATAACGCCCTGTCACGCTGGCAGGACAGGTAACAGGTGCTTTCAGGCGCACAAGCAATTTGAGTTGTGAGGGAGCAGGTGGCAGGATGTCATGCACATGGCTATGTATCAGGTCAAGCTTTGCATTGGCACCAAGCTCACACTGGCTGCAAGACTGACCTGAGCAGTAGCTAGAGTAGGAGCAAGAGTGGTCTGTCCAGCCCACAAGTTGTGGGCAGCAGTGGGCAGGTGCAAGCATGTTGGTGGCATCTTGTCTGGAGACACGGTGTATGCCTGACAGTATCGGGCAGGCACTTCAGCCAAGAGTGAAGGTTGGTGTTGCAGGGGGGCAGGCTGTTGACCAGTGCGGTGGTGCATAGGTCTGTCAGCTGTGGAAGCAATTGAACTCACTTGGTGGCCGTTGATCTTCCGATTGCTCTGTGACACTGCAGCATTTGCAGCCTGCACAGCAGTCAGGTCACTGCATAAGCTCAAGTGATTCGAGCAGTACAACATGACACTGCAATATTGAACTTAAGGCAAACTTGGCAGCTAAGGCAATCATGTGAGTCATGCCGTGTTGCTGACTCGACACAAGGCGCAAGCAGCAGCAAGGTGGCATGCCCTGCAAGTTACCTTGTGAGTGCTGAATGTAACAAAGCAGAAGGCCTGCCGCTGAGACGTAATAGGATGCTTGGGGAAATACACATCTACTACCTGCATTGGCATGCCAAAAAATTGGGACAAGCATTTCAGACGCTGGCTTTGCGTCTTGCCCTGTGCAGATGCAATTTTGTGCCAAGCATACATCTGTTTTGCAGTATTGTATGCTAACACAATCCCAAGGAAGCCAGGCATGACATTAAGCAGACAACCAAGAGATGCAGATGGACTCTGGCTGCTTGCCTTGCCATAGTGGCTGAAATGATTCTTGATCATGGTCTGGGATAGCGCATTTGGAACGCCTCCAACATAGATCCGAGGCCCCAAGCCCTTTGGCACACAGGTTGCTGAGGTCTCATCTTCGGAACTTGCACGGGGACTCATACAGCCTGTACACTGTTTATCGTCTGCTCTTGGAAGTAAAGACCATACTGTACGCCTAGAAGGTGGAGCATGTGGAATTTGTTCATGAGCTCACCTGGACATTCATATATGCTGTCACATATGCGTGACATCATTGTCTCCTCAAATTGTGAGCATACACCTGGCTTGTCATCGGAAAAGCCCTCCAAGAACCTGCAGAGCCACATCAGGTGATTGCTTCCAGAATCGAAGCTGTACAACGCTTACATGCATTCAGCGGTTGCGGCAGCAGCCATACACACACGTTGATACATCATGAACTTGAGCACCAACCTGCCGGCTGCAGAGGTGTGCTCTACGATCGTCTCTGAACGTCCGGGTTCAACAGTGATCACACGAGGGCTCGATCAGCACAGTCTGAGTAAGCGTGCAAGCATACGCTAGGACGGACACCCAAGACCTGTGCATATCAGCACATATTGACTATGCTGAAGCCGTCGCACCTACTGACCGGTTATCAAGCTCCGAAGTAAGCGCTAGGGCAAGTTACGTCAGCGTGCTGAGCATTTTGAGACGAAAAGTGCCGCATCATGCCGGCACACGGCTTTATTGATCAAGCCTCTCTTGCGCATAACGCACCAGGGTGTGCACTGCTCGTAGTCGGGCACGTGCTTGCTTCGTAGGGAGAGCGGAAATGACAACTGATGGCCGGTCTCCTGGTAAGTTGCAAGCGTGTGTGCGGTTGAAATGGTAGCATCGGCCAACGACCGGCTGGACCAAACAGTAGGCAACCTCTTTGCGCTGTCAATCCAGCTTCACCTGCTTATCTCTGGACAAGCAAGCACGTCTGTTAGTAGAGAGAGATGGATGGGATTATCAATTACCCTTCGTTGACGAAACCCCACGTGCTTGTTTCGCTACAATACGATCGTACAGCTCATCGCCCAAGATCTTTGACGTGGACTGCGTGTTTGCACGTCCTTTGCAGGACGTGCCAAATCTCCAGCGCAGATCTGCAGCATCAGAGAGACACGCATCAAAGGTCATTTGTGGAACGGACGAAGCAAATCTAGCCCCAAACAGTGTGAGCTAAACGTTTGATCGCAGAGGTCAACCATGGCTGCATGCGTGTCCTGAATGAGCCGAAGCGTCTATCAGGAGGGACAGCAGTGCTTGCAGTCAATGGTTTGAGCTGGTCTTTGATCACTCTGAGACATCATGTCGATAGCCACTGTGCATCGTGCAGTGTTGACGCTCATGCGCATTTGTCCACCAGGCAAACGTAGCTGCGCAGGTCAACTGCCTGGCAGGGTCGGCAGTTGACCTGCGGGGCCATATCAAATTCTGTACAAGTTTAGATGTTGGGTGAGGAATGTAAAAGGATGATAGCATAATGAAAATTCAGACTTCGAATTGACCTTCGCATTGCGCGCGCCAGTAGTGCAGTCAAAGGTCACTTGGAAGTTGTTGCTTACTTTGCCCAAGTCTCCACTCATTTTGATACCCAGCCAGCCACTGCTGCAAGCTGTCTCGGCCAAAGGTTGCCATAGTGCGTACAGCCACTGCAGCCACCGACTGCCAGTGCCACCGTTGACCGTGAAGCTTGCTTCAAGACCCCCAGGTTCTCAGCGCGCAGGTACTAGCGTCTGCTTGTGCATCCGACAACCACCGCCAACAGCTATGCCTTTCATTCTCTTTCTCTGCCGTACATGGGCGCACGCACCGCCCTTGAGCAGCCTACAGCTTGGCTTGCCTTCTGCCCGCCTTTTATCTTCTGTGTCGTTTGCAGATCCACACAGCGCTTCGCAGAGCCGTGTTGCTACCAGCGTCATTGCTACTTACCAAACGCATCAGGCTGTCCGCTGATGGCGCAACCACTGCACGAAAAGGATATGAACGCCCTGGGTGCTGGCTCGCTTCCTGAACGCCGTCTACTTGCCAGTGGCAAGCCCGCGCCTCAGGTGGGCCTTCAGTCAGGACACTGTGGTGCCCTGCTGCTGTCACACCCCCGTGTTGCCTAGTCAGTGACACCCACAACATTCGAAACACCCACAACCTGCTTGGCAGCTTTCTCTGTCCCAGTAGCATTGGGGCTGGCCTGACGCCTACAAGCAACAGTGTGAATGGCTGGCTAAGCAGACCTGATCAGTGCAGCTTCACCATTCGAATACAATGCAGCGCATCAGCAATGCTGTTTGCTCTCAACTTGCTAATGATATGCAGCTGCTGACACACCTAGCATCTGATACGATACTATCTGTTGCAGGCTACTGGCACTTATGTTTCAAAGCCACAGCTGCTGCGGTCAGAGATGGGCATGCTGAAGTCTGCAAGTGGCTGCATTGGGGCAAGAAACAGCTACAGGTAGAGCAGTGACACTGAAGTATGCTTTGCTTCTGCCTGCTGGCTTTCGGCACAGCTTACACCACAGCAAATGTATCACTATTATGCAGGGCATCTCCTGAGATGGGTACTGCAGAGGAGGGTAAGTCAGGCAACAGCCCTGCTCCTCCTCCTGCTGGTCCTACTGGAACCCACCTGCAGAGTGTAGAGGACATGCTGAGGCATCTGAAGCAGAACAAGCTGACTGAGGGCAGACCCATCAAGACCCACCGCTCTTCTACTCCTTCTGATAATGTCTGTCTGGTTGGCGAGAACTCTGGACGCATCAAGTGGATTCAACCCAGTGGTGAGTGTCATTGCCTGCCAAACAGCTTCATTGCTTCCCTGTTTGCTTGCTTGCAGGCTATGGCAGTGCTGCTGATTTGGCCACTGCATCTCATACACGACCCTGCACAAAAGTGTCTAGCTTTGCACCCTGCTAGTCCCCACAGTCCTGCGACTATACTTGACTGCTGGGTCACAGTCAGAACAGCCTGCTCTCCAAAACACAACCCTGCACATCTGAGTCTATGCGATGTGCATGTCCTGACATACGCCAAGTGTGCATACAGGTCCAAGGCGTAGTGGGGAGGGCACAGAGGATGAAGAGCAAGGCATCATTGCTGCTGACTCCACCACCACAGGGTAGGCCCTTGCCGCATCCACCTGCACCAACAGCCGGGTAACCGAGTATATGCAACAGCCTGGGTCCCAACTCTATGTGTTCCTTGTGACTCTGCATTGCTATAGAAGAGCCTTGGCATGAGGTTGAAATGTGTATGCTGCAGAGGAGCCAGGGTGCGCATCACTCTACTGGCTGCTGGTTTTGTCATCGGTAAGTCATGTCAGCTTTGTGCAGCCTTGCTACTGTTGCAGTCTCATCTGGCAATGCAAAAGTCTCCACTGTGTTTAGCCTGTCTTCAGCACAAGTCTGCTAGTACAATGTGCTGCCTGAGATTATGACCCTGCGTGTCAAGCTAGACTGGAACCTGTATTCCAGCATGGATTATCATGAGCTTACATAATTTGTGGCAGGGCCATCTGGTGCTTCTGTGAGGGAGATCAGTAAGCAGACTGGCGCTGACATCAAGAGCTGGACCGAGAAGCCTGACCACAAGAGCCAGTTGTCCCGCCCCACCAGGAGCTTTGTCATTGAGGTGCTACTCAAGCGCAGCATGCACAGCAGCTCTGTGAGCATGTCAGCTTCATCTGCAGCTTCCATCACAGCCATCTGCTGCACTCTCGGCAGCCCCAGCCCTTTCACCATCTGCAATTCTCAGTTTGATCCTGCATTTCGGGCAGCAGTGTTTCCACGACCACTGCATTCAAGCCCACAATTGAGCCCCAGGCATCCATCGTACCACCTCATTGTCACACTATTGCCCACACCCCCCTTGTCTTGTCCAGTTGCCTGTGTACCACCCCAATTGGCATGTTTCCTTCCTCCACCCCTCAGCACCCCACCCTCAGACCCATGCCTTGTTTTGCCACCCTCAGAAACAGTCATGCCATGATCCCACCTACAGTTTTGCTCCTTGTTCCTTCACCCACAGACCCATCCCTCAGGAGCCCCAGCCTCAAGCCAATTCCTCATTTCCTCACCCCCTGAAAGAAGCCCTCACTTGAGACCTTTGCCTTGATGTCTGGTTGGGCTCTCAGTTCCTGCTTTTTCATGTGCAAGACCCACGTTTTTCAAGTCAGGTTAGGCATGCGGCAGTACAGTCTGCAATTTGATCCTTGCCGCCAACACTGTGATGCTGTGTAAGATGTCATGACATTGCATGCAGGGCAAGAAGCGTGCTGTTGTGCTGGCATTGGACATCATGTGTGATGCTGTGGA
>JAABUO010003580.1_pt1 | contig 18493 bp, 17 predicted proteins | sample 5559291 | NCBI WGS metagenome assembly JAABUO01 (sample SAMN10711878, study PRJNA513372) | rock metagenome | isolation source: Antarctica rocks | place: Antarctica: Victoria Land, Finger Mt sud | reverse complement strand
TGATGACTTCAGTGAAACTGATGGCAATACAGAAGCGGTGCCACTGCTAGCGACAAATAGTCCTAATTCACAACATTTGAATAGTAACATTCATGCTTCTCGGCGCTCGCAAAATAGAGGATAGCCTCGCAAAATGGACGGATGGCAAAGCTATGAAAAGGGAGTATCGAGCAATTAGATTAGGAATTATTCTATTGCAAATCTATATCGGTGCTTAGTGATTTGAGCGGTAAACGTTCAATGGTATGTTTGAGGATGTTCTTGCCCTTGTAAAGATTGATAATGCGCATACGCTCGTTATTCAGATGAGCATGATCGCTTGCCTGTCCACATGGGAAATGCGCAGCTTCTGCCTTGAATTCCTTTTCAAGAAACCTTACCGCTGGAATGCTTCCACCCTCGCGAATGAAGAGAGGATCAACACCCCACTCATCATGAATTGCAGAAGCGAGTGTCTGGAAGGAAGCATTCCGGTAATCCCCCAGCCAAGAGTCAGCCTTATGAGTGATATCCACCTGTAGCTGATTTTTAGAATGCCTGTCTGCCGAAAGTGTGAATGCGGTGGTAAGAAATGAAATAAGAGATTGCGCTATTTCATCCGGGTTTTGATCTGGAACCAAGCGGATTGATAAAGCTGCCTCACAACTGTGTGGGATCACAGTGACATTTGAAGGACCTGAAACTTCAATTTTGTGAATAGTCAAAGAGGGGAATCTCCACTTCGACATGAGTTCATTTCGAAAAGACGGCGAGTTTCTCTTTTCAGACTGGTATTTCAGTTTCACAATAGCCTCGTAGAACGCTTTCTCCTCCACTGTGACTGGTCGAACTGGGTCGTAAAAGCCAGGAAGTGCAATACCACCGGTATGATCGCGCAACTTTGCTAGGATTCTAATGAGATCGGCGATCGGTTCGGGGCTTAAACCACCATCAACTCCACTGTGTAAGTCCGGAAGGTGGTTGTAAACTCTTACTGTCGCGTGGATGATACCTCGTAGACCATAAGTGAGACAAGGCACATCGTCATCCAGCCAGTAAGAGTTGCTAAGTAATATCCAGTCTATATCTCCGATAACGTGTCGATGATGTTGAATGGTTTCCATAAATCCAAGGCTACCATTTTCTTCTTCGCCTTCGACAAGGAAAATAACATCACAAGTTAATCGACGCTCCCGCAATAGCTCAATGACAGCAAATATTGCAGCGAGCACTGGCCCTTTGTTGTCACTTACTCCACGACCGTACAAATATCCGCCCAAACCCGTCAGTATCCAAGGATCTGTGGCCCATTCATCCTCCGCAACCGTTATCACGTCGTAATGACCATAAAACAGCAAACACTTATCAACAGCATTCGGTGCGTTGGCAGAAAACTTCCCATATACAACAGGGTTACCTGAAATTCTGTTCGCGATCAACGTGCTTGAAGCCCCAGACGACCTGAGCAAATTTTTCAGAAAAGTAGCAGCTCGTCTACAATCTTCCACGTGTTTTGGTATTGTGCGGTACGATATAAATTTGCGTAAGCTTTGTATCAACATCTCATCGTCAGCTTGGGTAGCCATGATCTGATTTGAATTGGTGGAAACGTTGATGTCCCACAAAGATATCATATTGTCATTCCCGCCAGTGACTAGTTGCACTCTCTCCCCAGCACAAAATACAGCTCCAGCCAGGATAATGCCATAATGCACTTTCCATTTGCTGACAACCTCAAATCCTCTAGCCCACATTTTCGATATACCTTTAGCTGATAAAGTAAAAACAAACTCATCGAAGCCAGTCATGGCCGTGATTGATTCTTTGTGCGCATCCAATCTACGAATGACTTGCCACGTTTCAAGATCCCAGACTTGCATCTCACCCTCAGCAGTACCTACGCACAATAGAGTATGTTGTGATATATGCATAGATAAAATGGAGGATTCACAGCAATCGAGTGTTTGGAAAGCCTCTATCGAACCATCTAATTTCCAAGCCTTCACAGTACCATCGCCACCACCAGACAGGAGTATCTCATGACTGCCGTAAGGGCACAATAAGAGGCAGAAAATGTATCCGTAATGAGCAAAATTGATGATGTTTGAGGGATTGATCTCCACACATTGAGTTGACGGCAGAAACTTTTCCCGGGTTTCAACAGTCGCCGAGCCGTCAAAGAACTTGTGACTCCGTTGAAAAGGCATTGAGGGATTCGACGTAGATATCGGCTTCTTTTCTCTAATTATATGTTCATTCAACTCAATCCACTGTAGGGATGTATTTTGAGCACCGACATATAGCGTTGAGTTGCTGCTGGAATATATTAGAGAAAAGATGTCACCTATATCATATACAGAGGAAATCATTCGTAAAGGACTTAGCTTTGTTACATCCCAAACAATCACAGCAGAGTCACTAGAAGACGACCAAAGAAAGCCAGCAGACAGATAGAGGCAGAGAACACTCCCTCTGTGGCCTACTAGTGTCTTGACGTGCTCATAAGTGCCAATGGCCCACACCAGTATCTCGTTCCCCTGTGTTCCCGCAAAAACGTGCTTTTCGTTCACAGCAAGGCATAAAACGCTCTTTCCACAATCTATCTTGTGAAGAAGAAGGGGCTCGTCTCCGCCTGGATGATGTCCGGCTACCTGTACGATGACATCGTTGGCACTCTGTGGAGCTGTCCAATTGTCCCCTTCACCTGGCTTCCCTGTCCTGTCTCCATCCATGTCCTTCTATGGGCCGGGAAGGCGCATCACCAAGGTGACTACGCCATCCATTCATTCTGCGGACGGGTGACTCATTTCTCCAATATCAATATTTTGGTTGTAGAACCAATCGGAGAAGATTTTGGCACAAGCTTCTCTAAAAGAATGGCGCAAGAAGGTCTTGCCGAGCAGCTGCAAAAGACTTATCTAGACAAGGAGACTGGAGAGCAGGTTAGTAAGACCGAGCTCAAGAAGCGGGAGAAAAAACGGGAGAAAGAGCTTGAGAAGGCAGAGAAGCAAAAGAACAGGGCAGAGCAGCGTCAAGGAGACCATAACGAAATCCAGAATAGGGATGCTCTTGACGAAGAGGGTCTGACAGCCAATCAATATTTTGAGATACGCTCAAGAGTCATTAACAAGCTGCGAGATACCAAAGCCCCCTATCCGTATCCGCATAAGTTCAACGTCGACACCCAAATCCCAGCGTTTGTTGAGAAATATAACCACCTTGGTGCGGGAGAGACGCTACCGGACGTCTTTGTGAGGATTGCTGGTAGGCTACATAATAAAAGAGAGTCAGGGAGCAAACTCAAGTTCTACGATCTTCAAGGGGAAGGTGTCAAGCTCCAGATTATGGCACAAGCCCAAGATTCTGACGGTGATTTTGCAGCAATGCACAGTCATCTAAGGAGGGGAGATATTGTTGGAGTAGAGGGCTATCCCGGGAGGTCCTCCCCTCAAAAGCGAGCAGTTGGTCAATTATCGTTATTTTGCCGAAAAATTGTTTTGCTTTCGCCCTCACTTCATTCTCTTCCAGCTGAGAGGTTCGGATTGAAAGACCAGGAAACTCGGTATCGACAACGTTATCTGGATCTGATTATGAACAACTCTACTCGCAACACTCTTCTCACTCGATCGAAAATTATAAGATACATTCGTGATTACTTTGATGACAGGGATTTTGTGGAAGTTGAGACTCCAATGATGAATATGATTGCCGGTGGAGCGACCGCAAAACCTTTTATTACCCATCACAATGATCTCAACATGGATCTGTTCATGCGGGTGGCACCAGAGCTATACCTGAAGATGCTTGTAGTTGGTGGCCTAGAACGTGTTTATGAGATTGGCAGACAATTTCGAAATGAAGGGATAGACGTGACACATAATCCCGAGTTTACAACTTGTGAGTTCTACGCTGCGTACCTGGATTACTTTGACCTTATGAAATTGACAGAGGACATGATTTCGGGGATGGTTAAGAAAATATGTGGAAGTACGAAGATCAAGTACAGTCCTTCTGAGGGAGTAGAATGGGAACTGGATTTCGCAACTCCTTGGAGAAGGGTGGAAATGATTCCCTATCTTGAACAGCAAACAAATTCAAATTTTCCTCCAGGAGACCAACTGCATACCCAAGAAACGAATGTGTTCTTGAAAGACATATGTCGTAGGTTCCAAGTAGATTGCACTCCACCGCAAACAAATGCACGCTTGCTGGATAAGTTGGTGGGCCATTTCATTGAAGACGAATGTATCAATCCAACTTTCATTGTTGGACACCCTCAAATGATGTCCCCATTGGCTAAATATCATCGTTCAATACCTGGACTATGTGAACGCTTTGAGGGCTTTGTGGCAACGAAGGAAATCTGCAACGCCTATACGGAATTGAATGACCCGTTTGATCAGCGACTGCGATTTGAAGAGCAAGCACGACAGAAAGACCAAGGTGATGATGAGGCCCAACTTGTTGATGAGACTTTTTGTACTGCACTAGAATATGGGCTCCCACCAACTGCGGGATGGGGAATGGGCATTGACAGGCTGTGCATGTGTATGTTGGGGAGCAAACTTCGCTAATTATAGTTCTCACCAACCAACAATCCATCAAAGAGGTGATAGCATTCCCTGCAATGAAACCTGTGGAGCATGGGAAGCTTGCTGCCGAAGTGGCGAATATCGAAGGGCGCCCTTCGCAAAGCGTTGGAGAACTGCAATCGTAGAATTCGGAGAATACGTCTCTCACTGATACTTGCTAGCTTTCTAAGTTTCACCAACTTATAAAAGATTATAATCCATAGACTGCTCAATCGTTGCAAATTAGAAGTCGCGTTCTTTGTTTACTTCTTGCTGTTTACATAATTAGGCGAATAAACGTGATCAGGACTTCCAACAACGCGAGCGCGACATCTCCATGGAGCAGTACCAAAAGCTCGAGAAAATTGGAGAAGGGACTTACGGAGTAGTCTACAAGGCAAAGGACCTCGCTAATAGTAATCGCATTGTTGCTTTGAAGAAAATCCGGTTGGAACAGGAAGATGAAGGCGTCCCATCGACTGCGATTCGCGAGATTTCCCTACTGAAGGAAATGCGGGATAAACACATTGTCTCTCTCCTAAATATCGTTCATTCCGATCAAAGCAAATTGTATCTTGTCTTTGAGTTTCTGGATTTGGATTTGAAGAAGTACATGGAGACCATTCCCGAAGGCGTTGGCTTGGGTGCCGATATGGTGAAGCGATTCACGAACCAGTTGATTGCAGGTGTACGCTATTGTCACGCTCACAGGATCTTGCACCGAGATTTGAAACCGCAAAATTTGTTGATTGACAAAGAAGGGAATCTTAAGCTTGCGGATTTCGGGCTGGCTCGTGCATTTGGCGTTCCCTTGAGGACATATACTCACGAAGTAGTCACGTTGTGGTACCGCGCCCCGGAAATTCTATTAGGAGGCCGTCAGTACTCTACTGGCATCGATATATGGAGCGTTGGATGCATTTTTGCGGAGATGGTGACACGGAAACCGCTATTCCCAGGAGACAGCGAAATTGATGAAATCTTCAAAATCTTCCGGATTTTAGGGACTCCAGATGAGGATGTCTGGCCGGGGGTAAGTTCTCTGCCGGACTTCAAAAGCTCATTCCCCAAATGGAGCCGCAAAGATATAGGTTTATGCGTCCCCGGTCTTGAGCCTGCTGGGATAGACTTATTAGATGAGATGCTTGCTTACGATCCTTCGGCGAGATTAAGCGCAAAGCAGGCCCTTAATCATGAGTACTTTGGTTCATCAGCGTAGACCTCGAATGTTTACAACGCTTAACGAGATGGAAGAAAGTATTAAATATGTTGTTTCTTCTCGTTCTTGATGTCCTACAAATACTGCATCGTTGGTGTACAGGAAGCAATTTGATATTCGTATTCGAGTACATTTTCAGATAGATTTTGCCTTCCCTACAGCAGCCACACTCATACCCGTTGGGCTAGATGCAATTCGTCCGTTTCTCTTTGAATCAAAGTTTCCACCACCCGTCCTGCGACTGTCTTTAAAAAGTCCACTTCACCAGCTCCAAAACGATCCTGGCCTGTTTTGCTGAAAACCGACAATAGATATCCGCTGGAATCGCGCTTTCGAACTTTTGGCGTCATAACAGGAATTACTGCGCCACTTGCATACTCTGCGCCACTGCTGCGGGATCGATAAACAGCTCCCGATGATTCCAAAGCTCGTACATGCAAATCAAGGTCAATTTGTAACAGAGATGGTGGAACCCCAAATGACGACAAAATGACTGCATTTGGTGGACCATGCTCTGAGGTTTTTAGGCCTAGGATGTACACCAAGTCGACTCGTAGTGTATGAGCAATGAGCTCAGTCGCCAAATCATATGGACTTGGACGGCAATCCTTTTTGTATTTTGTGTGAACGGGGAGTTCTTGGATGAGTGCGAGGTTGCTTTGCTGTTGGCGTGGCATTTCAGATTCGCCCACTCTTTTAGTGTCATTATTTTCGCTTCCTCCAAAAGCCGCATCGACAGGTCTCTCTGGATTCAATTCGCGACGAGGCATATCTCTGACTGGAGATCTTATTGGCAACTCGTACTTCGGTCTGTTTGGAGATGTGGAGGGTGTGGAGGTATGATTAGTTCCATGAGTGGAGCCTGTGTCTACGGAGCTCCTCTCCCTGGTTGGCGGTGTCGGGAACTGATCTTGAGCAGACTGGCCAGTATGTGTTCCCATAGGATTCGGAGTATCTGGAAGAGCTTTACCAACATCTAAGTGATTTTCTTCAGCAGGCAAATCACCAGTAGGCGAATGCTGTGCACTCTGGTTGTCTCGAATGGTGCGGCTGGTCCCACCGACGGCCCTTACTCGTGTTTCTTCATCATCTACCAGTTCCTGAAGGCTATGGCGCATACCATGGTGGAAATTCTCCTCTGTTTGAGATAAGACTTGTTGCATTTCTTGCTCGGCTGATGTGTCTTCCAGTGCTCGCTGAAGCTGCGAACGCTCGTACAATGTTCTTAGTTGCTTCATGGCAATTAAAGCCATTTGCTTCAACTTTTCCTGCTGGAGGTTAGAAAAGTCGGCACGCGGAGAATCATCAAGTACACACATGGTCCCAAGGGGGTAGCCATCTTGCGACACAAGTGGAACGCCGGCGTAGAAACGAATTGCCTTGGGCCCTTCCACAAGTGGGTTATGCTCCCAGCGCCAGTCTTTGTGTGTGTCAAGTATTGTAAACACTTCCGGTCTCAAAATTGTATGTCCGCAAAAGACGATATCCCGAGGATTCCCTTCTAAAACTTTTTCATTTTCAAAATGATCCTTGAGTCCAACTTCGGCTTTATAATACTGCATATTCTCATCAATAAGACTGATCAAGGCGACCCTCGTGCCAAAAACTTTACGAGCAAGCGTAACGAGCCGCAGCAGAAGGGGGGCTTCATTTTGACCTGGTAAGGAGGGAGCAATTCTTCTGTAGGCATCCATCCGTTTACTCTCATTTGGTGGTCGAGGTACCTTCATTGGCTTCCCAGGTGCTGCAAGGTCACCCGGGGGTCGCTGTGGGATTTCATTCAAGTCGATCCTACCTTGGCTGTAGTCTTTGAGGAAGTTCGCCCATGAATCGTAGCCCTTTCTTTTGGTGTAGAATTGCTCATCATTTCGTGTGCTGCGTCGATCATGCTCCGTTCTTTCAAGCATTCTCATGTCCGATTGATGCCTTTCCTCTCGTTGATTCTTACGGTAGGCCACGATCGCTGGGCGATCAGATGGCTGCAAAGTACCCCGTCGATCGGCATCACTTGATTTCTTCTTTCCGCCAGTGAGGGAGCGTAAGAGACGAGAAAGCCGGTTCTGTGCTGGGGGACGCTGGGCACGAGTGAGGTGCGGCGTGCTGTCTCGCTCCATATTTGTTACTGCACCCCAAAGCGGGGGCGTTGAACCCAACGTTTCCACTCCACTCCACCGCTGTCAGGCCACCAGATCAAAGTTGCCAAAGGCATGCTTGATTATACTGACGCGAACGCCCGCAGCTAAGTGGATCTCTCTTTGAGCTGTCGCTGTATTTCTGTGATGGAGGTACGGAAGTTCGCGTTGGGAAAGGAGACGGAGAGGAAGGGCATTGGGCTGTCGGAGTATGTGTTGACTCTGGTGTCGAGCCCAGAAGACGTAGGAAAGGGCGATGGGCAGATGGATTCGCGTGTGTACAGCTTTCTTCTCACGCCGCGCGCCATCGAGCGAGTGCTGTTACTTGGCTTTGGCGTCTGCATGGACTCTTTTCTTTTCATTCTGACAGTCCTCCCTCTCCGCATTCTGGACAGCTTGAGAAAACGAAAACTTACTAGCGATGTGGTCCGTGGGCTGCTTGTGCTTGGCACGGTTGTGTTCCTCCTTCAGCTTGAAGCGTCGCGCATCTATCACTTTGTGAGGGGCCAAGCAGCCATCAAACTCTACGTCATTTACAATGTCCTAGAATTTAGTGACCGTTTGTTTGCAAGCTTAGTTGCCGATCTATTTGAAGTTCTCTTTCCGCCTCTACCGTTCACTCAACATGGAAATGTAGTGCATTCTACCTGCTGGCGCTCGCCTACTGCTGCTTACATGCCACTAGTCTTTTGATGCAGGTCATGGCTTTGAACGTTGCAGTCAATTCCTACTCCAACGCTCTTCTTACCCTTCTGATCTCTAATCAATTTGTCGAAATCAAGTCGACCGTCTTCAAAAAGTTTGAGCGGGCAAATCTCTTCCAGCTTACAGGCGCGGATGTTGTTGAGCGTTTCAGCTATGCTTAATGCTGGTCATCATTGCAGCGCGAAATCTGGTTCAATTGGGAATCGAAAGTTCCCAAGAGACCACTATCCTACCTCCATGGGTTGCTTTGGTAGCGTCTCCTTTACTGCTTGTGCTAGCTTCCGAAGTGGCTGTGGATTGGCTTAAGCACGGGTATATAATACGCTTTAATGCACTATCGCTCAACGTTTACGACAGCTTCAGCAGCGTCCTTTGTCAAGATTACAGCAAATATGCATTCACTTCAGATAACACGCGACGCCTTGGGATGCCAGTAATCCCTCTTGCATGCCTGTTCATTCGCATAATTTTGTCCTTTGACGCAATACAACGATGGAAAGCTTTTGTGGCTAGTTTTATCTTGCTCTTCTGTGTGAAAATTCTGCTTGGCTTTGTCTTGTTGTCTTATACCCAGCAACACTCGCACACAGATCCAGAAACAACTCTCGCGCGAGTAAATCGCTATGAAATGGTTGCTAAGCGTATTTGGTGACTAGGAAGTGACACGATTACGATCCTCCAATTTCTTGAGACGACGAGTTTCTCTCTCCACCTCTTTCTGAAGAAGATGGTCTTTATGCTGCTGACTTGCTGCAACCCTTTGGGCAATCCGTTCATCCTCTAAAACTTGTTGTTGACGCTTCTTCATGCTTCGTCGCAGAGAGGCCACACGAGGAATGAGCAGGCCTGTCATAAGGAGAAGGATCTCCACTCCTTTGTAGTCTACCTCTAAACGACGAATGTGAGGGTCGATAAGCGCTATCTTTCCATCCTCATTGTATGCTAGAGCTACTTCTCCCCCCTCCCATTTCACCAGACAAACCCAGTCGTCAAGATGGAAGAGACCACGGCGAGTCCACCGGAGTAGAAGCCCGTACGTCGAGAAGGCCCATTCGCACGATGAGTACCTTACCATGACAGTGACAGTTGGATTGAGCAGTGTCACGAGCACCTGGTCCTCTAGAACTACCGCATTCGCGTAGACAATGTCCAGATTTGCGGGCTCTAATATTTGGGCTTCTTGCGCGCACGAATCGAACTTATACACAAGCTTGTCTTCCCCATTGCAAGAAAGGTGAACTTCGTTCGCCTGGAGTTGGTAAGTAGGCAGTGTTGGATCCAACATCGTCGCCTAACACCATGCTGACCGGCGATGAAATAGCCAGACACAAAAGCGCAGATTCATGCTGGGTAGTCATCAATGGCGTAGCCTACGATGTGACCGACTTCCTGCCGGAGCACCCTGGTGGTGCTGGCATCATTCTAAGGTATGCCGGAAGGGACGCCACGGCAGAGTACGAGCCTGTACATCCACCCGGGACCATAGAGGAGAACCTGCCCAAGGAAAAATGCTTAGGGAAGGTAGACATGACAACGTTGAAGGAGGCTATTGTGACGACTAGCAACCGTGAAGTACCCAAGCCACCGGTGAATCTGGTTTTGAACCTCGAGGAATTTGAAGGATGGGCAAAGAAAACATTGTCGGCAAAAGCATGGGCATATTACTCGTCCGCCGCGGACGATCTCTTTTCTAAGCAAGCTAATGCTCGAGACTGGCGCAGAATTGTTCTACGGCCGCGGATTCTAGTGGATGTTGCAGATGCAGATGCGCGCACAACATTTCTTGGCCATAATGTGTCCATTCCGGTGATGATTTCCCCAGCCGCACAGGCACGCTTAGGTCATCCAGATGGAGAAGCAGCGTTAACCCGTGTTGCCGGTCAGAAAGGGATTGTGTACGCAATGTCGAATCACGCTTCCATGTCAGTTGGCCAGGTGGCCGCGGCATCAACTCCAGAACAGTGCAACTGGTTTCAAATTTACGTCAAAGACGACCGTCAACGGTCAGAGGCACTTCTCGCAGAAGTTGTCAAGCTCGGATTCAGAGCAGTCGTTTTAACGGTCGATGCAGCAACACCGGGCAAGCGCGAGGAAGATGAACGGGTGAACATGCAAGGCATGGACCCATCGGCGCTTGGTGTGGGTAAAGCAACCGCCGTGGGGACCGCCATGGACCTGACTTGGGCGCATACGCTCCCCTGGCTTCGCAAAAATGTGAAGGGCCTTCCCATCATCATCAAAGGCATTCAGACTTGGGAGGATGCAGTACTTGCCGTTGAGCATGGAGTACAGGGTATTATTGTTTCTAATCACGGTGGAAGGTCGCTTGATACCGCACCCTCTACCGTCAATATTCTCCTCGAGATCAGAGCGTATGCACCTCAGGTATTTACTCAGGTAGAGGTATTTGTGGACGGTGGGATCTACAGAGGGACCGACGTTATTAAAGCCCTATGCCTGGGTGTACGAGGAGTTGGAATTGGCCGAGCTCCGCTATATGCTCTTGGCTCCTACGGACCAGAAGGAGTTGCACGTCTACTTGATATTTTGAGTGACGAAATACATACTGGCCTACGTCTTCTCGGAGTCACCAAATTGGACCAGCTGTCACCAGCTTATTTAAACACAAAGCTGCTGAATGATGATGTCTTGCTGGATGATTTCCACAAGCCAGCACCTCGGTCACATATGAAATCACGACTTTAAAGCAGTAACAAATAAACCTACAAGCTACGAAGAAAGTATCAAGCTTCGCATTGAAGTACTCAGGCCCATTGGTGAATTTCTTGGAGTATCTGGGTTCACATATGGCGTGTACAGGATTCATTGTGCCAAATCCTGTCTGCCGAGCGAGTCGTAGCACATGAGAAAATAAACTCCAGTAGGTTTCGTATGTTGTGCACTTTTGCATCGCGAAATGGCCCTGTTGATTATTTGAATCGCATGATTTCCCCGCATTTCACGTCCGGCTGTAAGTAAGGCGGGTGCAACTCGATATCTGTTATCATACCACCCGTCTATTCTCATGGACGATCCAACCATCGAGCGTGTGAAAATTGCACTCTTGTGCGGCCAAAGATGCAGCTGGGAGCAGGGAACTGCAGCCATTGCTTTCTACGAGCTCCACCATCCCGCGAGCCCTACTAATTCAATGATTGTCAATTTTGCTCACGACTCAATTACTCGAACCGGCAAAGATGGTAGAGTCGCCACCCAACTCAATCACCCGCAAAATGAGAATGCGCAGAATGATCCGTTTGTCAATCTTGAATGTTTGCATCATGCTTATGAAATTACTGGAGACAAGAAATATGTGGATGCAATTGATCGACATTTGCAGCTTTACATGAAGCATGGCAACAAAACAGCTGATGGTGTGTATTCCCATCTGACTGATAAATGTGAGCTTTGGAGTGATGGAATGTTCATGTCACCACCTGTGATGCTGCAACTATCAAAACTACACCCCGAGCTTAAAGCTGAAGCCATTGCACAAGTTAGAGGGCTTCAAAAGTACCTTCAAGATCCCGAAACAAAGCTCTGGTGGCATGTGTATAGTGCTGACTCCCAAAAGTTCCTACGAAAGCTCTTTTGGGGTGTGGGAATAGGATGGGTCTGCAGCGGAATAACGAGAATGGTACTCTACCTCCAAGATTCAACAGAGAAAGATTATCTTCTTGCTCTTGTGAAAGAAACTCTCGACGCTGCTTTAGGGCATATAAACTCTGACGGTTCTTTCCATGATATCATCGATGATAAAAGCACCTTTAAGGAGTTCAATCTGTCTCAACAACTTAGCTACACCATATACCGACTAATGGCCAAGGGGTATCTACCGATACCCAAATACTTGACGACCGCAGAGAAATTGGAAAGCGCAGCCCGCAATCAAGTGAATAAGTGGGGATACATTCATCCAGTGTGTGGAAGCCCAAATTTTGATGCTCCCGGCACTGCGAGTGAAGGCCAGAGCTTTTTCCTTCTCATGGAGGCTGCGAAGCGTGATTTTGAGGGGACTCAACCACTGTTAAGAGGAAGCCAGTAACTGATAATTGATTTGTGCTATAAAAATCATAAGTCAGCGCAAAATGGATCTAGAGAATTTTATGTGTTATAGGCCAGCGGTTGTGTCATCTTTAATCTAATACCTATCAACTGTTCCATTCGTGGTTTTGGACATTCCAGTAAACGGTATCAGTCTCACATTGGGATTAAGCTGCAAGCCAAATCCAGGACCACGCAAGTCGCTGATCTCGAGTCTCCCATTCGCTGGAACCGGCTCATTGAGAAATAGGTTCCCAAATGTCGGTAAGACTGTGTGGCCGTCGGCAGAATTTGCTACATATTCAACAAATGGTGCGTTTGTCTGTGACATGACAAAATGGAACGAATACGGCCCGCTCCCATGAGGTACAATCGGTATGTCGTAAGCCGATGCATGGGCAGATATTTTGAGAAGCTCAGTCAATCCTCCGCACCACATGACATCGGGCTGTAACAAATCAATGTTCCGACCTTCGATGAGTTTCCGAAAGCCATAGCGTGTGTACTCATGCTCTCCTGTAGTCCATTTCAATTGAGGTAATGCGCGTTTGATGTAGGTATATCCGTCGCTATCATCTGGATGTAGTACTTCCTCCCACCATTCAATGTGTAGTTCGAGACATTTGGTGGCAAGCTCGATTGCGTAATTGACATTTAAGGACATATAGCAATCAACCATGATCGAAAAGTCTGGACCAACACTTTCACGATGGCGCCGTAGGTCGTCAAAATTCTTCTGCAAACTATTGGGCTCATTAGGACCGAAGGGAAGCGGCACCTTCCCACCCCAAAATCCTTTCTTTTTGGCCACATCAGGTCTTGGACCAGTGCAGTAGCAGGGGAGAAAATCCTTTGTCCGACCGCCAATCATCTTGTACACTGGCTCGTTTCGTAACTTCCCGAGTAAATCCCAAATAGCAAGATCTATTACGCTGATGATAGCAATGGCCAAACCTTTACGCCCGTAGTATAAAGACGCACGATACATTTGATCCCATAAAAGATTTGTATCTCTAGGGTCTGCACCAATAAGAAATCTCTTGAAATGGGTTTCTGCCAAGAAGCATGCAGGAGAACCACCAAAACCAGTAGCAAACCCTTTCACACCATTGAATGCCTCAATTTCGACACAGAAACTTCCCATGACATCGATACCCCAGCTTGAACGAGTCGACTTGTATTTTTCATAATGAGACATCGGATTGGCAATATCAGTGGATGTTAGCCAGTGGCCGCTCGCCTGGTTGAAATAGTCGCCGCCATTGGCCTTACCTTCTATGAGAAAGGTCCGCATCTCTTTGATCGAGACATTGACATCCTTCGTAAGCTTAATCGCAGGTCCTGTCATATCGTCTCCTTGCCAAGCGTGCGGATCGCACTACTTCCCCACCGGAGTATTTCATTATACCGGCCCGGCTCTACACCAAAATGAACCACGGATGAGTAGCAGGATCGAAGGAAGTTTGGCGGCTACAAATGAACAATCATGAGGAGAGTCTCCAACAAGCATTCAAGAGGCAGAAAATGATAAGTTATAAATCGTATGTCTCCGGAGAATATTATTGCTTACATAAAGCTACGAGGAGTGTAAACAAAAGAAGGCGAAGTGCGAAAGGCTGCTCCCCTTTAGTTCCAGAACGTCCAATCAATGCGAATATACTGAGCAACAGAAGCCAGGTGCGAAGGTTGGCTCGAATAGAGGGATGGATGGCCATCTAGAGCGTATGGAGCTCTTACTAAGAGATATACATGCCTGTATACCAAGAATACCAAATTCATCGACAGCTGATCAGCTCTCAAGTGTCTAAACTGCAAATTATGAATATGAAGTGGTGAAAGAGTCTGTCCCGATGATTCAACATTTCATTTCGAACCAGTGTCTATATACTTCAATGTGTGTACATGCATCTGTGCAATCTCTTCGTACCACTTTGCTGAATGCGGGGCTGTCGAACTCCATATTCGGCCGCTGTCACAGATCATGGGATTTTTGGGGCCGCCTCAAGCCTTCTTTCCCCGAAACTCCACCACGTCTGACAATTCATAATGGGTGTGGATATTCGTGATGAACTCTGGAGTAGTAGGAATCGGGTTGGTAGAAAGACCAAGGTGCCGTCCATTCATGCACGGATGAGGCGGTCCGGCCAGTGGCGTGCATTTAAGCTGAAATGGGAGACCCGGAGATGCTCACCGACCAGACATCGCATGGGATTCCTCATTATATGCGAAGTCGGCTCCGTGACGTGGAAATCGGCAGCGGCTTGAAAGACGGCCGGTGCAAACCTACTCGTGCCAATGGGAGATGAGGGAATGTAAGATGAATGATGACAGCTGATGTCCATTTAGCAGCATGGTTCCACTTTTTTGGAGACTGCGAATCCGTGCTGGCTCTTTCGACCGATATCGGTGCCATTGACATGCCCCACCTCCTACTCCGAACCGGCAAACTCCGATCCGCTCCGAAACTCTATCCCCGCAGATCACTGACTCGTGTATATTACATAGGCCTAGCCATAATCGGATCCATAAAGTATTGAATTAGAGTAAACAAGCTCCTCTACGCTGCATGCACCAAAGTGGCTGCAGTGGTTCAGCAGCGATTCCTCGCTGGACAAGTCGTTGTCTGAATTCAATGAGACGCGGTGTGGCGTCGATGTGACTGCGCTCACTTCCATTCGCGTACCGTCTTCCACTCCACATGACTTCACCAGCAGCTGATGCTCGCGGCCAGATTCGTCTGTCAAGATTGGTAGGATCTGTCTGTTCCGCCCAAAGATGCACTTCCGCACCCACTACTCTTTCTGCTTCTTTGGTTGTCTTGTTAGCTTTGCAAAAATTCGACATACCAGATTGGCTATAGGGTCATAGGTATACATGAAACGCCAATTAGAAACCGGACTGCAACTCCCTAGAAAAGGCTGGTGTTAGCAGAAAATACTATGTACGTACGTATGCATTTGCTTGATGCTCAGGGATAGCAGTCACCCATTGTCCACCGCCGCAGTCAAGGTACCAATAATCATGCGAGCCTGCAATCACCTCGTAGCCTCGTTGGATGATCTCTTTCACTGCCGCGGCAGATCGCCATACCTGCACCAGCGTATCCTTTGCCAGACTGACATTCCACTCCAGAATCTGCTCCTCCCAAACGATTGGAATCATATCTGCGGCGTATAATTGCTTATGGAGTCCTTGCACAATGGCAGATTGTAGCCGCCCAATTACATCATGATCATTTGTCCCTACATTCTCTTCGAACTTGTACACATTTGCATTGAATTCGTCGCCGCCAGTGTGGTAGTATGGGGAATATGGCGAAACACGGGGTATAAGCTCTGCAAGGAGGGTATGAAGGAATTTGGGCACTTCAGAGTCATTGAGACGCAATTGACCACTCGGTGGCTCTAGAGCGTATTGTTGCCATTCTCCATGCTCACTACCTACCACCAGTTCAGGATGCGAGTATGCGATTGAGTTGGTATGGCCAGGGAGATCGGTTTCAAGGTAAAGTTGAACGCCTCGGTCTTCAGCATACACAAGCATATCATCAAGGTCCTCAGTCGTGTAGTAAAGCCCCGGTGCGTGAGCACCTTGGATCGCGAGCTCAGGGAAGGCGTTAATGAATAGCGGCCACGACTGGCTATCGGTGACATGAAGATGCAACCGGTTCATTTTATTAAATGCCAAAGCATCAATCTGCCGCAAGATGTCCTGCTTTGGAAACCAATTGCGGGCCACGTCAAGATTGAGCCCCCGATGACGAAAAGCGGGCGCATCACGAATCTCTACGGGAGCGAGCGTGGTATATACCCAACCAGCAGAATGCTGGTAAAAGAGCTGGGTCAGTGTTTGCAGTCCATGCAGACAGCCAACACTCGAAGGGGATTGTATGTGGATAATGTGATCTCGTATCGATAGAATGTACGACTCGTTGTACATCCCAGCACGTGGAGCACGATATGGATCCGGAGAAGTCTGTGTGACGAGCAACTTGTTGATTTGCATGGCGTCGCTCATCGGGGCTGTTGGCTCAAATCCCTTCCCGAATGGATGCAAACTCCACGGGACAAATTTCTCTGACAAAAGCATTTCGCGAGCGCGCAACATAGCTCGGCGTACTTTTGCATTCGTATCGTAGTTGACGTCGGCGCCACAGAAAGATCGAAGCCCGAAGATGCGTAGCTTGCAGAAGTTCCATGCGAGCTCTCGTGGAGGTGAGAATTCCAATTCCAATGGCTCCGACAAAATCGCTAGGCGAGAGCCGTGGACGAACGCTTGGGGCGCAGGCCAAAGCCCCAGACACACGCCCGTGAAGAAAGCAGTCTTCCAGATTATTTTCATTGTTTGGCAGCTTTCGATTTTAGCGAACCGTTTGTGGAGAGTTTGCAGTTAGAACGGCAGAAATTTTCCATATCGTTCAAAACTCTATTGGTTTTGGGCGCTCAAACGATACAGACCAAAGAACTTATAATACAGTTATCGGAGATGTTTAGAGAGTAAACACAACAGTTATTATTACTAACCCAATTTCGTTGCACCTTTTCCATCGTGCAGGCCATTACGATCCATGAGTGTGTGCAAAAGTAACTCCATGCGGTGTAGCTGGTCGCTGAGGGCTTGATTATCAGGAGCGACTTGTGGATCGACAAGCCACAATCGGTTGCCGTCTGCCTGATCCTTACTTTGTTTCGTGTCCAAGTCACCGAGACCAGGGCCTTGACTGCGCGTAAGAGGTGCCTTCGAGCGCTGTGCAGTACGTGGATGTGGTAGGGATCCAGTCTGTTCATTGCCCGCATTGCCTTCAATATCAGTAGTCCTTGCCGCAATTTTCTCTTCCGCCGCTTCAGCTGCGTCTTGTCCGGGGTTTGCAGTCTCAAAATGCATAATCTTTAGAAGCTTGTAAAAGCCTGCTGCAAGAATGCTACCAAGACCAGGTCCGACCCAGTATATCCAGTGATAAGTAGTAAAGTTCTTGAGAACCACATCCGGTCCAAAAGAGCGCGCAGGGTTTAGCGAGCCACCAGTATAGTAGACGCCAACTAGCTCGCAGATAAAAAGTGCAAGGCCAATACCAATTGGAGCAATAAATGTTGCCTTAGACTTGTCCACTGCGAGGAGAAAGATAGTAATCATCAACATGGCTGTGAGAAACATTTCAAGAAAGAGGCCTTGGGCAATAGACGTGCCCCCAGAAAGTTTTGTTTGCACGTACAGCGTTCCGGGAAGAAGTGCTTGGATAATGGCAGTCCCGGTTATCCCTCCTAAGACCTGAGAGACGATAAGTAGCGCGCCTCGAATAGGTGGCAGAACACCTACGATCGTCATAGCAAAGGAGATGGCGGGGTTGAAAAGGCCACCGGACACCCGAAAGAAAATCCAGGCATTGACAGCCAGGCTAAATCCAAAACTGAGAGCAATGTAGAGCAGCGAAGAGGTGTTTGGTGCCTGGGTTGCTCCGCTCGTTGCACCACTGACCGTCGTGGTAGGGATATTGGCAACCTGCGTACCACCGAGCGCAATCAAGAGAAACATCGTCGTCCCCACATACTCCCCAATCATAGCCACGAGGTGGTTTTTGGCAGCCGTAGCTTTTGGCCCTTTAGCAGCAATGAGACGCGCACCAAACGCCTGCCTCCGACGTCGACGGGGCTGCCCCTTAGGCACAGCGTGGTCGTTCATATATCCGGCATTGGTGGCCGTGTTACTTGTTGTCGCTGGTCGTGCCACTGCTTTATCATCTGCACGCACGCCATGCGTAGGCCCTCTGCTTGGCTCCGCATTGTGCTGCACACTTGCGTTGGCTGGTCCAAGAATCGCAGGGTCTCTAGACGTGGAAGTCATAT